>HotLOscill_hetero_coDRAFT_1000158_pt1 | contig 41442 bp, 30 predicted proteins | sample HotLakmetagenome_2_FD_10650 | JGI IMG/M metagenome (IMG submission 10650)
CNCGTCNCTGACCGTGGGCGATCAAAGCTACGAAGGCACCGTGGGTGAAGACCTCACCTACAGCATCGATGTGGACGGCAATGTACTCGCCGAAAACGACACCATCGAAGCTAACGTCACCGGCACTGACGACGCCGGCAACGACTTTAGCGCTGATGCTAGCCGCGACTACAACGTGGCCCCCGACGCCCAAGACGACACCAACGAAGTCGCCTTCGATGAAACCCTTACCGTTGGCGAAGATAACGGCGTGTTGTCCAACGATACTGACCCCGATGACGACCCGCTAACCGTTAGCGCTGTCGAAGGGAGCGCCGCAAACGTTGGCGAACCTATCCAGGGACAGTTTGGCACGCTGACGCTCAACGGCGACGGCAGCTACGACTATGTCTCAAATCAGCCTCAACCAGTGCTTTACGGGTTTGTGGAGGGTGACGATCAGCTTCAGAACAACCTGCTGAATAACTTCACGCTTGATACTGCAGCCATGCAGCGAATAGAGGTGACTGACGGCAAAGGTGTTGGCGTCGCAGGTAGTGACGGTCGCGATGTGCCCGAGCAGATCAACGATAACGGCGAAGTCATGGTCGCCGATATGGGCGACAGCATCGAAGGCGCCGGCTTCTCCTTCGGCGTTACCAATCTGTTCAATAACGAAAATGGCGGTGAAAGCGGCGCCTGGTACACCTACAACGAAGCCGGTGAATTGGTCGGTAGCGGTACCTTTGGACCTGATGATGTTGCTTACCAGAATGGAAGCAATAACGTTGGCCGGGTCAATGTCTCTGCAGACGACGCAGGTGACTTCCGTTACATCGCCTTTGAAGGTCTCGCTTACGAGAACAGCGATGTGGACACTGACGGTGGCGACTACTTCCTCACCGATATCACGCTGCAGGAAAGCTTCGACTACACCATCACGGATGGTCAAGGCGGCACCGACAGCGCCACGCTAACCGTGGATTCCACCAGCAATCTAGCAGGCTACGAAGCACCATTGACTCTCGAAGCGAGTCAAGAAGCGTTGGTTGACGAAGATGGCCTGGAAAATGGTATTGCGGGTGGTCCTGGCGATCGCGAAGGCCAAGGCAGCGATGAGAGCACCTTCACCGGCAAAATTGGCGTAGCAGGGGCTGAGTCGCTCGACTTTGCAGGCATGAATGGCCAAACCGCCACGGTGGGTCAGGAGCAGGTCAACTACGGCTGGGCGAATGGCGTGTTAACCGCCACTATCTCAGAGAGCCCTGCAGAAGGCCGCGAAGGCGAAGCGCTGTTTACTGTTGAGCTTGATGACGAAGGCAACTACACCGTCACGTTGCTGGAAAACGTCCTCCACGAAACCCTCGATGGTGAGGACGGCGACAACACTGAAAACGATGCCAGTGTAGCGCTTGAGTACACCGCCCAAAACGCCGATGGCGAAACCCAGAGCGGCACACTCACGCTCGACTTCAACGATGACACCCCGACCGTAGACGAAGCCGATACGGTCACCGTCACCAATGAGGGTATTCCCAACATCTACGTGGGCAATGTCGACTTCACCGGCAACAACGGTAGTCAGTCGCAGTTCAGCTTTGCCGACGGCAATGTGGTGGTAACGGCACAAGGGTTTGAAGGTAAATACGATCTTGATTTGGTCGACGCAGATGTAAATCAATCTAGCGATGGCCTTGGCGTGGATAGCGATGCGTCGCCTTACCACAACCTGGACAATGAGATCGACTTCCGCAAAACAGCAGACGATGAAGCCTCTGAAACGCTAACTATCGCGCTGCAAAATGGCCAAGTTGCTTACGGTGCCAATATCGAATTCGCCAAAATGTTCGGCGGCGAGCTGGAAACCGGGGTAGCTGAGTTCTACCGCGACGGTGAACTGATTTCTACACAGTCGTTTAGCTCCGATGCCAACAGTGGTAACTATGCGGATAACTTCCAGGTGGAAGATGGTGGCTTCGATACCATCGTGCTAAAAGCCGATGACAACGGCAAAGGCCCCAACCACAACGACAATAGCGACTTCACTGTCTCGTCCATCGAGTTCACCGGCTCTACCGGCGCGCCGATTGGCTACGCGAAAAGCTCGCTTGACGTCAATTACGGTGCCGATGGCCCCGGCAGCCTTGCATTAACCGGCCTGGCCGGTAACGTTGCCCTGAAAGACGGCTCCCCGGTTACCGATATCGACACCAGCGACAACGCCATTGTGGCGCGTGACGGTGATGGCGAAATGGTCTTCCAGCTTCAGCTAACACCAGCAACCGGGCAGTGGGAATTCTTCCAGTACCAGCAATTGGCAAGCAGTGACATAGCGTTTGATTACCAAGTCACCGATGCTGATGGCGACAGCGTTGATGGAAGCTTTGCACTTGAGGCGATGGCCAACAGCGCACCGGAATCCACCGATGATGAGGTGGACGCCAACGCCGGTGAAGGGCTGGTGTTGACCACGGCTGACTTCGGTGAGTTCAGCGACCCAGATAGCGATGACCAACTGGAAGCCGTACGTATCGACTCGCTTCCTGATGCGAATGCAGGTGCATTGACGCTTAATGGTGAAGCCGTAGAAGCAGGTGACGTCATCAGCACAGACGCCATCGCAAATGGCGAACTGGTCTACACCCAAACCAACGACGCTGCTGAAGATACCGCTTTCGACTTTAGCGTATCGGACGGCCTCGCCTGGTCTGAGGATAGCTACTCGCTAACGGTGAATGCGGATGCGGTGCCCACCGCGTCGGGTGAAACGCGCAGCATGGATTTTGCGGCCGCCACGGCTGATCCGGTAAGCAGCAACATCTACCTGACGCTGGACACCTCCGGCAGCATGAACGACAAGATCCAGCAATCTAACGGCCAAGAAACCACGCGCTTCGAGCTAGCTAAAGAAGCATTAGTCAACATGATTAACAGCTACGAGGGAATGGGGAGCGTACAGGTTAAACTGACGACCTTTAACGCCTCGGCCACTGACCATGGCTGGAAGAACGCAGAAGATGCCATTGCGCTGATCGAGCAACTTCAAGCTGGTGGTAACACCAACTACGAAGACGCGGTTGCCAAAACGGTTGACGATGCCAACGACGCTCCTGCAGCCGACCAAACCGCAGCATACTTTATCTCGGATGGTGAGCCGACCACTGAAAACTATGATTGGGGCGGCGAAGAGCCTGGCTTATTGGATGGTATCTATCAGGATGATTGGAACGATTTTGTTTCCAACCATATCGATTCGCTCAATGTGGTAGCGCTTGGTAGCGGAATTAACAACACCTACTATCTGGATCAACTGGCTGAAGCAGGCAATAACGTTTCCGAAACGCTGGTGGTCGAGGATGAAAATGGCCTTGATGAGGCGATTGATCCGGTTCGCCTCACGCTTAACGGTGATTTGAACGACAACGTTACCGGCGGTGACGGTACGATCAGCTTTGATTCGATTACGGTCGATGGTACTACCTACACTGCGGCTGACTTTGCTGACGGCTCCACCATAGCGCTACAAGGCGATGGCCAGCTGGCGGTAGATTTTGCAGCTGGCACCTACATCTACACGGCTACCGCTAGTGAGTTCCTGGCGGATACCCAGAAGCAGTTTACCGTTACAGCCTCCGATGCGGATGGCGATACGGCTAACTTTGATGTCATCTTTGATATCAACGTTGACACCCAGCCCACCGCCAGCGACGAACAAGCGCTGACCGCGGATGGCAGTCTGGAAGGCAACCTGCTGGATAACGTCGACTTTGGCTCGGATGGTCAAGGTACAAGTGGTGGTCTCAAGTCTCTGAAGGTCGGAGATGTGAGTTACACGCCTGACGAGAACGGCCAAGTGACGGTGAACAACGTACTGGGTGGCACGCTTAACGCCAACCTCACCACCGGTGAGTACACGTTGAGCGGAGCGGCGCTTGGGTCCACCACGCTGCAAGTCCTGGCCGAAGATGCCGACGGTGACGAGGTTGCTTTCGACTTCGACATCACCAGCGCGGGTGATAACACCAAGACTGAAACGGACGATTTCAATTCAGGTGGCGAAGGTTGGACATACGAAGGAGTAGGGGCCACGTTAACTGATGGAGGCAACGTTGAAATTCAGTCTCATAGTTCAGTGATGAAAACCTATTCAGGCTTTAATCCAGGCGATACGGTAGAGATCAGCTTTGATGCATGGACGTCAACTGGTTTGAATAGCTGGGAGGATAATAATGGCCGTTGGGGAGATGAATTTACCGTCGAAGCTAACGGCGACGAAAAAATCCAGCACAGGGGTGGTTTTGACGACAAGATTAAGCTTGAGGCTATCGCCAATGACGAGGGCAATATTGAGCTAAAAATTGATAATAACAGTTCTTCATGGGGTGAAAATCTCTACATCGACAACGTAGAACTGACCAGTGGCTCGTCAGTCGGCAACATCCTTGTCGGCGATGACGACAGTGCCGAACAGTTCGTGCTGGACGACAGCTCAGACGACGTCACTATCGAGCGTTTTGATGTAGCCAACGATGTGCTGGATCTCTCCGATCTGCTGAATGATGACGAGGGCCAGTCATTGGATGATTACTTCGTGACCGCCAGCAATGAAGGCAGCAATGATGTAAATATCGCGATTACCCAGAAGAACGGCCAGGGCGACAGCAAGAGCGTGACCCTGAAGGATGTCTCCGCAGAAGATCTGGGCGCAGGCCCCAATGGCGATCTAACCCACTTGATCCAGGATGGCAAGCTCGACATCGAGTAAGCCTGAACGGTCCTCAGTGGCCCCGCTTGGTACCGCCAAGCGGGGCCTTTTGTTAGGCTAACCATATTCAACGATCACGGCAGCTTGGCTGCCACTGGGAGCGCTACCACCATGTACGTTAACCGCGACAGCCAAGGCGAGATTGCCCAGGTAAGCCGAACTGCCAATGAACACTGCCAGGAGTTTGTCTCGGCGGACTCGGCCGAGCTACTGCGTTTTCTAAACGTCGAGGACCAGGAGGCGGAGCGCCTTCGCCAGTCGGACCTTGAGTTCGTGCGGGTGCTGGAAGACGTCATCACCCTGCTGATGGATAAAGGCATTATCCGCTTCACTGACCTACCCGAAAAAGCCCAGGAAAAACTCCTGGACAGGCAGTCGCTGCGTAAGCGCGTAAATGATGTGGGGTTGATAAGCGACGATGACAGCGACGTCATCTAGATGTTAATCAGCGGCTTCCCTGCCGCTGATCTACCGTTAAACTTCCTTCTTCCTTCTTCCTTCTTCCTTCTTCCTTCTTCCTTCTTACCCCGCCTTAACCCCAGGCCCGGTAATGGCATCCAACCCCAGATCAAACAAGGTGTCAGCTTCTTCCTCGGTTTTAACACCTTCGGCAATGGCCAAAATACCCAGCGAGTGCGCCAAGGTGGCCATGCCGCGCAGTATGGTTTGTTGATCAAAGGCCTGGTCGACGCCGCTGACCAGGCTGGCGTCAAACTTGAGGAAGGCAAGCCCCAGGTCGTGCAGGTCGGCAAGGCGAGTAAATTCGCTACCCACGTGTTCCAAACCAATCCGCACGCCGGTGGGCTGTAGCTCGCGGCATAATAGCCGGAAGCTTGCCAAATCGTGCAGCGCAATACTTTCAGGTAGCTCAATCCACAGCATACGTGCCGCCTCAGGCGCGCGCTCAAGCCGATGACGCAGCGTTTTGATAAAGGCCATATCGCCCACAGCGCGCCCAGAAAGATTGATGCCCAGCGGAATCCGGTCGCTCTCGATAATTGCCAGAGCACGCTCGGCGACCGCCATATCCAGTCGGTCTTCCAGCTGAAGCCTCGCCACCCAAGGCATGAACAAGCCAGCGCTACGCCACTCGCCGTCAAGCTCAAGGCGCGAAGGCGCCTCAAAATGCACCACCCCCTGGCGGACATTGACCACCGGGAAGCGCGCTAGCGCCACACCGGCGTCCATCGCCTGGATCAGCGCCGAGCGCCACGCATCATGGGTGTTGTAAAGCGAAGAGCGAGACTCCCCGGCGGCGACTACCAGTGCCAGATCACCACGGCCTTCGGCATCCGCCAGTGCGCCATCCAGCGCCGCCAGGCGTTGAGAGGGGGTATCACCCTGGGTGTATTCGCTCAGTGCCGCAGGCAGCCGCAGCGGTTCGCCCACGGCATCGCGCAGCAGGGTCAATTGATGCTTAAGGGCCTCGCTGACATGTTCGATATCCTGCGCACCGTAGACCACCAGCAAAAAGTCACTGCCGTTCAAACGGCCTACTTCACCGCCGCCGAGCTCGTTCGCCAATTGGTATAAATGCCCAACCAGCGCCTTTAATGCAGCGTCGGTGGCCTGGTGGCCGAGACGTTCGTTCACCGCGGGCAGGTCATCCACGCGCACCATAATCAAGACACCACTGGCGCGCTGGGAATCGCTATCCAGGTTGCGCTGCAAATGGTCCAGCAGGGTAGTGCGGTTAGACGCGCCGGTGGTGGGGTCTTCCTGCAAACGGCGGCGCAACTGGTCGAGCTTGCCGGTTTCTTCGCTAAGCATGGTATGCACCGCCCCGGAGAGGGTATTCATTGCTTGCACGACTTCGCGCAGTTCCAGGGTGCGTGGCTCTTGGGATGTGGTAAAGCGGCGAGCGCTGATGCTGCGTGCCTGGCTGACCACTTCAATCAAGGGTCGGCGAATGGAGCGGACAATCCACCACGCCAGCAACAGGCTGATAACTCCCACTAACGCAAACCAGGCGGCCATTTCCAGCGTGCTTTGCCATAGCGAACGGTAGGCGTAGTCGTGTTGGCTCGCCAAGGTTAAGGTGCCGTATTGGCTCCAGCCATCTTGCACCACCGCTTCGCCTGGAGAGACGTCCAGGCGCACCAAATCAACAAACCAGGCAGGCACGCCATCGTCTAGCGCCTCAGTTTCACGGCTTTCCATCACCTCGCCTTCCGGTGAGCGAAGCTCAATCAAGCGATAGTGGCCAGTATCAAACTGGGCCGACAGTAAAAGCTCAATGCTAACGTCCTCTTTCTCCATTTGACTCATGGAAAGCGCCAGCGCATTAGCGTTGTCAGCATTTTTAATTTGCACTTCCTGCTCAATGTAGTGGCGGCTTGAGGTGATACTCACCGCCAAGCTGCCTACAAACGCCATGAGCAGTATCAGGATGACCGCCAACCATAGCTGCTTGATGAGAGACATATCCTATCTCCTTATATAAATCCTTGATCGCGCATACGGTCCACCACGCTTTGCCAGCGTGAAAGCCGCGCTAAGGGGTCAGCCCGAGACTCCCGCGAGCCCCCGGCCCATAAACCACTACTGTTGAAACTGAATACAGGATCCAAGTCATCCCGTTCTGAAGCCGGCCGGATAGAAGGAATAATGTTATCCAGCAGTAAGGGCTCAGAGGCTGACGTTTGGTAATACCCCAGCACCATGTGGGCCTGGGTGCGCTGCGAACGGCCGATGCGCGCGCGGACATATATCATGCGCAATTTATTGCCGGGCACGCCCAGTTCTTTGAGCGTGATGTACTTGGCAATTGAGTAATCTTCGCAGTCGCCTTCTCGCTTGCCGAGCATCTCCAGTGGGGTAGCCCAGTAATCTTCCTGGCCCCAAATGTCGATGTCGTCACGCCACCGCACTTTGCGGTTGAAGAAGTCATTTACTTCTCTCAACTGGTCGCCCAGGCGGGCATCTCTCAGCCGTTCGATCATGGCAAGCCAGTCGTCAATCAGCGCTACGCCACTGTCGCCATGGGCCTGCCGCATCTTTTCCCGCACCCGCTCAGGGTTAAACGCCGACGCAGGCGAGGGCGCGCCAATGAACAGGCACAGCATACCGGCACCCAGCCCGGCGAGTAGTTGCCGCCGCGTGACTCTCATTTACTGGGCCACCATCTCTTCCAACGTTTCCCACACATTTTCCAAAATAATCGGCTGGGCCTCGGCGGTAGGGTGAATGCCATCGTTCTGCATCAAGGCATCATCGGTGGCCACACCTTCCAGCAAAAACGGCACTAACGCGACGTCGTACTCATCGGCGAGATTGTGATACACGGTGGTAAACGCCTCGCGATAGGCATCGCCGTAGTTAGGCGGGATATCGATGCCTAACAATAACACGTCCGCATCCGCCTCCTGGCTAGCCTCAATCATCGCCGCTAGATTGGCCTGCATTTGCTGTGGCGCAAGCCCGCGCAGCCCATCGTTGCCACCCAGCTCGAGCAGAATAATATCAGGTTCATGCTGTCCTAGCAGTTCATCAAAACGCTGCACACCGCCCGAGGTGGTCTCACCGCTGATGCTGGCATTGACGACGTTGGCATCCCCCTGCAAACGTTCTTCAAGCAGGGCCACCCAACTTTCATCGCGCTCAATGTTATACGCCGCGCTTAGGCTATCGCCCATGACCAGCACGGTAGATCCCGTGTCTGCGTCTGGGTTGACGGTCTCAGCGTTGACTGGCGATGCGGTAAAGGTGGCTATCAGCACCCCTAGCCACAGGGTTAGTATGCGGTAATGTTCTCGCCAAGCTACAAGGATGCCACGCTTCATGTCTTACTCCTCATTTGACTCACCTGAACCTACCGCCAACAAGGGCGGCCAGCGCGTGCTTCATGCAGAACGCTTAACCAAAAGTGTTACCAGCGGCGAGCGCACGTTAACTATCTTACACGACCTTTCGATGAGCGTGGCAGCGGGTGAGAGTGTGGCTATTTTGGGCAAAAGCGGGGCGGGTAAATCCACCTTGCTCGGCCTGCTGGCAGGGCTGGATACGCCCACCGACGGTGAGCTGAGCCTGTTCGGCCATCCGCTCAGCCGGTTGGATGAAGACGGCCGCGCCTCGCTGCGGGCAGGCCGCGTCGGCTTTGTGTTCCAAAACTTTCAGCTGTTGCCGACGCTGAGTGCGCTGGAAAACGTGCTACTGCCATTGGAGCTTTCGCCCCGCGCGGGCGAAACCGACACCGCCGCCCAGTGGCTTGGCCGCGTAGGGCTCGGCGAACGCCAGGGCCACCTGCCCAAACAACTCTCCGGCGGCGAGCAACAGCGCGTAGCGATTGCCCGGGCGTTTGTCACCGACCCTGAACTGGTTTTCGCCGACGAGCCCACCGGCAACCTGGACCCAGACACCGGCGCGCAAATTATTGATCTGTTATTCACCCTCAACCACCAGGCGGGCACCACGCTGATTCTGGTCACCCACGACCACGCCCTGGCGCGCCGCTGCGACCGCTGCCTGCGGCTCATCGATGGCCATCTTGAGGCGTTCGACCCCCACACACTCGCAAGCGATACGCTCGCCAACGACAACCAGGTAAACCAAGAGGGCCATGCATGAGCAACCTTAACGCTCGCCTGGCCCTGCGAAGTCTAAAGCGCGACCTACGCGCCGCCGATGTTCGCGCGCTGTTTGTAGCGCTGACGCTCGCCGTAGCCGCGTCGACCATGATCGCGTTTTTCCTCGACCGGCTGGACCGCGGCTTGGAGCGGCAAGCCAGCCAGATGCTCGGCGGCGACGTGGTGCTGGAACAGCGCGACCCGTTCAGCGATGAGCTACGCACTCAACTGGAAGATGCCGGTTTCACCCTGAGCGACCAGGTTGATCTTGTCTCGATGATCAGCCGCGACGACCGCTTCCAGCCCGCCAGCCTCAAGGCAGTCGATGACGTTTATCCGCACTACGGCAGCTCGCGGGTCGACCGAGGCGAAGGCAGCGAGCAAATCGCCTCTGGCCCGTCCCCCGGCGAGGCCTGGGCCGACCCGCGCTTGGCGCAGTTAATCGATATTGAGATAGGCGACAGTGTTCAGGTCGGCCAGACCGAGCTGACCATCAGCGGCATTATCGAACGCGAAGCCGACCAGTCCGGCGGATTCGGCAACTTTAATCCACGGCTGATGCTCAATACCGCCGACCTGGACGCCACCGGGCTGGTGCAAGAGGGCTCGCGGGTCGAATTTGAAATCCTCGCCGCCGGGCCGCCCCAGGCGATGGATGAGGTGCAGGGCCTGTTGAATGAACTGCGTCGCGACGGCGTGGAAGTCAGCGACGTACGCGTCGACCAGCCCCAACTGGGCAACGCTCTGGAGCGCGCTGAAAGCTATCTCGGCCTTGCCGGGCTGGCTGCGGTATTGCTGGCGGGCGTGGCCGTGGCCATGTCGACCCGGCGTTACGTTGAGCGTCACCTGGACACCGCCGCGCTGCTGCGCTGTTTTGGGGCCAGCCAACACCAGCTGGTGGTGATTTTCTCCATCCAACTGCTCTGCTTGGCGCTAGTCGCTTCGTTGATCGGGGCCGTGTTGGGGCTCGTAGGCCAAGCGCTACTGCTGTGGCTGCTGGCCAGCTTCCTGCCCATGACCTTACCGCCCCCGGGCATTATGCCCCTGGGCCTGGGCGTGCTCACCGCGCTGGCGGTGTTGGTTGGCTTTGCCGGGCCCACGCTGTTACGCATCAAGCGCGTGAGCGCCCTCAAAGTACTGCGCCGCGAGCTGGACCCGCTACCGCCGTCTGCGTGGCTGGTGGTCAGCGTGGCAAGCCTGGTGTTCGGCGGCCTGCTATGGCTGTATTCCGGCAGCCTGCCGCTGGCATTGGCCCTGCTGGTTGGCGGTGCCGCCATGCTCGGCGTGCTGTGGGGCGTAAGCGCGCTGCTACTGAGTGGTGTCTTGCGCGGCGTGCAGGCGCTGTCGGGCAAAGGCCCCTGGTCGCAAGCGCTGCGCCTGGGCGGCCGTCAGCTAGGGCGCCGTCGGCAGGCGGGCCTCGGCCAAATGATGGCGTTTTCGGTGACCTTCTTTGCCATGGCGATGATCGTCCTGGTGCGTGGCGACCTGCTCAGCACCTGGCAGGACCAACTGCCTGACGACACGCCCAACTATTTTGCCATCAACATTCAACCCGGTGAGCGCGACGCCTTTGAAGACGTGGTCAGCCCGCGTGCCGAAGCGCAAAGCGAGCTGTACCCCATGGTGCGCGGGCGGGTGGTCTCGATCAATGACCAGGACCCGCGTGAGGCGGTACGCCCCGACGCGCGGGGTGATAACTCCCTGCGTCGCGAGCTTAATCTGACCTGGCAGGCCGAGGTGCCGGAAGGTAACGAGATCGTCGCCGGTGAATGGTTTGCAAATAATGAAGAGGGCGCTGACCAACAGCAGGATTGGATGAATGAGGTAGACGCCACCGCCCAAGCCGCACCGGTGCCAATTTCTATGGAGGACGGCCTGGCCGAGCGGCTAGGGCTGACGCTTGGCGACCAGCTCACCTTTGCCGTGGGCAGCGACGAAATCACCACCGAGATCACCAGCTTGCGCAGCCTCAACTGGGACTCCTTCCGGCCCAACTTCTTCGTGATCTTCCCGCCGGAAGTGTTGGAGTCATTCGGCCATAGCTATATCACCGCGTTCTATCTACCAGAGGAAGAACAAAGCCTGGTCAATCAGCTGGTGCAAGACTTCCCCGGCGTTTCGCTGCTCAACGTGGAGGCGATTTTAGGCCAAGTACGCGATGTGCTCACCCAAGTCACCCGAGCGGTCGAGCTGGTATTGATACTCGTGCTGCTGGCCGGGGTGAGTGTGCTCTACGCCGCACTGACCGCCAGCCGGCCAGTGCGCGCCCACGAAAGCGGCCTGCTGCGCGTGTTCGGGGCAGGGCAGACGATGATCTCGCGAGTCCAAGGCGCAGAGTTCGCACTACTCGGCTTTGCCAGCGGGCTACTGGGCGCGGCCCTGGCTGAAATCGCCACCGCTGCGCTGTATCTCTACCTGCTGGATTTACCGCCACGCCCGCACCCCGAGCTATGGCTTGCGCTACCCATCGGCGGCGCGCTGCTCATCGGCGTGATCGGCCACGGCCTCTCCCGCAGCCTACGCCGCCAAGCACCCGCGGCAAGTTTGGGTTTATTAGGCGAGGCCTAGCACCCAGCCTCTTACTCTGCGGCACATGAGCGCGATTCATCTGCATCCTGATGCGGTTGCGATGAAACCCGCGCTCGGCTGAGGTATCATAGCCGCCTACTCTTTCATGACCGACCCTTCGTACGAGGTTCCCCGCCGATGTTCAGCCGCGATATGACAATTGCCGGATTCGATGATGTGCTTTTTGATGCCATGCAAAAAGAAGTGGCACGCCAGGAAGCCCACATTGAACTCATTGCCTCCGAAAACTACGCCAGCCCCCGCGTACTGGAAGCCCAAGGCAGCCAGCTGACCAACAAATACGCCGAAGGCTACCCCGGCAAGCGCTACTACGGCGGCTGCGAATTCGTCGACATCGCCGAAAACCTTGCTATCGATTACGCCAAAGAACTGTTCGGCGCCACCTACGTCAACGTGCAGCCGCACTCCGGCTCACAGGCCAACAGCGCCGTGTTCCAAGCGCTGGTCAAGCCGGGCGACACCATCCTGGGTATGAGCCTCGACGCTGGCGGCCACCTGACCCACGGTGCCAAACCCAACTTCTCTGGCAAGCACTACAACGCCATTCAGTACGGCCTCAACGAGCAAGGCCTGATTGACTACGATCAAGTCGCTCAGCTTGCGAGTGAACACAAGCCTAAAATGATCATTGCGGGCTTCTCGGCTTACTCGCAAATTGTCGACTGGGCCAAGTTCCGCGAGATCGCCGACGAAGTCGGTGCTTACTTGTTGGTCGATATGGCGCATGTTTCCGGCCTAGTGGCGGCGGGCGTTTACCCAAGCCCGCTGCCCCACGCCCACGTGGTCACCTCCACCACGCACAAAACTCTTCGTGGCCCGCGTAGTGGCGTGATTCTCTCCGCCGAAAACGACGCGGATATTGAGAAAAAGCTTCAGTCTGCCGTGTTCCCAGGCGGCCAGGGCGGCCCGCTGATGCACGTCATCGCCGCCAAGGCCATCTGCTTCAAGGAAGCCATGGCGCCGGAGTTCAAGACCTACCAGCAGCAAGTGGTCAAGAACGCCCAGGCGATGGCCAGCGTGTTTATCGAGCGCGGCTACGACATCGTCTCCGGCGGCACCGAAGACCACCTCTTCCTGCTATCGTTGATCAAGCAGGGCGTGACCGGTAAAGACGCCGACGCCGCCCTTGGCCGTGCGCACATCACCGTCAACAAAAACGCGGTGCCCAACGACCCGCAAAGCCCGTTCGTCACCTCCGGCCTGCGCATCGGCACACCCGCCGTGACCACACGCGGCTTCGGTGAAAAAGAGTGCAGCGACCTGGCAGGCTGGATCTGCGACATCCTCGATGTACTCGCCAGTGGCGAAGACACCAGCGCCATTGAAGCCGAGGTGCTGGATAAAGCCGCCGCGGTATGCAACAAGTTCCCCGTTTATAAGTAAGCCTCCACCTGATCGCGCAATGAATTGCGCTCCTACGAACCCCGGTGCACGCACCTAAACCCGTAGGAGCCCGACTTGTCGGGCGATCAGGCTATCTACGAGCAATAAACTACAGTGCCATCATCTGCCTTTATTAGGGCGATGACTCTGTTGGCAGATATTAATTATATCGACATTTCGATTTTGGCCGTGTACTTTGTACACCATAAGGCATACTAGTCAGAGGAAAGCCATAAAGGTGACTCACGCCATAGAGTTTATTGAAACGTCTACGTTCACTAGGCAAATCGTCACTATTGCCTCTGACGACGAGTTAAAGGAGCTTCAATTAGCGCTCATTGCGCAGCCGGACAAAGGTGACCTGATTCAAGGTACAGGGGGACTGCGCAAGGTTCGTATGGCATTGGGGCATAAGGGTAAACGAGGTGGTGCGCGAGTGATTTACTTTTTGGCTACCGCTGAGGTCATTTACCTGATACTGGCTTATCCCAAAAATGTAAAAGACACTTTGACGACTTCCGAAAAGGCCGCGCTCAAAACACTTACCCAGCAGTTAAAAGAGGAGGTTTCTTGATGAGTATTTTTGATGAACTCAACACATCGCTGCAAGAAGCTGTCGAGATCAAGAAGGGTAAGACTCAAGCCAGCCGAGTGACCCGCCACGAAGTGGCGGATGTCAGAGCAATTCGGGCGAAACTGCATGTATCCCAAGCTGAGTTCGCCGACGCAATGGGCACCAGTGTCGACACCATAAAAAGTTGGGAGACCAAGCGTCGCAACCCAACAGGGCTGGCAGCGAAGGTGCTCGCGACCATTCAAGAAAACCCCTCGTTCTTTAACGAGCTGGCTTCACACTGATTGCCCGTGCCTGCACTCAACCCCGTAGGAGCCCGACTTGTCGGGCGATCAGACTATCTATCAGCTAATTACCTTCGGCTCTTAATAAGCCCTCACACAAGCACCTGGTCTCCCGCATCCGGCGTTAACCAACGGGCATCCCAAAAACTGTAATCGCCAATCTGGTTAACCAGCCCGGCCCTTAACGGGTTAGCCACAATATAACGTGCGCTATCACGCACGCCTTCCTCCTCTCGTATCAACCGGTCGTGAAATCCTCGCTGCCAAACCGGGCTACCCGCCGCCAGCGAAACGTACGATTTATACAACTTAACCGCCTGCGAAAGGTCACCCTCTAACGCCATTAACCAATGCACATGGTCAGGCATCACCACAAACGCCCACGTCACCCCATGCCGCTGAACGCTTGGATGATAAAACGCACGGGACGCTGCGCACCCCATCGAAAAATCACGGAAAACAGACCGGCGATTATCCGTCACTATCGTCACCACATAATAATGCCCCGGTATACAACGCCGACCCAGGCGCAACGCATGACCACGCGGCATAACCCACCTCCATCCCTGGATTCCCACCTATAATTTACAACAAAACCCAATACACGCACCCAGCCCCTATAGGAGCGATCAGATTGTCTACAGGTATAATTCATGGCGGTACTTTCGTGCTAGCCTAAAGAAGTATTTTTGTGGGGGCTGTTGGATGCATTGCCAGCGATTCGACATGGATGTTCATGTAACTCGACATGCACGAGAGCGTATGGCGCAGCGCGCTATTAGTGAAGCACAATTGAGAGAGCTGCTCGAAACAGGGCATATTCGATATAAAGATGATAGCCGTCTCTGGATAGCCAAAATGTTCTCGTCGCGGAATGACAACTTGGTCTGCGCTGCCGTTGTGCTAGAAGGTAAGCTCATTGTTAAAACTGTTATGCACCATTTTCAGTGGGAGGGCTAAACATGCGAACCACCTATGATGAAGCGGATGATATTTTAGTTGTGCATCTCTCCGATAAGCCAATCGCAAAAGAAGTTTCGCAAGATTGGAATACGCACATTAGCTACGCAGAAGATGGCTCCATCATTGAAATTGTTATATTGGAAGCATCGAAGCAAGGAGCTTGGCCGTTGTTACGCAGTGACGCGGCATGACGAGTGCACCCAGCCCCCGTAGGAGCCCGACTTGTCGGGCGATCAGGCCATCTACAAGCGATAACCTTCGGCGCCTTGATCACTGCTGATCGCGCAATGAATTGCGCTCCTACGAACCCCAGTGCACGCACCCAACCCCGTAGGAGCCCGACTTGTCGGGCGATCAGGCTATCTACAAGCGTTCACCCTCGGCGCCTTGATCCCTGCTGATCGCGCAATGAATTGCGCTCCTACGAACCCCGGTGCCTGCACCCAACCCCCGTAGGAGCCCGACTTGTCGGGCGATCAGGCTGTCTACAAGCGTTCACCCTCGGCGCCTTGATTCCTGCTGATCGCCCAATGAATTGGGCTCCTACGAAGCCCCATGCGCATACGTGGGTGCCTGCACCCAACCCCCGTAGGAGCCCGGCTTGTCGGGCGATCAGGCTGTCTACAAGCGTTCACCCTCGGCGCCTTGATCCCTGCTGATCGCCCAATGAATTGGGCTCCTACGAAGCCCCATGCGCATACGTGGGTGCCTGCACCCACCCCCTGTAGGAGCCCGACTTGTCGGGCGATCAGGCCATCTACAAGCGATAGTCAGCGGTGGCTTGATCATTTCTGATCGCGCAATGAATTGCGCTCCTACGAACCCCGCTACACGCACCCAACCCCGTAAGAGCCCGACTTGTCGGGCGATAAGGCCATCTGCTAGGAATTACCTTCGGCGCCTTGATCACTGCTGATCGCGCAATGAATTGCGCTCCTACGAACCCCGGTGCACGCACCCAAACCCCGTAGGAGCCCGACTTGTCGGGCGATCAGACCATCTAACGGCATCACTGCTTCTGCAAATGCGCGATGGGTACTTCCACCTGCTGGGGGCGGTTTAATAACGTCAGCAGCAGCAGGGCGCGGTCTTGGCCTTTTAACTCGGTAAGCTGGGCAAGCTGACCTTTGAATGCCCCCTCGGTGACTTCCACGGCATCGCCTACACAGAAATACGCCTCCTGCGTGGCATCTTTATCCATCAGATGCTGGCACAGCGTATCCACAATGTGCTCAGGCACCACGGCGGGCTGGTCGCCAAACGTCACCAGCTTTAAAACCCCCCGCGTAGAACGAATCGGCCGCCAATTGCTCGCCACTTGGTCTAACTTAATAAAGAGGTAATGAGGGAAGAGCGGCTCGGTGACCCACACCAGTTTGCTGCGCCGCTTTCGCTGAACGCCCAGCACCGGGTGGAAGATATGATAGCCCTGATTTTCCAGCTGTTCGGCAGCGCGGAAAGACTCGCCCCCCTTACATTGGATAAGGTACCATTGGGCGCATTGCGCAGTAGGTTGGCTATCACTGAGGCTCATGTCGCTCCTTGCGTTCAAATGAGTTAACCCACGGGGTTAGTTAACTCGGGGCCAACGCGCATTGTAACAAAAACGCAGTGACCCAACGCAGTAATGGTCGGCGAAAAGCTAATTAGGATGAGGGCAAGGGAAAGCGCCCGGAACAATCCCCGGGCGGTAGCGTGCCTGGACGCTTTATAAGACAGTCTGGTTTAGAAACGGAGCATCATGGAAGTAGCGGCGATATTAACCCTCTTGGTGGTGGTTGCCACCTTAGCCGCCCTCGCGCTTACCCGAATTGCCCCAGATGCGATTTTGATGGCCGCCCTCGGATGCCTCGTCATCAGCGGTACGTTAACCCCCGCGCAAGCGCTACAAGGGTTCTCCAACCCAGGGGTGATCACCATTGCCACGCTCTACGTGGTAGCAGCAGGGCTAAAAGAAACCGGGGCGATTCAATGGCTGGCCCACCGATTGTTAGGCCAACCCTCAAAGCTTCGTCACGCACAGTTACGCGTATTGCTACCCGCTGCCGGGCTAAGCGCGTTTATGAACAACACCACCGTGGTGGCCATGTTCATCCCCGCCATTCAAGAGTGGGCGGCACGGCTAAAACTGCCACCGGGCAAGCTGTTGCTACCGCTCAGTTACGCGGCGATTATCGGCGGCACCTGCACCTTGATTGGCACCAGCACCAACCTGGTGGTGGATGGCCTGCTGCAAAGCGAGCGCGGCGTCAGCCTCTCGATGTTTTCACTGGCGTGGGTGGGCGTACCACTGGTGTTGGTAGGCGGCACTTTTCTGTATTTTTTCACCAATCGCCTACTGCCGGATCGCCAAGGCGTTTTAGAACAGCTTGAGCAGGCCCGCGAATACGTGGTTGACGTTGAGGTAGAAGCCAAAGGGCCGCTGGTGGGTAAAACCATCGCGGAGGCAGGCCTGCGCAGCTTGGCGAACGGCTACCTGGCGGATATTGAGCGCAACGGTGAATTGCTCAACAACGTACCGCAAGAGACCGTGCTGCAGCCGGGCGATGTCCTCATGTTTATTGGCGCGCCGGAATGCGCCCGAGAGCTACGCCGCATTCATGGCCTAAAACCCGCCAGTGGCGATATTCACAAGCTGGATATTGCCCACCACCGGCGCTGCCTGGTGGAAGCGGTCATCGGCCCGGATTTTGGCGGGCTTGGGCAAAGCGTTAAAGACTCGCGGTTTCGCTCCCGCTACCAAGCCGTGATTCTGTCCATCTCACGGCACGGCAAAAGCCTACCCGGCAAGCTCGGCACCGCAACGCTACAGGTTGGCGACACCCTGTTACTGGAAACCACTCACGACTTCGTCGACCAGTACCGTTATCGCAAAGACTTTCTGCTCGTGAGTAGCTTGAACGACTCCACGCCGCCGGATTTTCGCAAAGCCCCCATGGCCCTCTGCATACTAGGAGGCATGGTGGCGCTAAGCGCGACCGGGCTACTGTCGATTTTAGAAGCCGCGTTGCTGGCCGGGGGCGGCATGCTGGCAACCCGCTGCGTACCCATGAGCAAAGCGCGGCGCTATGTTGATCTTTCTGTATTAATCGTGATTGCCGCCTCGTTTGCTTTAGGCGCAGGCATGACCGAAACCGGCGCCGCCACCCAGGTGGCCCAATGGTTATTACTGACCGAAGCACTTGCCCCCTGGGCCGCGCTGGCGCTGGTCTACCTCATGACGGTGGTATTTACCGAGCTGATCACCAACAACGCCGCCGCCGTGCTGATGTTCCCGATTGCCGTCTCGGTGGCCGACCAGTTGGGCGTGAATTTTCTACCCTTTGCCATCGCCATTATGTTTGCCGCCTCGGCCAGCTTTATGACTCCGCTGGGCTACCAAACCAACCTGATGGTGCTCGGCCCCGGCGGCTATCGTTTCAGCGACTACCTACGCCTGGGCGCCCCGCTCAGCGCGATTGTCGCTATCACGGTGATTGCCCTGGTACCGCTGATATGGCCGTTCTAAGAAGGAAGACGCCGCTGCGCGGCTGAAGAGGTAAGAAGTCAGAAGTAAGAGGTAAGAGGTAAGAGGTAAGAGGTAAGAGGTAAGAGGTAAGAGGTAAGAGGTAAGAGGTAAGAGGTAAGAGGTAAGAGGTAAGAGATACTTCCTTCTTCCTTCTTATTTCTTTTACCTAAGGATCTTCTGTGACTGCTTTTATCACGAATGAACGACGCGCCCGACTGATTGAGGGCGTACACGCCGCCGGGCGTGAGGTAATGGCGATTTATGAGCAGGATTTCTCGGTCGAGACCAAGGCCGACCACAGCCCGCTCACTGAGGCCGATATGGCCGCACACCATGCGCTGATCGCACTGCTAGAAGAGGTCACTCCTGGTGTGCCGGTGCTCTCTGAAGAGTCCGCCGAGATACCGTTTGCTACTCGCCAAACCTGGCAGCGCTATTGGCTGGTCGACCCGTTGGACGGCACTAAGGAGTTCGTTAGCAAGAATGGCGAATTTACCCTGAATGTAGCGCTTATCGAAAATGGCGTGCCGGTATTCGGCATCGTCTACGCGCCGGTGCTGCAAACCACCTGGGTAGGGCAGGTAGGCGGTGAGGTGTTCAAGATCGCCCAGGGCATCTACATCAATATTCAAGTGCGTGAACTGCCTGACCCCGAAACGGCCCCCTGGAAGGTGGTGGGTAGCCGCCGCCACGGCGCTGAAGTTTTTGAAGCCTTCTGCAGCGGCTTGCCTGCCCATGAGTGCGTCTCGATGGGCAGCTCCATCAAGCTGTGCCTGGTAGCCGAAGGCAACGCCGACCTTTATCCGAGGCTTGCTCCCACCTCTGAATGGGACACCGCCGCCGCCCAGGCCGTGGTCACCGCTGCCGGTGGCGAGGTGCTCAATGCTGAGACCCTAGAGCCGCTACGCTGCAACCAGCAGGAAAGCGTGCTCAACCCGTTCTTTATCGTCTGTGGCCAGCGTGATAGCCGGTGGGAAGAAGCCCTCCGGGCCGCCCTTTCAGGGCAAGCTTGAAGCTGGAAGAGCGCCGCTTCGCGGCTGGAAGCTAGAAGCTGAATGAAAGTCCAAAGGTGGTTGCAGGAGCCAGACTTATCGAGCGATCAGGCCAGCTACAATCGTTCACCTCTGGCGGTACAGAGCCCAGCGCTTGTTTACGTGGTGCCTGCCATTAAGAAAATGTATCATGCCGATCAATTTTCAATTGCCTTGTGTGTGAGTGATTACTGACCGCATAGCGGGACGCAACACGTGGCATATATCTACATTAGGGCATGGGAATGCGTCCGGAATATCCCTGGGCGGTAGCGTGCCTAAAAATCGCGAATTGCAAATCTTGAAATTAAAAGGAAGTTTCATGAGTCACAAAGAAAAACTGATTGAACTGTTTGGCGACAAGAAAGCAGTCATTGGAATTGTGGGCCTGGGCTATGTCGGGTTGCCACTAATGTTACGCTATAACGATATAGGCTTTAACGTTCTAGGCATCGATATAGATAAAGATAAAGTCGATGCATTAAATTCAGGTAAAAGTTATATAGAACATATAAACTCAGATAAAATTAAAAAAGCAACAACCTCAGGTTTTGAAGCCACAACGGATTTCGGCCGTGCTAGTGAGTGTGATGCTCTCATCCTCTGCGTACCTACACCTTTGAATAAGTACCGCGAGCCCGATATCAGCTTTGTGGTTGATACGACAGAAGCGCTCCAACCTTACTTCCGCGAAGGTCAGGTTATTTCGCTCGAGAGTACTACCTATCCAGGTACTACCGAAGAAGAACTGCTCCCACGTGTTCAGAACGCAACCCTCACCGTTGGGGAAAATATCTTCCTGGTCTATTCACCTGAGCGAGAAGACCCCGGCAATCCAGATTTTGAGACTCGTACAATACCCAAGGTGTTGGGTGGGCATACGCCTCATTGTCTTGAGGCCGGAATGGCGCTATACGAACAAGCCATTGACCAGGTTGTTCCTGTAAGCACCACTAAAGCGGCAGAAATGACCAAGCTGCTGGAAAATATTCATCGTGCAGTCAACATCGGCTTGGTCAACGAGATGAAAGTCGTAGCAGACCGAATGGGCATCGACTTATTCGAAGTCATTGACGCCGCGGCCACCAAGCCGTTCGGTTTTACCGCTTATTATCCGGGGCCGGGCCTAGGCGGTCACTGCATTCCCATTGATCCGTTTTACCTGACCTGGAAAGCGCGTGAATATGGCCTGCATACTCGCTTTATCGAGCTTTCAGGTGAGGTCAATCAGGCTATGCCGGAATACGTCGTCAATAAGCTGATGGATGGGCTTAACGACGCTGGCAAGCCACTGAAGAACAGCAAAGTGCTGGTGCTTGGCATTGCCTATAAAAAGAATGTGGATGACATGAGGGAATCACCTTCCGTCACTATTATGGAGCTTTTGCAGGCTAAAGGCGCACTGGTAGCTTACAGCGACCCCCACGTGGCCGTCTTCCCGAAAATGCGCGAGCACCACTTTGATCTCTCAAGTGTAGAGCTAACGGCGGAGTCACTTGCAGAGTACGATGCCGTCGTGCTGGCCACTGATCATACTGATTTTGACTACGACCTGATTAAGTCCAAAGCTCAACTGATTATCGATAGTCGCGGTAGATACCGTGAACCAGCTGCCAACGTCATCAAAGCCTGATCTGAAACGGAAGTTAACCATGAAGAACTTTGCTCTTATCGGCGCAGCGGGCTACATCGCCCCACGCCACATGAAAGCCATTAAAGAAACCGATAACCACCTGAGCATTGCGTACGACACCAATGACTCCGTGGGTATCATCGATAGTATTTCTCCGGCCAGTGAGTTCTTTACCGAATTCGAGCGCTTCCAGGAACACGCATGGCAGCTCAAGCGCAATCCTGAAACCGCGCTGAATTATGTGGCCGTTTGCTCCCCGAATTACCTTCACCATGCCCACATCGCAGCAGGCTTGCGTTTGGGTTGTGACGTGATTTGTGAAAAACCGCTGGTGCCGACACCGGAGCTGCTGGACGAACTGGCGCAGATTGAAAAGGAAACGGGCAAGCGGGTTTACAACATCCTGCAGTTGCGTCATCACCAAGCAATTCTGGACCTGAAAGACAAGGTAGCCAGCGAAAACCGCCAGGAAAAGTATGAGGTGGAGTTAACCTATATCACCTCTCGCGGTAAGTGGTACATGGAAAGCTGGAAAGGCGATCCGCGCAAGTCATTCGGTGTAGCCACCAATATCGGCGTTCACTTCTTCGATATGCTGCACTTTATCTTCGGTAAGTTGCAGAAGAACGTGCTTCACTATGCCAATGACTATAAGGCCGCTGGTTACCTGGAATACGAAAAAGCCCGGGTGCCCTGGTTCCTCTCAATTGATGCAAATGATTTACCCGACAGCGTAAAAGGCAAGCAGCCTACCTACCGTTCTATTACCTGTCAGGGTGATCAGATCGAGTTTTCCGGTGGCTTTACGGATCTGCATACCATCAGCTACCAGGAAATACTGGCAGGCCGCGGTTACGGGATAGAAGACGCCCGCCATTGTGTAGAAACCGTCAATGTCATCCGTAATGCCATGCCGGAGAAGCCAGAACCCAACGAGGGCCACCCGTTTTTAAATAAGCTCATAAAATAACAATGGAGCAGGATTCAAAATGGCTGTAAACATTCATCCTAGTGCTATTGTCGACGAAGGTGCCCAAATTGGTGAAGGCTCACGTGTATGGCACTTTGTGCACGTATGCGGCGGCGCCAAAATAGGCCAAAACGTCTCAATGGGACAAGGCGTGTTCGTGGGTAATAAAGTCACTATTGGTGACAACTGCAAAATCCAGAACAATGTCTCGGTATATGACAACGTCCACCTGGAAGAAGGCGTATTTTGTGGTCCCAGCATGGTGTTCACCAACGTCTACAACCCCCGCTCGCTGATTGAGCGGAAGGATGAGTACCTCGATACCATCGTCCGACGAGGGGCTAGCCTGGGAGCCAATTGTACAATCGTATGTGGCGTAACTATTGGCCGCTATGCCTTCATCGGCGCAGGGGCAGTCGTTAATAAAGACGTACCTGACTATGCTCTGGTGGTAGGCGTGCCAGCCAAGCAGATTGGCTGGATGAGTGAGTTTGGTGAGCAGTTGGATTTGCCTGTTAGAGGGGAGGGTGAAACGGTTTGCTCTCATACAGGTACCAAGTATCAGCTAAAAAGCGGGCAGCTCTCCAAAGCTTGAGTAGTAGATAGCCCTAGCAAAACACTTTATTCGAAGGTTAATCAGACATGCAGTTCATCGACCTGGCCGCCCAACAAGCCCGAATCAAAGACAAGATCGACGCTAACATCCAGAAAGTGTTGGCACATGGTAAGTACATTCTGGGTCCGGAAGTAGACGAGCTTGAACAAAAACTTGCCGAATTTACCGGGTCAAAATACTGTATAACCGTTGCTAACGGTACTGATGCGCTTCAGATAGCTCAAATGGCGTTAGGCATTGGTCCTGGTGATGAGGTTATTACTCCAGGGTTTACCTATATAGCAACAGCTGAAACAGTCGCCTTGCTTGGGGCTAAACCTGTTTATGTTGATATTGACGAGAAAACATATAATTTAGACCCTGATAAGCTTGAAGAAGCTATTACACCTAAAACGAAAGCTATTATACCTGTATCCCTATACGGGCAGTGCGCTGATTTTGATAGAATTAATGCGATAGCAGAAAAGTACGGCATACCTGTTATTGAAGATGCAGCCCAAAGCTTTGGGGCATCTTATAAGGGTAAGAAGTCCTGTAATTTAAGCACTATTGCAACAACGAGTTTTTTTCCAAGCAAGCCCTTAGGTTGTTATGGTGATGGCGGAGCCATTTTCACCAATGACGATGAGCTTGCCAAGGTGATGCGACAGATTGCCCGGCATGGTCAAGATAAGCGTTATCACCATATTCGCATCGGTGTAAATAGTCGATTAGATACATTACAAGCATCAATTTTGTTGCCGAAATTAGAGATCTTGCCTGATGAAATAGCTGCGAGAAACAAAGCAGCTGATATGTATAATTCGAGATTAGCTAAAAGTGAACAAATTGGAACACCCTTTAAGCATGAGTATAATATAAGTGCATGGGCCCAATATACAATAAAAGTTGACGATAGAGATGGTTTGGCATCCTTTCTAAAAGAAAATAATATACCTACGGCAGTACACTATCCGATACCGCTTAATAAACAGCCAGTATTTGATGAGAAAGCTTGTTTAGAAATAGGTGATCGGGCGGCAAATAAAGTTCTTTCCTTGCCTTTTGGGCCTTATGTTAAAGCAGATGATATTGACTTTGTGACAGATAAAATTAGCAAATTTATAGAAACTAAGTTTTAAGTATTAGTTTTAAGCCAAAGTTTTCGAGGAAGTAGTTTATGGAATTTTTGTTTGACGAAAGCTATATTGATAATAGTAATCATAAGATTTGTATGTTTGTTGCGAATGGAATAGTTGGCGATTCACGAGTTATTAAAACAGCAGATACGCTAAAAAAGAAAGGTTTTGATTTATTTTTAATAGGCATTGGCCCCAAAAAGAAAGTAGAAGTTATAGAAGGATATACTTATCCTGTATACTTGTTACCACACCCGAAGCACGAGTTAATAGAGCAAGGTATAGAGTGGAAGCCAAAAGGAGTAGTTGATTATAGTGTATATACCGATATAGTTAGCCAGTCTGTTATAAAATTTATAGAAGATGAAAAAATCGACTTCTTACATACACATGATATGGTTGGTATATCAGTAGGCGGAAAAATTACTGATATGTTGCCAGATTATAAGTGGTCATGGATTCATGATATCCATGAGTATGTGTCTGGATTAACCGATTTAGATATAAGCACCCGTAATTTTTTTTATGAACAAGAAAAAAAATATATCAAAAGGCCCAATGCTTTAACCTGCGTTTCTGAAGCCTTGTCTAGTAAACTTAAGCATGACCTTGATCTCAATAAAAAACCCATTGTGATTCATAATTCTCCGCGGATATCTTCCTTTGACCCATTGTTTTATAAAGATGTAAGAAGTGACCTCTGTTTAAAACAGGATGAAAGGCTTGGGGTCTATTGTGGCAATGTAAAAGAGGTCAGAGGCGTTGATTTAATAATCGAAGCTTTGGATCAATTGAAAGGCTTACATGTTGCTATAATTACTAATTCTAATAATAGCTATGTAGAAAAAATTAAAAATAGAGTTCTTGAATTAAAAATTACCAACAGAGTGCATTTTTTACCTTACGTTAAATATGACAATCTCATATCATATTTACGCACTGCGGATTTTGGAATTCATCCGATAAGAAAATATCCAAATGCAGAAATAGCACTGCCTAACAAGCTGTTTGAGTATATAAGTGCTGGTGTGCCTGTTGTCGTTAGTAACAATGAGGCAATGGAAGCTTTTGTGGAAGAAAAACAATGTGGAGTTGTTTTTAAAGATGGTGACCCAAAGTCATTATGTGAAGCTATTAACCTATGTATATCGAATCACTCGCAACTATCTAATAAATTAAAAGCCATATCTGAGTCTTATTGTTGGGAAAAAGAAGAAATTAAAATAATCGATATTTATGAGCACTTCAAAAAAAACAAATTTAGCAATCATGATGTTAAATCAGTGCTTCAACTCCCCACTATATCTGCTGGACAACCTAACACGCTCTCAAGTGAGTTATCAAACTATAATCTTTTTAGCAAAAGCTTAGTAATCTCGGAGCATGATTATGGCTATGAGTATGATATAGTCGAATCTGAACAAAAATATGGCAAAGAAAGTGTTGATAATTTTTTAAAGGTGATAAAAAATTACGATGTATTGCATTATCACAGCCGTACTTTCTTTTATAATCAAGCGCTTAGTTACCCAAGTGCGATAGATTTATTTGTAGCAAGTTTAGAGAATAAAAGAGTGTTTTTTCACTATCGTGGCGGAGAAGCCCGGCGAAAAAATGTTTTTCAGTATAATGAGTTTAATTATATTCAAGAAAATCCGAACAACGTTTTCGGAAAATATAATGTATTGTCGCAGAAAAAATTCTATGAGGTTGTTAACGCCATCGCGGATAGAATTTTTGTTGTAGATCCAGAATTACAAACATACGCGCCACACTCCATAATTGTACCTAGAGTTATTAAAGACTTAAATGAAGATAGCTTGAGTTTGGCCGACATAAATCCGTCTGCTGCTCAAGCACATATTAAGATAGTCCACGCTCCTTCAAATAGAGCAATTAAAGGCACCGATTATATTGAGTCAGCTATTACAGCCTTGAAAAGCAAAGGGTATAGTATAGAATTCATTTTAGTTGAAAAGTTGAACAATAAAGAAGCAATTGAAATATATAAGAAGGCAGATATAATTGTAGATCAATTGAGGATTGGCTGGTTTGGGGTTTTAGCGGTAGAAGCGATGGCATTAGGAAAACCTGTAGTTTCTTATGTGAGAAGCGATTTACGTCATTATTTGCCTTTAGAAAAGCCTGTGATGGTTGCCGATCCTAAAAACATACAAACTGTACTTGAATATTTAATAAATAACCCATCTTATCGACAGAGGTTATCTGCCGAGGGAAGGAAATATTATCTTAACCACCATCATCCAAGAAAAGTCTTGCCATCCCTTATATATGCATACAAACATATAAAAACTAATAGAGATTATGTGAAGATATTTAGTTATTTAAATAGTGGAAAAGTAAAGTACAAACAAAATAACAAGAATAATAGGGCGGTAAAAAAATCAGTCAATAAAGTTATAGCTAGTATTCAACGGGATGGCTTGAAGGCTACGACCTTAAAAATTTTAGAAAAGATAAGAAGATAAAATGCTAACATTAATAAAGTCGCTAGGTTTAAATTATCTCCCAGCATTAAAAGTTTCGTTTTTCTTAGGCCTAACAAATTCAGCAACTAGCATATTGAATGCCTTTTCTTTTGTTTGTGTAGTTTCATTCATTAATGGTGGTAATGGGTTTTTAGAGCGCTGGTTTGACATAAATCCTAATGTATATCTTTTCTTATCGGTACTCTTCCTTATCTGTTCATCTATGATGTATTCATTGATAAAAAATACAAATTATAATCTTAAAAGAACTATAAATTTGTGTTATCGAAATACTAGAGTTAAAAAAGAGATAAACTCTATTGTAAATAGTTATAAGCAGCACAGTTTTTCAGCTGTTAGGACCTTCTTCCTGCTTTTTATACCACCAAGCGTTGTGGTTTGTATTTCAGTTATGCTGATGTCTTTTTTTTCTATGCTTTTGGCGGGTGTGGCATTATTAAGCGTCGTGATATCTGTTTCAATACTAGCTTTCTTATTAAGCTATTTTAATAAAGCCGTATCTGAAGAAGTGGTGCCTTTTAAGCTAGGCTTGCTTATAAGTGGTCTAGCTTCAGCTACGTTAATAATGCCTGCAGTTTCCCTTGCATACCAAGTTAACCACGATATTTATGACCCAGCACTCATAGTACTTTTAGTATTTTTACTCAGGTATGTGTTTTCTTTTACGCGCTTAGTTATGTTTGCATATTATAGAATCAGTTACAATTTGGAAAGTGAGAAAACTTTTGAAGGTAATGGTCGAAGATACATACCGTTAATAATGAACGCAAAGCATGCTGTAATAAGTCCAGCCGACTTTTCGAGCCTTATAAAAGACGTAAAAAATACGCTTTCCAATGACAGTTCTAGTGCCAAGATAACTAGTGTTGTAATAGGTGAGAAAAAGCATTTTTGCTTAACATGCCATAAAAGAGTTGTTATCAAGGATGTGATGCTAAACAATTATAAAAAGGCTGAACTTTTAGAGTTTTTAACTAAGACAAAAAAGAGCTTTTTGATTGTTAGTGCCAATTCTGAGTTCCAAAGAAAATTGGGGTTGAAATGAAAAAAAAAGTGGCAGTTTTAAGCTTTAACTCGGTAGTAAACGATGGAAGGATACTTAAAAGTGCGGATTCAGTTTCGGAACCTGGCTTCGAGGTCAAAATATTTGGATTCGAAGATAATCATACTAGAAATGGCTATTGTAAAAAACGTGAATCAGGGGTTACGCTAGATCTAATACCTAAGCAATTTACAGTAGGTGTTTTAGCTTTTCTGTACAATGATGTCTCATCATATCTTAGGAAAAATTTCAAAATAATTTTCCTTTTTACTTTATTCTTGTTTGCTGCCGTACTTTTATTTTCAGCCTTTTATTTGCCCATTTTTGTTGTCTTTACTGGCCTCTTGGCTTTACCTCTGTTTTTTTTATTCTCTTATTTTTACAGAAATAAGCTCTATTTTTATTATTTGAAAGTAATTAATTTTTTAATCAAAATCACAAGAAAAAAAGTTTACGATGAGCACCGAACTAAAGCTATGTATGATAAAGTAGTAAAGTTTGAACCAGATATTATCCATGCGCATGACTTAAGAACAATGGATGCAGCTATAAAGCTTAAAAATAAGCTTGGTTGTTTGTTGATTTGGGATGCGCATGAAATATATGAAGAAACAGCGCAAATTAAAGCTGACAGTAAGGAAAATATATCAAAGAAAATTTCTTCATTCCAAGCGCTAGTTGACCACTTTATAACAATCAATGAAAGTATTGCCAAATTTTATGCTGACAAATATCCAAACCTTCCTAAAGCATTGATAATTAAAAATGCGACTTTAAAAAATATACCAATTGAGTACGATTACAGGTTGCATAAAAAAGCTATGCTTCCAGAAAATCAAAAAATAATTTTATATCAAGGTGGTTTTGCAAGGAAAAGAGGTATCGAAAGCATAGTAAACTCTTCCGAGTTTTATTCGGATGACACTACCCTTGTTTTAATGGGGTGGGGAGGGATACATAATGAGTTAAGCTCAATGGCTGATAGGATTAACTCGCAAAGGAATTGCTTTTACCCAAAGTGTGTAATTATACCTCCAGCACCTCAAAGTGAACTCGCACATTGGACTATGGGTGCTTTCTTGGGCTTAATTCCTTATGAGAATCATGGGCTAAATCATTTATATTGTACCCCAAATAAACTGTGGGAGTACCCCAATGCTGGTGTTCCTCTTCTATGCACACCAATGGTTGAAATGAAAAAGATAGTAGATGAATGGCAGATAGGTTGGTTGTTGGATTCGTCTCTACAGGCTAGTCATATAGCCAAAATTATAAATTCTATAGATCAAACCTCTAGAGATAGAAAAAGTATAAATTGCACAATATTTATTGAAAACGACAATTGGGAAACCTACTCGCAAAAACTAAAATTTCTCTATAAAGGATTTTTTTAATGAATATATTCTCTATTGTAGGTGCACGTCCTCAGTTTATTAAAGCTGCAGCCGTGTCTAAAGAAATTAAAAAAAGTGAATTGTTGAAAGAAACAGTACTTCATACTGGACAGCATTTCGACAGTAATATGTCGGATATATTTTTTGATGAATTGAAAATTCCTAGACCGCATTTTCAACTCAATATACATGGAGGCAACCATGGTGAAATGACTGGTAAAATGCTTATCGAGATAGAAAAAGCAATGCTGGAATCTAAACCTGACTATGTATTGGTGTATGGGGATACTAATTCTACGTTAGCGGGTGCACTTGCTGCGTCTAAACTGCATATTCCGATTGCACATGTTGAAGCAGGTTTGAGAAGCTTTAATATGAAAATGCCAGAAGAAATTAATCGTATTTTAACGGATCAAGTAAGCTCTATTTTATTTTGCCCCACGGACACAGCGGTCGCTAACCTTAAAAATGAAGGTTTCACTTCAAAAAAAAATGTTTATGTAGAAAACGTTGGTGATGTGATGGAAGATGCCGCACATCTTTTTTCCCCAATGTCTAGAGTTCCTTCCTCTTACAAATCAGATCCAGATGATTTTATTTTAGCAACCCTCCATCGAGCTGAAAATACCGACGATCCTGTACGGTTATCTGAGATTATCTTAGCACTTAACGATATTCATTATTCAGTCTCACCTGTTGTAGTGCCACTTCATCCGAGAACACGTCAGATTATTGAAAAGCAGGGGATTTCAGTTAATTTTTCTGTGATTGATCCAGTAGGTTACTTGGAAATGGTCTGGCTTATTAAAAACTCTAGATGTGTCATTACTGATAGCGGTGGTTTACAGAAAGAAGCATATTTTTTCCATAAACCGTGTATCACAATGCGAGATGAAACAGAATGGACTGAATTAGTTGAAGCTGGAGTCAATATCTTAACTGGGGCTGATAGAATTAAAATAACAAGCCTAGCATCAGAGGTTTTAAAATCTGAATTAGATTACTCAAAGAATTTGTATGGAAATGGTCTTGCTTCAAATAATATTGTTAAAGTACTTGAAAAGCACTTGAGATGAAAATATTGATTATTTCTCAAGATGCAGGTTCTCCTGGTTATGGTATGGTTTATAGGAATTATAACCTTGCGAGAGAGTTTGTTGAGATGGGGCATTCGGTCACAATTGTTTCTGCCTCCTTTTCACATTCTAGGCTTAAACAACCTGATGTGAAAAAAGAGAATATTGATGGAGTGAATTTTCTTTGGATTCCAGTGATTAGAAATAAAAAAGGAAGTAAATTCGTACGAATACTGAATATGTTTATTTTCAATATAGGAGTACCATTTGTTAGGAAAGACAATTGGGATGTAGTGATAGCATCATCGCCCAATCCTTTCTGCATTTATCCAGGTTATTTAATTTCTAAGATTAAAAAATCTGTTTTAGTATTTGATATTCGTGACTTGTGGCCTCTTACCCTTCTTGGTTTAATGAATGTGTCAAAGAATAACCCTCTTATATATTTGATGCAAAAGGCCGAAGACTTTGCTTGTCGTAATTCTGATATTGTATTGTCAGTCCCCTCGAAAGCTAAGAATTATTTAAATAGAAGGGGTATGAAGAGTGAAAAATTCCTCCATGTCCCAAACGGTATTAAATTCGAAGATATAGCAATAATAGAGAAACTACCACAAACACATGATTCTGCAATTCTGGGTGTAGATCATAATAAAAAGATGTTCATCGGGTATTGTGGCGCTTTAGGTCAGGCTACGAATATAGGGCTTCTCTTAGAAGCGCTAGGCTCTCCTAAATGCTTCGGAGTACATCTTTTTATATTGGGTGACGGACCCGAAAAAGAAAATTTGATGGAAAAAGCTAATTCGTTAGGCATTTCCGATAGAGTGTGTTTTCTCACTCCCGTCAACAGATATCAAGTCAGGGACTTTTTAAGTAAAATGGACGTTGCTTATATCGGGCTGAAAGATTCTGAAGTTTTCAAATGGGGCGTGAGCCCTACAAAAATTAATGATTATTTCTTAGCTTGCTGTCCTGTTATTTACGCTGTTAATGATGGAGGTGCACCTTTTGAAGATGAAAACTGTATGGTGCGATGCTCTCCAAGTTCAAAAGAAGAATTGATTGATGCGATGGTTTTCTTTAGAGAAATGCCTTTTTATAATAGAAAAAAAATGGGTGAAAATGGTATGAGCTGGCTAATGAACAATATGGATATTAAGTCACATGCAAATACAATAATCGATAAAATTAACTTGGCAAGATAACTATTCTTTATAAAAGCTATTCAAAAAATTTCTCTCAGAATTTTTCCCAGAGCTTGAAAGTATGTTTCTTATACTGCAGCCAACACTATGCTAGGTTGAGTGACTATATCATCCCGAATATAACTGCGAGGTCTAACGTTGCTCCTTTCATATGTAGCGAAGAACTCAACCGCGACGAGGACTAATAACGCCTATCGACGAACCATCTCACTATTTTGAGAAGCGTATTTGGAGGTGCGTCCCCCTATCAAACTGTCCTTATTATCACGTTATTGAAAGCATGCGGAATGTTGGCGGACTGATGCTGGTACTGTTTTGGGGATCTGATTGCAGAGGCGATGCAAGGCAGATAGCCAGAATAACTGATCCGGTGATTTTGAACACTTGGCATTGTCCCGAGTATCTAGAGCTTTATCCGGTCTCAAACTGTGCTTTTCCCGGCAGATAAAAGTGTCTATCCGGCACCCAAGTCGTCGATATATTTGGTTATGAAAACATCTTGAGCAGCACTATCTTGGCCGTTCGAAATCCTTGATCCGACCAGTTATGGCTATAGGGCCTAACTAGGTCTGGAACTGGGATATTATTTATTGTGCCTCCATTGTATGAGATCAGCACTGGTATCTTTACATGATCATAGATAGCCGCAGAATCACTGCCTGAGAAGTTCATGACACTAAAACGGAAGAGCTGGCTACGCAGCTACTTGAACGCGACCGCTGCTAGAAAGTTGTTGGCATCAGCCGTCCGAGCTGAACTCAGACTATCGGTTAACCCAAGCAAAGTGCAGGAATTAAGAATAACAAGCAGGCCGATTAAGAACTAATATTTCGACAGCTGGGTTGAAAATCACCGGTTGGATTCAGCGACAAGCTCAATGAGCTGCCACGCTCCTCCGCCGTTCCATGACATTTGGCCTGATACAGAAATAGCGTAGCATACCGAGATCATTCAGAAGGTGGGTCATTAATCTACCTTGCCGACCTGCATAGTCAATGGCAGCATTCCACTATGAACACCAACGCGAGTTGAGGCAGTATCACCAAATGACACGGACCTGTCGGTCTTCAGTCTAGAAGAACTCGATAAGACCGCCGGCTTACTCTATACACAGTGGGTAAAGCTTTGGACTGGAGAATGCTGGTAGAAGTTTACTCCGAAGTACTTAATAAATCTGTTGCGACACAAGGGTTCTCCAAGAGTGTGGCAATTGGAACTTGAGACCGCCGTCAATGAATGAGTATCTATTAGGACTGTATTATGAGTAAAAAACATATAGTTTCAACGGTTTTTAATTCCGTTGAAAATGATAGTAGAGTCATCAAAACTGCTCAAGCAGCAATTTCTGCAGGCTATGATGCTACTATTGTTGGTGTTTGTAGTGGTTCTGAAATTCTTAGAAAAGAAGTTGAAGGCGTCCCGGTTGTTTTAGTGCCGAATTTTTCACAACAGTTGAAGCGGTATAAATTGTGGGGACCAGATAATAGGGACTTGCGACTTTTAATTGGTGGCCAACTTAGGACAACAATACCAGAAATAGTTTCTCTGAGGCCTGACATTATTCATTCACATGATATGGTAGGTTTGAAAATAGGGGCTGCTGCTTCTAGAGCTCTTCTCATAGGTGGCCATGATGTTCCTTGGGTTCATGACATACATGAGTTTGTAGCTGGCTTAAAGGGAGAACTTGCTGAACTTTATATGCCTATTTGTTTGGCCTGGGAGCGTGAATACCTACGTACTGCGGATCAATTAATAACCGTAAGCGAAACTTTAGCAGACGAAGTCCAAAGTCGTTATTTTTTGCCTAATAAACCTACAGTAATTTACAATGCACCACCTAGGGAAAGCTATTCAAAAACAGCGAATGATATAAGGTCCCATCTAGGACTTCCAACTGATGTCCCGCTTGTTGTATTTGTTGGAGGAGCAACGCCCTTGCGAGGATGTGATACAATATTAAAATCACTATCATATCTCGATGGGGTGCATTTAGCGTTTGTTAGTCAGGGAAAATATGTAGAGGAACTTATTCAACTTGCAGAAAATATGAATATAAGTGAACGCTTTCATGTACATCCGTATGTGTCTAGTGATCAAGTAACTTCCTTTATAAGAACTGCAGATGTTGGCATTCACGGACTTGTACATTATCCAAATGCTGAAGTAGCTATGCCAAACAAGATGTTTGAGTACCTGCAAGCGGGATTACCTATGGTTGTTAGTGATGTGGCTAGCATGAAAGAGTTTGTAGAAAGCCATAATATTGGCAGTGTTTTTTCAGCAGGTAATCCAGCATCTTGTGCTGATGCAGTTCAACGTGTACTGAGTATGCGAGCTAAATTTGCTGATAATATTACCCGCGACCTAAAGGAGATGTTTTCCTGGGAAGACCAAACTAAAAAAATACACAGTATTTATGAGGATTTACTATTAGAAGAAAAGAAGATTACTAATCTTAGAGATATAGACACTGCCCTTGTGAATGATAAATTAGATACGCTTCTTTTTGAAACTAGCTATTCTCAATCTCTGTCCATAGCTGATTTTAACAGAGTGAATGCTTTGGAAACTCTTATAGTTAGAAAGCATAACGAAGCGCAAAAAAAACTATCTGGATTCGAGGATAGCATCCTTAAAAAAATAGAGGTCAATAAAAATAAAATATCTCGATTAGAAGTTTTGGTCAAAAAAATGAATAAAAAAAGCACGCTTACTACGAAAATAAAGACAGTCATATCTTTTTTTAGAAGATATGGTTTTATTTCTGCATTTGCTATTATTTTTAAAAGGGCGAAGAAAAAAGTTGTATTGTTTGGAAAATAATTTTTTGGCCTTTAAGATTGGTAATGCTAGAGAAGTTAAATTCTTTGTATAAAATACCTCTGAAAACAGCAAGATTTTCAGACAGAGTGCTTATTAAATGAGTTGTTGCTGATTCTCGAGTAAAACCGGTAAGATGAAAAATGTTGCTTGTCTTGTTGAGTATGAAGATTTAGGTCATACTGAAAGACTAAGATTTCTATCTATAGTCTTATTAAAATACACATAATATAGTAAGGATTTTATTAACATGCCTTCCATATTTAAGCTAGTTTTCCCGGCGCAGCGCACTAAGGCAGGTTATGCCTTCATTCTATTTGTTATGTGTGCGCTTATAGAATACCCTGCAGAAGCAAGCAGTTTAACAGCTGATATGCCGCCTTTGAGTGATAATCTCCAGTCAATGTAGGACTTCTATAGATTCGAATTTATGTCTGATGGGTATCCCGGTAGAGACGATGGCTGGGCTCATCCAATCTACGGAGTATACGTTCTCCGGGATTACCTTCGGCAGCATGATACTGCTCCAAATGAAAAACTTGAAGAAGCGTTAAAGACTGTTGCCTACGCTACAATAAATAGAATGGAAGATTATAAAGGGGCTCTAGTATTTTGGTATGATGCTGCACCTGAGAGAGGAGGCCGTTTGTACCATAAACACTATTCGGGTCTAACCCAAAGTTACTATGCAGAAATTTTATATCGTGTTGGTGAACGCCTCAACGATCCTACATTGATTGATGCAGCAGACAGAGTCTTTGAAAGTCTTACTATCCCTGTCGAGGAAGGCGGTGTGCTCCATAATTCTGCTCATGGGCCGGTGATCGCCGAGGTTCCTCAGGAGCCGAATAGTTGGATTCTGAACGGCTGGCAGTCCGCCCTCGAGTCGGTTCATCGCTATGCTGAAATATCAGATTCAGACAAAGCGCAGGAGTTGTTTGAAGAAAGCACAGAAGCCATGGCTGCTATGCTGCATCTTTATGATGTAGCGGATTTAGCTAACAGCAGGTATGGACTTACGGGATTTGTATATCTTCGAATTAACCCAGCTGGTTCAGGAGTGTCGCTTAAAAATACAGCCATCGAGATACCTGGAGAACCGTCTGTTCCCGTTGAATCTACAGAGGGATCGCGCTGGCAGTCCTATTTCTTTGAGGGAGATACGACACCAATGGAAAATGGAGTTGAGATTACTGGCTCCTCAGCTCGCCTGAATGCTGTTCTTTCTATGGCTTCGGCACCAGAATCCAACCGATTAGAATTTGATTTTAATGCAAGCACAACGATGGAAATTACTGTTGACATCTACGTTGGTTCTTATGATCCACTATCGTCTGCCCCCGTGGATGCTGAATGGGTTCAACTGGCCAAGCTAACAGCTACACCAGGCGAAAGAGTAAGTATTGATATTCCTGTTGAATTTCTAGATAAGGTTGCATATCCGACTAATTTTGTTAAGCAAATAAGTGGTGAGCAAGTAAATGTTTACCATTCTATTCACGTAATGCGTCTTAGGCAGCTTGCAGACGCTTCTGGCACAGAAGAGCTTAGAGATTGGGCTGATTTATGGGAGGGCTATATTTGTCGCTGGGCCGGCATGAAGCTTTATGATGATTATAAGGCTCGAGACTACAAAGCTGTTGGCGAACAACTGATTGATCCTCAGGAGGTGTGTAGCAGGCTAGAATAATTCGGACATAGTGAGACATATGTTTTTATCTACTTCTTCAATGTATAGTATATTGATGTGCCAACGGGCTGAGATAGCGGGATTTTTCTAATTACAGTTTATCATTTCGTTAGATTTAGCTGTCTGCTATCTACTTTGCCATACCGCTAGGTTCACGCTTTTTTCTTGAGTAGTCTTTTTTGCTAGTGTAGTGTTGCATAGTTGGATGAAGATAGAAAAATCAAGACATCCACATTGTAACGTGCAACGGGCTATTTCTAGGTGTATGTTGGAATAAGTATTAGCCTAATAGTTGTAAGAAAGCTAAAATTACCACAGGGAAGTAGTGACGGGGAAGTCAGTAGAAGAAACGCAGTATAACTATGCGTGATATCATTTCAGTCTATTTTAAAGAGATTATTGTAAAATATGACTAAGCCACTCCATCTCTAGTCTTCTCACTACTGAGGATGGAGTGGTGTCGGTTATTTCACGATGCCTGTAAATAAATACATATACTGTTTTGTTGGTAGTAAAAACTTTTCTATTCTAAAATTATTAAAAAATTTCTCATATCTATTATTTACTGACTCAGTATTGGGAAACGTTCTAACGTGTCCAAACGCATCAAAGCTGGGCACGGAACAAATTGTAAATTTACCCTGTGGGAATTTCTCTACTACTTGTATATCTTCTTCAATGTGCTCCAATACTTCGGTGCAAATTATTGTGTCTATGTTTAACTTTCCCATTATATTGGACTGTAGTATATCTTCTTGATAGAAAAGAGCTTCTGGGTTTCTTTTGCGCGCTTTGCGTATTGCAGTTTCACTGAAGTCCAGCCCTGTATAGTTAACTTTATAACGCTTTAATAAAAATTCGGCAAATTGTCCTGGCCCACAACCTACATCTAAGATTGATTTTGAATTTTCTTTTTTCAAGTGTGAGATGATATTAAGCCACATTTCTACATAAATATTATTTTCATCACTTGAATTGTACTTTTCTGATTTTTCGTAGATTTCATCGTAATAACTTTTTGACGCTTGTAAGGGGTTTCCATCAGCTTTAGACTTTTTTGTTAGCTCATTGAGTGCTGTCTTCCAGTTTTCTTGACTAGGGTTTAATGAAATTGCTTTCTTATATTGCTCAATTGCAGCGTTTAGATCTCCAAGACGAAGATATGAATGCGCAAGGCGGACATGCCACCATGCAGGTGCACATTCTTTTAAATTGATAGCTTTAATTAATGCTTTGCAAACTTCTTCAAAATTACCAATCTGTTCCAGTAGTTTTGCATAACGTACTAGTGTTGTTGTATTGTCGGGTATTTTATTTTCAATTATTTTTAATATTTTTTTTGTCTTTTCATTTTCTCCTTTTCCTATGCATTGTTCAGCTAGGCTTATATAAGATGTTATTAGGCGTACTTGCCATGAAAGAGGGATGTTATTGCCTTTGAGATTAATTGCTGATTGGTAATGTTTTGTTGCTTCATGAAAGCTATTTGTTTCTTCAGCTAATTCAGCACATTTAATTAAAGTTTTTGCATCATTTTTTGAGTCTGATGCACATTTTTCTATATAAAAAAGAGACTTTTCAGTGTCACCTTTTTCAATTAGTTTTTTGGCAATTTCTAGCGAATCGCTTCTGGTTTCGTTTGTTGGCCGCATAATTATTCCTTAGTTCTAATGGTTGGTCATGATTTTTAATCTTAATTAATAGCATGCTTCTTATAGTTTTGCATATTGCGCCTAGATGTCAATTTTTTCATATATGATTTTTTGTGATATGGTTTGTTGTTGATTTATTGTATATTTTTAAGCTTAGTCTAAGTAATTTGCTTTTTATGTTTTGGTAAAACAGCTTCGTCTGATGTGCTCCATGAAATTGATAACACATGAATATTCACGCACGACTAGTAAGTGTGAATATTAAAGCGTTTTAGAAGTTAAGGTTGAAGGATATCTTTCAACGGTGGATTATTGCTCAGTTGTGTAGAGATAAAATTATGGATGCCATGGTAGGTGAGATGACAATGTTGGTAAGCCATGAGACATGAATATCAACGTCGCCATTCGCGTTGGTACGAGCTACTGTTGTTTAGCTTGACATTCCACCTGATGGTGGGGATGTCATTAGCGGTGCTGCTACCGGGATTGGAGCGCTGGGGCTGGGGGTTTTGGGAATGCCTGCCGGATGTGCGCCGTAATACGCTGGTGGCCATTGGGCTTGCTTTTATTTGCACTGCATTAACGTTGCGCTCTCCTCTCTTGGCATACCAACGGTATTGATCTGCCGTTTGTCGAAGCAGTAGAGCAGGGCGCGTTTGCCCCAAACCAAACGATTCCTTCACCCTCACAAAAGCCGCTGCAGGTACTGTATGCTGGTAACTTGGGTGTTGGTCAAGCCATTGAAGATATTGTGCCATCGTTGGCCCAACGCTTGGGCGCCCGGGTCAGGTTCCGCATTATCGGCGGCGGTGCGGGGGCAGATGCACTGCGCGAGCGGGTTGCGGCAATGGGGCTTGATAACGTAGTTGTGGAGCCGCTAGTTTCCCGCGAGGCGTTAATTGGCGCTTATCAAGCAGCCGATGTGCTTTTTCTGCATTTGAATACGCTACCTTCTTTGAATAGCGTGCTGCCATCTAAACTGTTCGAATATGCGGCTACGGGTAAACCGATATGGGCGGGTTTGCCGGGGTATTCTGCGCGCTTTGTACAGCGTGAAATCAAGAATGCGGTGGTGTTTGAGCCTGGCTCGGTGGAGAGTGCCGTTAAGGCGTTAGAGTCATTAACAATAGAGATTACACCTCGCCCGCGGTTTGTCGCCCAATGGCGCAGGGATAAGATTATGGATGCCATGGTGAATGAGATGAAGATTTTGGTGAATCATGAAGCGTGAATATCAACGTCGCCATTCACGTTGGTATGAGCTACTGCTGTTTAGTTTGACGTTCCACCTGGTGGTGGGGATGTCATTAGCGCTGTTATTACCAGGTTTGGAGCGCTGGGGCTGGGGGTTTTGGGAGTATTTGCCTGATGTACGTCGTAATACGCTAGTGGCTATCGGGCTTGCGTTTATTGCATCAGCATTAACCTTGCGGCGTATGTCACGCTTTCCCAGGGCCCAGTTGGGCGCCAACATCATGCCTACGGTTTCAGTCGCGTTTTTAGTGGTGGTGGCTATTTTGTTTTTTACCCGCGAGGGGTACACCCGTCAGGTAATGCTGAGCGGCTATTTAGTTAGCTTGGCATGGTTTTATGTCGGTTATTTTTTAGGTCGACGCTTTCGTAATTTAAAGTTTGCCGTGGTCCCGTTTGGAGATACTCATCGCTTGCGCGGTAACACCAAGGTGGATCTTCGCTTGCTGGATTCCCCCAGTCTGACAGGGCTGCGGGTGGATGGTGTGATGGCAGATTTGCGCGCTCAGGATTTGCCGCCGGAATGGCAGAAGTTTCTGGCTACCTGCACGTTATGCCATATACCCGTTTACCACTCCCGGCAGATATCAGAGACCATCTCGGGCCGAGTGCAGATCGACCGTCTCTCGGAAAATGAGTTCGGTAGCCTGCTGCCACCGCTATTTTATGTGGGCTTCAAACGGGTGATGGATTTTATTATTGCCGTGCTATTGCTCCCTGTATTGCTGCCCGTGCTGCTGGTGATTGCTTTGTTAATTAAGCGCGATAGCCCAGGGCCGGTGTTTTTTATGCAGCCACGGGTGGGCTACCGCGGCCGCCCATTCAACATGTTCAAGTTCCGCAGCATGTACCACGATATGAGTGGTGAAGATTTCACCATTTCGGGAGACGATCCGCGTATTACCCCCTTGGGGCGTGTGCTGCGGCGTTACCGGCTGGATGAACTGCCCCAACTGTTTAACGTGCTGAAAGGCGAGATGAGCTTTATCGGCCCACGGCCGGAGTCGGCCTCGCTTTCCGAGTGGTACGAAGAGGATGTGCCGTTTTTCAGTTACCGCCATGTGGTAAGGCCGGGCATCACTGGCTGGGCGCAGGTAGAGCAGGGCTACGCGGCGGAAGTGAACGGCATGACGCGCAAGCTGCAATACGATTTTTATTACATCAAGCATTTTTCGTTGTGGTTGGATGTGTTGATCATTCTTAAAACCGTACGGATTTTGTTTACCGGCTTTGGGGCGCGTTAGGTTTGCGTTTTGTGGCTGGATGATTTCTGGTGGCGAGATATTTGCTGATCGCGCAACAAGTTGTGCTCCTACGAACCCCACTGACCCGTGGCTTTTTAGCCGGGTGTTTGTTTATGTGGCGGGATGATTGCTGATCGCTCAACAAGTTGTGCTCCTACGAACCCCGCTTGCACTTGGTTTTGTGGAAGCTGCCAGCTTGGTAGGCGCTAGGCTTGTCGGGCGATGGGTTGTCTGTAGGCGATAGCAGCATTGGTTCGATGTTTGCTGATCGCACAATGAATTGATCTCTTCCTAAATCCTACTTGTGGTAACATTCCGCGTTCAAATAACGCTTGTTTTGGAATGTCCGTGAACCACTCCCCCCGTTTGAATTCCCTCCCTGTTTCTTCTCCGCTTTCGCTGTACACGTCACTGGCTGTTTTTCTGCTTTGCGCTATCGCGTTAATTGCGCCTACCGGTTATTCGCTGGGCGCGTTAATGCTGTTTCTGGGTAGCGGTGTGTTGCTGGTTAAACGCCCGTCGCTGGGGCTTTCTCGCCAGAATGTGTTGGTGATGATCGCGATGGCGGCGTTTGCGCTGGTGGGCGTGCTGGAGGCCTGGTGGGATGGCCAGGGCAGCAGTGGGGCGGATAAGCCGATACGCTTTTGGTTGGCGATTCCCGCGTTGCTGTTAGTGATCGCTTACCCTCCGCGTTTGGCCTGGTTATGGAGCGGTATTGCCTTGGGGGCCTTGGGTGCCGGTAGTTGGGCGATATGGCAGAAGTTCGGTATGGGCGTGGTTCGCGCAACGGGGCATACGCATACCATCCAGTTTGGCAACCTGAGCATGCTGCTGGGTGTGCTTTGCCTGGCGGCGTTGGGGTGGGCATTCACGCAGCCGCATCGGCGCAGGTGGGTAGCGTTTTTTATCGTGTGTGCGCTGTTCGGGGTGCTCGGGTCGCTATTTTCCGGTAGCCGGGGTGGCTGGGTAGGCATTCCATTCGTGCTGCTGGTGTTATTTCGTGCTTATGGCCCTTTGATGTCCAAACCGCTGGTCGCGGCGATGGCCATGGTGGTGATTGTCGGGGGTGTGGGTGTCTATGCCGTGCCGCAAATTGGCGTGCAGGCGAGGGTCCATGAGGCCGTCGAGCAGGTGCAGAACTACGTAGCGGGCGATAGAAGCCATACATCCGTCGGTGCGCGGTTTGAGATGTGGCGCGGCGCAGGGCATTTGATTGCTGAAAAGCCAGTCGTAGGCTGGGGAAGTAACGGCTACCGCGAGGCGATGCGCCAGTTGGGTGATGAGGGGATCATTAATAAAAAAACAGCCTACCGCTATGGCCATGCGCACAATGAATTTATCGACAGCTTTGCCAAGCGTGGGTTGATTGGTTTGGCGGTGCTGCTGGCTGTTTACCTGATCCCCATGCGTTTTTTTATCCAGCAGCTGGGCGCGAAAGATTTATCGCTACGCGCTATAGCCACTGGCGGAACGTTACTCTCCGTTACCTATATTGATTTCGGCCTGACCCAGAGCTTTTTAGCCCATAACAGTGGGGTGATGATGTTCGCGTTTTTGCTGGCGGTGTTGTGGGG
>HotLOscill_hetero_coDRAFT_1000166_pt1 | contig 39227 bp, 36 predicted proteins | sample HotLakmetagenome_2_FD_10650 | JGI IMG/M metagenome (IMG submission 10650)
GAGTACTTCAATCGCACTATGGCTAAGCCCTTTAAGTGGAATTACACCGGTAAGCCTCTGACCTCATAAATACTTGGTTGATTTCTGCCAAGCTGTACTAGAACGGTTCATAGAGGGGTTCATGTAGGGAGCAATTTCCCTTGCTGCTCTAAATTTTTCTAAGCCTCCGCTATGATAACCGGCTCTTTTTAGTACCCGTTCTAAAGCTTCCCACGTTCCGCCTTGGATTTCGTCAGGGTCTCGATATCTAGCTTGATTCGCTAGGTTCGGAGATACTTTTGGATAAGCCTGACAAATTGCATCTACGTCCCCAAAAAACCACGCCTCAAGTTCTTCAATAACAATGCGATTAATAACTTGATAACCCTTGTCAGAAGGACTAGATGATTTTGTGGTCAATCCGGCTGATTGGGCTATAGCTTCAAGTTGCTGCTTTAACTGTTGACAATCTTCTCTATCTTCATCAATCAGGACAATGATTTTATAGTTTTCAGGTAGCCATGCTGAATAACCTTTTAAGCGACCAGGTAATTTTCTAATTAAGTCTGTTTTACCTCTAAACGCATGAGTTCTAAATGTTGCTTTATTTCTCAATATCTTGGGAAGAATATAGCTCAAAGCTTCTTCTAAAGAGGGTTCTTCAAGTAAAAATTCAAGATGTAAAAAAGAATCGCTCATCAACCAAGTTTATAGTTTAATGGTTTTCTTTTAGGGGGTTTCCGGCCTCAAAGAAATCTTCCATCCATAAAGACCCCAGCAATGCGCCATGTTCCATAAATTCTTTAACCCCTTGCATATCAGCAGTTCGTTTTGCTTGCGTAAATCCATTTTGATCTCGATATAAAACCCAGAGTTCTTCTGGCCTTAACCCATCAACAAAAAAGGGAGAGTGGGTTGTGACCATCAGCTGAGTGTGAGTCGAAGCAGCACGGCATTCTTCAGCCAGTTCAGGAAGTAAGCGAGGATGTAAATGATTTTCAGGTTCTTCCACCCCAATCAGTTGAGGTGGGTCTGGGTCATATAACACGGTTAAGTAAGCCAACATTTTTAATGTTCCATCTGAGGCAAATTTAGCCAAAATGGGCTGATTAAATGGAGCATCTTTTATCTGTAGTAATAGCCTACCATCTTGCATAATTGAAGCTTCTACTTTCTCAAGTTTCGGGATTCGTCTTGACAAAGTTCTTAAGATGCTATCCAATCTATCAGGATGTTCTTCCTTAAGATATTGCATAACATTTGGTAAATTATCTCCGGTTGGTGAAAGTCGTTCTTGTACCCCGGCTTCTGGGATAGTGCGGGCATGGTCTGCCGTGAGGTAAGAGAGATACCAACCCGTGATAAAGCGACGTAAAGCACTAACACGGGGATGTTTCGCAAATTGCCCTAGGGTATTCACAGCCAAAAGTTCAGGGGATTCTAATTCTTCGGTGATGCGTTCGTCTTCTTCATCAGGCATTTCCCCGCTAATGACGTCTCCTGCACCATTTTTAAAGTCGAGAAAGCGGAAGGGTGCGCCTGTTCGTCCTCGTCGCCAATGTAACCATTCTTTTGCTACGTAGGGACGATTATTTTCTTCATCAATAGAGAGATGATAGGTGATTAGGGGAGATTCAGATGTTTCTCGATATTTGAGTTCGATGACAATACATCCCTCTTGCCCTCGGGTGCGAAGTTCTCGAAATCTACCTCGTTTATCCCAAGCTTTTCTGAGACTTTCCGTAAAGCATTCTGAGAGGAACGCAAAAACATCAAATATTGTCGATTTTCCGCTTCCGTTGGCTCCTAGAAAAGCGGTAAGGGGCGTGATGTTTTTCAGTTCAAGGTCATGTAAAGCACGATAGTTCTGAACTCTGAGGTATTCAATTCGAGGAACCGACTGTTGAGACATTTCTATCGAATTTAATTATTCTAATTTCTATATGGTGCTGTAAATCTCTGTCCCGGTCAAGCCGACACGTTAACATCTTAGACAAAAACCCTGAAAGCCCCTTTAGTGTGGGATAAACTAAGATGATAACCCAAGCTACATCTCATGATTGCCATAGCCGGGATGGATGATGACTGCTGATGTCGCCGCCAAAAATCAGAAGACCTTGCAACAACTCGCTCAGGCCATGGCCCTGTCGCGGGGTCACTTTAAACTGATTCTGGTGCGGTGTAACTATGGCCAAGCCTGCGAACGCTGGTCTAAGGACCTGACCCAGATTTGCCAAGACCAGTATCACTTCTCACTCACAGCCGTTCATCTCCCCCCAAATGCACAAAACCTGGCTCAAGCCGTCCAAGCCATCGAGCCATCCTCCCCCGAAGGCGTGCAAATCTTGGGACTCAACCAACTGGCCGACGTACGCCAGTTTCTAGCCAATAGTAACCAAATCCGCGATCGCCTGCGCCGGGATTGTCCCCTCCCCATGGCCATCTGGCTCGACGACAACAGCCTCACCGAGATGCTGAACCTTGCCAACGACCTCCACAGTTGGGCCACCAGTAAACGCTTCTACCCCACCCCAGACGACTTAGAGCAAGAACTGCGCCATCTCTTAGACCTCTTCTTCCAACGTCTTCCCCAAGCCTCTCCAGAACAATGGCTAGGGAGTCAACCCCTCCTCTCCCAGAGCGAACAGCGAGAACTCGACCTGGCTCAAACCGAACTCAACCGCGACCTCTCCCCCAGCCTCCAAGCCGACCTGGCCATCATCCAAAGTCACCAGCATCTCCTCCAGCAAGAGTTATCCCAAGCCGAACAACAGCTCAACCAAGGAGCCAACCTTTGGCAAACCATCTCACCTCCAACCCCCACCAGTCAGAAACGCCTCGGCTGGTTAGCCTTTCAGCAGGCCATCCTCCCTCTCTGGCGCAGTGAACAGGAGCAAAGCCACCTCCATTATCCAGACCTGCACCCCCTAAACCGCCAGTTCCAAGAGAGTCAGCAGCACTTCCAAGCCGCCGCCGAGCCAGACCTGGCCCACCTCGTCGCCAACGCCGCCGTGGTGCAACTGGTCAGTAGCTTAAGCGAAATCACCCGCGAAATCACCCATCCCGAAACCTCCCCAAACCCGGCACGCTTCGACCATCTGGCGGCAGTGAACGAGCAACTGTGCCAACAAGAGAGTTTCCCCTTCCCTAACCTCTGGCTGAACGCCTTAGAGCAGCTGCATCAGTTTTATTTTCACGACCGCCAAGACTATCGCCGCGCCTTCTCCATTCAGCAACAGCAATGGCAAGTGCAACGCTACGGCGGTCAGCGAGCCTTTGTGGGAGCCAGTCGCCTGCAAGGGATTCTCTATCAACGCTGTTCCCTGGACAATCTCCCCCCAGAAATCCAAGAATCGGGACGAGAAGAGGATGTCCGCAACTTGCAAGGCCGCCTCTCGGGAACCCAGAACAAGATTCTCGTCATTCACGGACAGTCTGGAGTTGGCAAAAGCTCCCTCATCAACGCTGGCTTACTTCCCGTCTTGCGTGAAAAGACCTTCAGCGGCGGACTGGAGGGGGTTCCCATTTTGGTACGACTCTATCAACCCTGGACTGAGACCCTAGAGGCCGCCATTGACCAAACCAGCCAACGCCATAAAAAGTCTCTGGCGGGGATATCCCAGGAGTCACCTCAGCAACGGATTGCAGCCAAATTGCAGGCCTTGGAGAAGCAGCATTGTCAGGTGATTTTGGTCTTTGACCAGTTTGAGGAGTTTTTCTTCGCCAACCCCAACCAGCCAGACCATGAGGAGTTTTTCGAGTTTATCGGTGGGTTGTGCAGCAATATCCAGCAGTTGGGAGCCTTGAAAGTGGTGTTTTCCCTGCGAACGGATTATGTCGGTCAATTGCTGCTCTGCAATGACTTAGACTCCATGGACTGCATCGGTCGGGATATTCTCAGCCGCCAGGTGTTGCACAAATTGGGGAATCTCTCGCCGCAACGGACGAGTCAGGTATTAGCAAAACTGGCTCCCCATTTAGAGGCAGAGTTGAGAACGCGCCTGGTGGCGGATTTGAGCCAGGAGACGGGAGCCGTCCGTCCCATCGAACTTCAGCTCGTCGGCTTTCAGTTGGAGTCTCAGCAGATTCGCGAGATGTCTGCCTATGAGGCATTGGGAGAGCATCCCAAACAGCAGTTAGTCCAGGGATATCTTGATGATATCGTCCGAGCCTGTGGTGCCGAGCAAGAGCGCCTGGCCAATGGGGTTTTGTACCTCCTCACCGATGAACGGCGCCGGCGACCTCTACGGTCTTATGAGGAACTCTGGCAGGACTTACAGCCGATTCCCCAGGCTCCCCAGGGTCAGGCGTTACAGGACGCTTTGGATTTAGTCCTGGAAATTTTCACGGCCTCGGGGTTGGTGGTGGTGATTCCGGGGGAACCGCAACGCTATCAGTTGGTGCATGATTATCTGGCGGAGTTGATTTATGAATCCCGCCAGTCGGAGTTAATTGCCAGTTTGCATGAGGAACAGCGTAAACGGCTGGCGGCGGAGCGAACCTTAGAGGAGTTGGAACAGCGGCAAACTCAGGTGAAGCGGCGGACTCGTTGGCTGAGCGCGGTTGGGGTCGTCGTTATAGCGGTGTCGTTGGGTGCTGTGGTTTGGGGAAATCGGGAGTTGAACACGGCACGGTTAATTACGCGATTGGAGCGTCATAGTCGTTCAGCCTTGCAACAGTTTGAGCATAACGAGTTACAGGGTCTGTTAACAGCAACGCGAACGGCTCGGGAGTTGCAGCAGACAACCCCGTCTAACCGGAACTATCGGACGATGCGACCCATTGAAAGCCTCAGTAGGGTTCTGCGAGATATCCGTCTTCGCAACACATGGGAGGCTCATTGGGTCTTCAGTGCCAAGTTTAACGGGGATGACACCCAGGTGGTCTCAGCTTCAATGGACGGAACGGTGAAGCTGTGGGATGTGGTCACTGGGGAACTCCTCTACTCTATCGAGGCTCACTCGCATGGGGTCAATAGTGTGGAGTTTAATGGGGATGGCACTCAGGTAGTCTCGGCTTCATCGGACGGAGTCGTGAAGCTATGGGATGTGGACACTGGAGACCTTCTCCACTCCTTTGAGGCTCATTCGGGTCCGGTCAATAGTGCGGAGTTTAATAGAGATGGAACGAGGGTGGTCTCGGCTTCATCGGACGGAACGGTGAAAATTTGGAAAGTGGAAACTTTAGATGAACTCCTCCATCGCGCCTGTGACTGGTTGCGACCCTACCTCACCTCTAATCCTAACGTCACCGAGGGCGACCAAGCCCTCTGCAACATCCCCCCACCAGAAACCTCCCCCAGCGACTAACCCAGCCATCCCAGAATCATCGACAAGCACCGCACTTCAGCCTATACTGCACCCCAGACAGCGCCCAAACCTCCGCCATGAGCCAACGACCAACCCAGCAAATCCGACAAGGGGATTGTTGCGACGTTATGAGTCAGCTTGAACCTGACTCCATCTCAGTCTGTATCACAGACCCTCCCTATAACTACGAATTTATCGGACATCAATGGGACAACACAGAAATCCAAAGACGAGTCCAGAAAGCCAAGCAAAAAAAGAGTAAAACCTTAGTCAAAAACATTCCCTATGGGAGTGGCTTAGCCGGAGGAGTTCGCAATCGCCGTTGGTATGAGCGCAATCGCCAAAACATTCTCGATTACCAACAATGGTGTTTAGACTGGGGAACGGAGCTATTTCGTATCTGCAAACCCGGTGCCACTGTGCTGGTTTTTAATAGCACCCGAACCGTCGCTCATGTTCAAGTCGCATTAGAGTCAGCCGGATTTTACGCCCGAGATATTCTCGTATATCGACGCTCTAGTGGCATTCCCAAAGGTGTCAACATCCAAAAACAGCTTCAGAAAAAAGGCTATGACCATCCCGAGGAGTGGCAAGGCTGGCATAGTTGCCTAAGAAACGAGTGGGAAGCCATTTGTGTCCTGCAAAAACCCTTAGTCAACAACTATCTAGAAACCCTAATGGAGTATGGAACTGGCTTATTCTACACCCAAGACGAATGGGGCGGGTTTCAATCCAACATCTTAGAAAATATCCCCCGAGATAAAAGTGAAAATTTTAACATTCACTGTACCGTCAAACCCCTTGCCCTAATGAGGAAATTAGTAGAAATCTTCGCCCCCCGAACCCCAGACTCTGTTCTTTTAGACCCCTTCGCTGGGTCAGGAACAACCCTTGTTGCTGCCAAGGAGTTCGGCATTCATTCTATTGGCATTGAGATTGTCCCTGACTATATTGAAATCATCAAGAAGCGGCTAGACAACACTAGCGGTTTACAGGGTAAGCTCCCACTTTTCTCTCCAGGAAATTCCTGAGGTCAAATCCAGTTAACTCCTGCAAAAAACTCAACGAATCATCACCGATATGCAACTGCCAGCCCCCCTTTTGACAAGCCTGAATCGCCGACTTTAGATTATCGGCTCTCAAAATCAACAAAATGGGGGTATAGCCTTGCTTTTTGAGCTGAACTCCATAACGCTTAAACTTTTTCAACGTCCCGGAATCCCCAGAACCCATGCGATATTTTGTGTCAATTGCATAACGTCCAACTACTAAATCACAAGGTTCATCTTTTCCAAATTTCAGAGCAGGCTCAAAGTCATCACAGTTCATTTTACAGATTTCAGTCACCAGCAACTGCCAACACATCCCCAATTCTCGACCCCAATATTGTCGATTTTCTCGCTTAAGGTCAGGTGATAGATTAAAGACATCCATCAGAAGGTCATGCTCATCATTTTCTTCTGCATACACCTTGTCAATAAAGGAATTTTGATAATTGGTTAAAATTCCATCCAACAACTCCTCATTCATTCTCTTGAACTAAGTCACATAATGAGACAGAAAGGGCCTCAGCAATTTTTTGTGCATTCACCAACGTGATATTTCGTTCCCCCCGTTCCACAGAACCAATATAAGTGCGATGTAATCCGCAATGTTCTGCAAGTTGCTCCTGAGAGAATCCTCTCAGTTTACGAACTGAGCGAACTCTATGACCAAACCGCGCAGCAATTTGCATAAATATTGCACTTATAAAATCACTTTCTGCCTTTTGATGACTATAAGTAGCGCAATTCTGTTAATCAACAGACTATAAGTAGCATTGTTGCTAAAACTCTGCCGGTTGGTCTGCCAGTATCCAGACATCCTCATAATAAAAATTTATGGCAGGTTATGCTCCTTGCCATAGAGGCGAAAATCCCCTCCTGGGAGGGGTTAGGGGTGGGTTCCCCTACAATATTATCCCCCCATCTATCGGGTTCGCTCCTGAAACGCTAAACGCCTTTTCTTGCCCAAAAGCCTCCCCTTCGCAAAAATTTCCTTAACAGGAGACGTTTTCGGAGAATGCACCACACCATAGCACCCATTATCCCTCACTTGTGGCTCAAAATCCCGACAGGCGATCGCCTCCTCAGACAAGGCTCGATACGGATGAACCGTACATTTGAGGCGACAATCCCCCGTAAAAAAGGCACAACCCGCACAGGGAACCTGATGCAATCGTCTCAGACGGGCCAATCCATCTTGAAACGCCCAACAGACTGCAAACCCGAATAGAACCATCACCATCCAAAGAGCCAGAAGATACCAGCCGCACACGGAAAAATCAGCCATTGATAACATTTCCTTAAAATCTTGCCCAACCCCCAATCCCCAGGGCGATGAAACACCTGCAACGCGAATCACCCTGGGGATTGAGATTAACGACTATAGCCCAAAGGCCCCCTTCAACTGAGTAGCCCAAGCCTGAACCCGCTCTTCCGTCATCTCCGGCTGATTATCCTCATCGAGGGCTAAGCCAACAAACTTACCATCCCGCAACGCTTTCGACTCCTCAAACTCATACCCATCCGTCGGCCAATGACCAACAGTGACCCCCCCTAATTGAGAAATTTTATCCTCTAACATTCCCATCGCATCTTGGAAGTTTTCCGCATAACCAATCTGGTCTCCCACGCCAAAATAGGCAACCTTTTTACCACTAAAGTCAAGGGCATCCAACTCATCATAGAGTCCCTCCCAATCACTTTGTAGCTCACCAATATTCCAAGTCGGACAACCAATAATCAAACAGTCATACTCACTGAAATCGTCCAAATCCGCCTCAGCCACATCATGAAGGATGACAACACTATCGCCCCCTAACGCCGACTGAATCATCTCAGCCGCTGATTCTGTATTTCCAGTTTGTGTTCCGAAGAAAAGACCAATTTTTGACATGATGACAGAGATTTAATTGCAATAAATTTCAGGAAAATGGGGTCTGCAATATTTAAGATAATACGCAAAACACAGCCCCAATAAAACCCCCGGTTCTAGGGGTAAAAAATCCCCTCCTGGGAGGGGTTAGGGGTGAGTCCCCCTACAGTTTGATATCCAAGGTAACGAATTACACCATAGACTCTACCTCCCCATAACAAAGAACTCAATTTTCTCGAATTAACGCCGCGAAGCCGCCAGCATTTCCACCGGCTTAACCGTCTCCCAGCTCATCGTTGAACTCGGAAACACCGACCGACAACTCGGACAAAACCAGGTCAGTTCACGGCGACTCACCTGACGCAGCAATTTTCCTGAACAACAAGGACAGTTCATAAGTCAATGTGTGAAGAGCGATAACAGAGTAGAGAGATAGGAGAGAGAGAGGAGAGAGAGGAGAGAAATGAGATTAGGTTTCCAAGGAATTTAATGCCTTGTCAACCCGACGAAAATCGAAACCCATGGCTCGTAAGGCGTGCCATAAATGTCCTTGTAGGAAGAAGAAGGACAGGAAGAAATGGGCATTGGCTAACCAGCAACGAGCGGTATGAGTGCCGAAGGGTAAGTCAGCGGTATCGGCAAAGTAAGGCGTAATTCCAAGTTTGACCTCTAAGGCGGGGCCATAAAACTCCACCGGATAGGCCAAGGTATTCACGGCACAGAAATAGGAGGCGACAAATCCAGCTAACGCAATCCCGCCCAAGGAGTAGGACAAAATCGCTTCCCCGGAAAAAATCAGCACCTTTTTCGCCCAATTCAGCGGCGGAACTAGGATATGCCAAATTCCCCCAGCAATCAGCATCACGCCCACATAAACATGACCCCCCACCAGGTCTTCCAAATTATTAACACTGGCGAAATGGGTTTGATAGCCATAAATCACAAAGGGATTCAAGGTGGGTTCGCTGACGACGCGAACGGTTTGACTCGCTGCATCATAGAGTCCACCCCAGTACATGGCTTTCCCCACCAGCAGCAAGGCCCCTGCGCCTAAAAAGAGCAGATGATGTCCCAAAATGAGACCCAACTGTTTGGGGTCATCCCATTCAAAATGGAAGCGTTTGGCACGGCCTGAGGCGGTTTTGAGGTCTTCTGGGGCTTTGAAGGTATGGAACAAGGCCCCGGCTCCTAAGACGGCGGAGGAAATCAGGTGAATCGCCCCCACGACGAAGTAGGGATAGGTATCCACAATCTGTCCACCGTCGCCGACACCCCAGCCAAGGGTGGCTAGGTGGGGGAGAAGGATTAACCCCTGTTCTCCCATGGAGAGAGTTGGGTCAAACCAAGAGATTTCAAAGAGGGTAAAGGCTCCAGCCCAGAAGGTAATCAGGGCCGCCTGGGCGACATGAGCGGCGATAAACAAGCCCGACATATCGGTAAATCGGGCATTTCCCGCCCACCAGTCATAGGTGACTTTGGGATTATCGTAGGTTTGCATAGGCTCGACTCACAAGTTCGTGGTTTGCAGGGCTTATTGCTAAAGCTCGTCAATAAGCAACTGACCCCTAGATTAGAATCCTTCTCAATAAAAAGCTATTAACTTTTGTAAAGATTTGCAAGGTTTGGGGGAGTTCAGGGGGTTGAAACCCTTATCGAGTGATGAAATTAAGCAATTTTCCCCACCCAAGTCCAGCAGATAACAGTGGTAATCTGGACTACTTATTGCAAGTAAGTCTTATTACACAAGCTAAAAAATGGGTCGAACGAGTCCCCCTCTTGCCCCTTGCCCCTTGCCCCTTGCCCCTTGCCCCTTGCCTCTTGCCTCTTGCCCCTGTTCCCTGTTCCCTGTTCCCTTCTTCTCCCTCTTGCCTCTTGCCCCTTGCCTCTTGCCTCTTGCCCCTGTTCCCTGTTCCCTTCTTCCCCCTCTTGCCCCTTGCCTTCTTCCCCCTGTTCCCTGTTCCCTGTTCCCTCTTGCTATAACATAGGTGCATTCATTCACGAATAGGCCCCCTATGGTTTTCACCCCTGTGATTCTCGCCGGTGGTAAAGGCGAACGCTTCTGGCCCCTGAGTCGCCTGGAACGCCCCAAACAATTTCTCTGCCTCGATGGGAGCGATCGCAGCCTCTTGCAAGCCACCGCCGATCGCCTACTCCCCCTAGCTAACGGCTGGGAGAACCTCTGGGTGATTACCGCCAGCCATCTAGCCGACGGAGTTCGTCAACAGTTACCCGAACTCCCCGAAGCCAATCTCCTCATCGAACCCGAAGGCCGAGACACCGCCCCCGCCGTGGCTTGGACGACTCTAGAAATTAGCCAACGCCATGGCCCTGACGCAGTTGTGGGCTTTTTCCCCGCCGATCACTGGATTGATCCCCCCGAAGCCTTCCACCACACCCTCCACGCCGCCATTGACGTGGCCCAAAAACAAGGGGCGATCGTCACCCTAGGGGTTAAACCCACCTATCCCTCCACCGGCTACGGCTACATTGAACAAGGGGAACCCCAGGGAACCGTCAAAGACTTAGCCGCCTTCCAAGTGGCCCGCTTCACCGAAAAACCCGATCGCCCCACCGCCGAAAACTTCCTGGCCAGCGGACGCTTTAGCTGGAATAGTGGCATTTTCATCTTCCAAGCAGGAGTCGCCTTAGAAGAACTCAAACAATATGCCCCAGAACTGATGCAACAGCTTCAGCAAGAAGGCGTTAACGCCTATCCCAACCTGACCAAAATCAGTATCGACTATGCCCTGATGGAGAAAACCCAACGGGCCGCCGTCCTTCCTGTCTCCTTTGGCTGGGACGATCTCGGCGATTGGAACGCCCTCGATCGCCTGCGATCAGAAAACACCAGCCCCAACTCCAGCAACGTCGAACTCGGCCGCCATATTGGGCAAGATAGCCAAAATAGTATTTTTTATAACAGCAATCCCGACGAACTTATTGTCACCATTGGCCTAGAGGATGTGGTCGTCGTTCGCGATGGCGATGCCACCCTCATTGTCAAGAAAGACCGCACTCAAGACATTAAATCGGTTCTAAAAACCTTAAAAGAGGACTCCGACTTACAACAATTCCTCTAACTCAATTTAGATACCTTTCAATTTAAAACAATCCTCTCGGGAGTAATAAAACAATGGCAAATATAAATCCTGGTGACTTCAATCCAACAACAATGTTTGGCGTTAGCCACGATGAAGGTCTCTCGAATTTCTCTCATCTTGAGGACGACACCAGTCATCCCGATATTCTCACCGATGGCGGCGACTTAATCCAACGTCGAAACTATACCCTGATTGTCGATCGCAGTGCCAACATGATTGTGGTCGATCCCACCCATGATATTACCCTGCAAGCCATCCTCGAAGATGCCACCCTAGCCGTAGCCACCCATTGCGAACGGCTAGATCTCAAAGGAATCGACCTCTACTTTTATAACAACAGCTTCCAATACTGCGATCGCGTCACATCCAGCCGCCTTCCTGCCTTATTTCGCCAACATCCTCCCGCCGGAGACTCCCAATTAGCCCCCGTTCTCCAAGATGCTGTGAATCGCTATTTCCACCATCGTCGCTACGGAGAAAGCAAACAAAACGGTGAAATCATTTTTGTGTTGATTGGCACTCTTCCCACAGATACAGAAAATGTGAAACAGACCATTATTTCTGCCTCAAAACGTCTCAATCGCGAAGAAGAACTGGGTATTTTACTCCTACAAGTCGGCACCAATCTTGAACTCCAAGCCTTTCTGATTAGCCTAGACGACGAATTAGAAAGCCTGGGAGCAAAATTTGACATTTGCGACACCGTGACCTTCGACACGATCAACCGGGCCACCCTCTCCGAAGTCCTCCTCGATGCTATCACCGAATAACCCGCACACCCATGTAACAGCCTCATTTAACTGCTCACCGGGAGAATAATCGTTACCGTCGTACCTTTACCACAGCCTTCACTGTTGATAAAAATTTTACCCTTCATTAAAGAAACCAGATTGGCGGCGATCGTCAACCCCAACCCAGGACCACGACGCTCCTCTGGACAACCCTCAATTTTCGTAAAGGGTTGAAACAGTTTCTCCTGTTGCTCCGGTGCAATACCAATACCGCTGTCTGACACCGTGATAATCGCCTCAGGAAGCTCATGATAGCTTGTCTTCCCCATCGGACCGCTGATGGCCGTTGAGAGGCGAATTAGCCCCTGTTCCGTGAACTGAATCGCGTTCTCAAACACAATCGCCAAAACCTGTTTCAGCATCTGCCGATCCGCCGTCACACACAGCGGTGGCGGGAAGTCTCGCCGTTCCAGGCTGAGATTGGCCTCTTGCAACGCCGCCTGATGCTCGTCAACGACTTCATCTAAGAGCCGCTGTAAATCCACCGCCTCCAACTCAGGCGTCATTTGGCCTGAGTGAATCTGAGTCAAATCCGAGATATCCTCCATCAACTCCAGAAGCAGAGTTCCGAGTTTGCGTAACTTGTGTAAATCTTCAAGATCCTGCTGGGAATACTCATGGGGGCGATCGCTCAACATCTCAACCTGGGCGATCGCATCCTCAATCGGTTTCCGGAACTCCTCAGCCAAATTATGCAAATACAAATCCTTCAGACGATCCGTTTCCTGCAACGCCGCATTCTCGTCTTCCAAACGGGTTATCAATGTTTGTAACCGTAGGGCCAAACGGTTAAAGCTTTTACCCAATAGCCCCACTTCCCGCGACGAATCCTCAAACACCACCGGCAGCGTTGGCGACCATTGTTGCCGTCCTAACTGCGCCATGGACTTACTCAAACGGCGCAACGGATCGGCCAACCAAGCGGCCAATTGCCAACCCACAATCGCCGCCGCCACCGTCGCCATGCCCCCTAAGATTGCGATAATCCCTACGTTGAGCCAGATCGGGGTCATCAACTCAGTATTAGGAACCGTCACCACCACCAACCAATCGAGACCCCAATCATCATTAAAAGGGGTCACTTGTAGAAAATAGCGACCACGTCTGCGAGTAAACTGAAAAATTTGCGTCCCCTGAATCTTCTCCAAACTGTCAAAACGGTTAACAAGCGTATTCGCCGCCGTGCGAATCGTGGCATTGGAACTATTGAAAACCGTCAGGGAATCCTCATCCTCAAGACGAGTCCTAGACGTTTGGCTAAACGATTGGGGGGCTGAACTGGCAATGAGCCGTCCTTGGCGATCGACAATGAAGGCCTGGCCGCCTTGCATCAGGGGCAATTCTCGTAAAAACGACTCAAGTGCAGCCAACTCCGTTTCCACAGCCAAGGTTCCGCGTAACTCCCCAGTCGTACCGTACAGAGGGGCGATCGCCAACAAATTCCCCGACGATAAGTAATGCCAAACCGGTCCAGAAACAGGCGGACTGGCCAGGCGATCGAGAACCTCCGTCAAGCCTTGGGGGGAGTCCCTCGACGGGTCTCGAAATCGTCCTTGACGACTAATTGTCACCCCGGCCCAGGGAGGCGTTTCTTCACCATTGTCCTCAGCAGTATTCTCACGATGACGATAAAGCTCAGCCATCCCATCATCCCCACGGGATAGTAGCAATTGTCCCTTCAGCGCCTCACTGTAAAACAAACCTTGAACCTGAAAGGCTTGCATCTGCTCCCAAAAATAGGCCCCCGTCACCTGCCAATCCTGCAAACTAAAGCTGTCCAAGCTCAAAGCAGCGGCATTCGTCTGAGCCAGTTGGCGGGGGGTGGCCAGATAGTGACTCAAATACTGAAGAATATGACGGCTGACCTCATTTTGTAACTGAGTTGCAAAATCGTCCACCGTTCGTTGGCCCGAACGATAGGAGGACCAACTCATCGCCACTGTCAACAGGAATACCAGTAAAACAATGGGAGTTGTCACAGCTGTACGCAATGACACTCTCTGAGACAGACGATTAGGAGTTGAAGGAAAAAACACAAGTTTTGAGGAGGATAGGAGGAGCAGACCACACAGTGTCAAAGAGATGAGACGTCACCCCAATCGACCCGACCCGTTGAGAGGTAGTTTGCTGAAAGGTTCCACTACTGACTAGGATATCGCGAGTACACCCCACCATTGAGCAACAGTCAGGGAAATCCACCAATTTCGATACACTGGTGATGTTAACCCTTCAGGGGATCTCCCCATTGAGTCGGATGTTATGGCTGTTACTCCTCGAACCTTAGGACGCTGGAAACAGGACAACCGTCCTATCGTCGCTTTGACGGCTTGGGACTATGCGATCGCCAAAATCCTCGACCAGGCCGGCGTCGATGTGGTTCTGGTGGGAGACTCTCTCGCCATGGTTGCCCTCGGGTACGAGACCACCTTACCCCTAACCTTAGACGAGATGTTGCATCATGCCAAAGCCGTTCGCCGAGGCGTGAAACAGGCCTTGCTGGTCGTAGACTTGCCCTTCCTAACCTATCAGGAAAGTCCCCAGCAGGCCTTGCACTCAGCCGGCCGAGTTCTCAAAGAGACCGGAGCCGCCGCCGTTAAATTAGAAGGGGGGCATCCTGAAATGGCTGAGATTGTCAGCAAATTAGTCCGAGCCGGGATTCCCGTGATGGGCCATGTCGGACTTACCCCGCAATCGGTCCATCAGCTCGGCTATCGCAAACAAGGCACCACCGACATCGAAGGAGCACGAATTCTCTCAGAAGCCCTAGCCTTAGAAGCCGCCGGAGCCTTCGCCGTTGTCTTAGAACATATCGAAAGTCAGTTAGCCCAAACCGTCACCGAAAAGCTCAGCATTCCCACCATTGGTATTGGGGCCGGAGAGGGCTGTGATGGTCAGATTTTAGTGACCCATGATCTCCTGGGATGGTCCGATCGCCAACCTCCCTTTGCCAAAGTTTATGCCAATTTACGAGAGACCATTCAACAGGCTATTCAAAACTATAGTTGTGACGTGCGATCGCCCTCTCAATCCTCCCCAGACTAAAGCGGGGATCAAGGAAAAGTGACCCGTTTCAAGACTGGAAGCTCCGTGTTTCTACAGAAATAATAGTCTCTAACTCAGCAGAATCACAGGCATTCCTGAGACGTCATAGCCGCAAATCACCCTTGACAAATTGAAGTAAAATTAGTTACGGCCTTGCCACAAGTTTGTAAAGTTTTAACTCGTTACCCGGAACTCGGTCAGGCGAATAAGATATAATTAGAGTAAATAACCCACAGGTTAACCTAACGTTAACATCAATTTACCTCCCTTGAGTCTCCTGACCTTAGTCATATCTCCCATCTCTAATGTGTCTGTGATTCATCTCAATTGTTTCGGGGCCGTCATTCCTTAAAACACAACTCAGCTTGTGTCAAGGGGCGCTCCCGACCACCCATTACCCACCTATCCAGAGGACTTGTTACTATGGCACGCTCCACATCTCCCCTCGACCGTCCCTATCCTTCCCTTGAATACCACCGCGCCAGCAAAAGCCATCAAGTCCGCTCTCGCCGCAGCGATCGACTTGGCTTTGAAGAACGTAATTTAATCAACGATGATGGTGAATCGATCACCATTTACCTGCCCCATCGCCAATAACGTCCTCTATATCGAGTTTTTCTGTAACCTCCTGGGGATGGATCACAGGTTAATCAACCAACCCGAAGATGTTCTTGCGACCCACTTCGGGTTTTGCCATATCTGACCTGAGATCGTCGTAAGTTATCGCCACAAGTTATAGTGAAGACAACCGCTTAACCAAACCTGCCGGGTCAGCAATTATCTGTGAGTTATTGCATTAACCCCCAATGCCCTAGCCCCGAAGACGGGATCGATCCCAAAGACACCGTTTGTCCTCACTGCGGGTCAGACTTAGTCTTTCAGAATCGCTATCGCATTAACCGACTCCTAGGGACTGGGGGATTTGGCAAAACCTTCGAAGCCCTTGACAGGAGAGAGCTAAAGGTGATCAAGGTTCTCTTCAAAAACCATCCCAAAGCGGTCACCCTCTTTCAACAGGAAGCTAAAGTTCTCAGTCGTCTCGAACACCCTGGGATTCCCAAAGTCGATCCCGACGGCTACTTTACCTACACCCCACCCGACAGCGACGATCCCGTCCATTGTCTGGTGATGGAAAAAATTGAGGGCTTGAACCTCGTCGAATGGCTCGAACAACGCAACAACAAGCCCATCGACAAAAAACAGACCGTCGAATGGCTCGAACAACTCGTCGAGATCCTCGAACAGGTCCACCAACAGCACTACTTCCACCGGGACATCAAACCTCAAAACATCATGCGCCGGCCCAGCGGGCAATTGGTGTTAATCGACTTTGGCACCGCCCGGGAAGTCACCGGAACCTACCTCAACAAAGTCGGTGGCGGCCAAAACGTCACAGAAATCATCTCCGCCGGCTATAGTCCGCCCGAGCAAATTAACGGTAAAGCCGTCCCCCAGTCTGACTTCTACGCCTTGGGGCGTACCTTTGTCTATCTCATGACCGGCAAAAAGCCCACAGAATTTCCCGAAAATCCCCGGACTGGCAAACTTCTCTGGCGTGAAGGTGCCCCACAAATTCCTGAAGCCCTCGGAGATGTCATCGACTACCTGATGGCCCCGTTTCCCGGTAATCGGCCCCAACACGCCCAGATGATTCTCAATTGTCTGGCCGAAGCCGAACCGGCGATCGCCTCGACGAAATCCACCCTCACCCTCTCGTTTCAACGCAAACCCAAAACCCCATCGGGCAATGGCAACGGGACAACTCGCCAACGGGGAGGCAATTCTGCCCTCTCGCCCGGTCAGTCTGGGGGCCGCAACTCCCGCAACACTAACTCCCCCTCACAAACCTCCTCTTCCCAGAGTCAAAGTGGCCGCACTCATCACCCAACCTCGTCAGCCAAAACTCGACGACTCCCCCGACTCCCCCAGATTCAACTACATCTGAGTTGGCAGCCCCTCGTTGCCCTGCTCGTCACTCTCATCGCCATCAGTCAGGGCTATGGCTATTGGCGCTATGGATTCTTCCCCGCCAATCCCTGGCAACTCATTTTAACCCTTCCCAGTGCCTCATTTCTCGATACGGTCATGTCTCGTCACGCCGGAGAGGTTCAAGCCCTGGCCCTTTCACCCGACGGAACCTTGCTCACGAGCGGTCATTACCAAGACCTCGATCTGATTGCTACGCGCAACAATATCGTCCTGCAAACCCGTTCCGTTCACGAGTCTTGGATTCGGGCCATTCTCATCACCCCAGACGGGAATAGCCTCATTACGGCCAGTGACGATGCCAGCATTCGCATTTGGGATTTGCGCACCGCGATTCGCCGCTTTACCCTCAGTGGCCATGATGGCCCCATCAATGCCCTGGCCCTCTCACCGAGTGGTGATCAACTCGTCAGTGCCGGGGAAGATGGAACAGTCCGCATTTGGGATGTGGCCCGGGGCCGGGTTGAGCACGTCTTGTCAGGACATAGCGGTGCGGTGAATGCCCTAGCCCTGTCCTCTGATGGACGAACCCTTGTTAGCGGAGGAGATGACCAGACTCTGCGTATTTGGGACGTGCAACAGGGGGTACAAATTCGCTCCCTAACGGGTCATGAGGGAGCCATTGAGGGGGTCGCATTGTCCCCTGATGATACCTTGATTGCTAGTGCTGCCGAGGGGGACTCGGTGCGTTTATGGAATGTCTTTCCCGGTGCCGAGATCTTTCGTCTGCAAGAGACAGAGGTGTCGGTGCATGAGTTGGCCTTTTCCCCGGATGGTGCCTATTTGATTGGGGCGGGGCAGCCGATCTATATTTGGGACTTGGAAACGGGCGATCGCCCCTATGTTTTGCGCGGCCACAATCAGGACATTAGCAGTTTGCTGCTCACTCCCGATGGTCAGCAAATGATTACAGGGTCCCCCGACGGCACAATTAAACGTTGGACGTTTCCGGAACTGCTCTCTGATCAGGGGAGTTCTCAAAATTAACAGCCAAAAATAAAACCTGTGAAGGGGATTCCCCCTCACAGATTGTTCTAGATATGTCCCGAGTCGTTTTGCGTTCCGACTGTATAAGCCAATCATAGACGATGGGAAAACAATCGTGGTCTATCTTAAGGTATAGATCTCAGACATCATCAAGGATCAGCGGCCGATGGCGGGTTGGCCGAACCGTATCAGATGACCCCGACCCTTGTCCCAACTCACCTCTCCTTGGGGCTAAGCCTTGGCCCACAGTACGTTGAACTCAGGGTTTTCGTGAATTTTTATGTCAACTACACCTTTGTCGGTCAATATTGTTGCTCAGGATAATGCTTCAGGACTCACCCGTGATGTCCGGATTATTATGGAGGCCTTAGACTCTCCAGACTTTGAGCTGTCTTGGTGTTCCGCCTGTCGCCCCGGCTTGCGCCATCAGTTCCCCCGACAAATGATGGCTCGCCTCGAACAAATGGTCTATCGAGCCCGCCATCAACAGCCCCGCTATGATGTCAATATTTTTGTTGAAGGGGTGGTTCCCTGGTGGTTTCCCTTTGCCCGCTTTAACCTCTTGATTCCCAATCAAGACTGGTTTCATGACTATTGGCAACCCTATCTTAAGCATTTTGATTATATTCTCTGTAAAACCCACCTCGCAGAGAGACTATTCAGCCCTTGGGGACGAACCTACTATATGGGCTTTACGAGCTGCGATCGCCGCGATTGGCAAATTACCCCCAACTATGACTTGGCCTTTCATCTCGGCAGCGATCGCGTCCGTCTCGGAACAAACCTACTCTTAAAGGTTTGGCAACAGCACCCCGACTTTCCTCCACTCACACTCATTTCCGACAATTTGTCCCCGAAAACAGCAGGGGCTAAAAACATTAATATCATCAATGAGTTTGTCCCGGAATCCCATCTTATCCATCTACAAAACCAACATGGCGTGCATATTTATGCCACCCGTATTGAAGGTTTTGGTCATCGTATCATGGAAGCCATGAGTGCGAGTGCGGCCACCGTTACCACGAATGGTCCCCCGATGAATGAGTTAGTCACTCCCGAACGAGGCTTACTCATTCCCTACAGCACAACCAAACCCCAAAATTGGGGCACTCGCTATCATGTTAACGCCAAAGGCTTAACGAAAACCCTTGAAACCCTTTGGGGAAGCACGACTCAGACTCGCCGAGCCTGGGGAGAACAGGGACGAGCCTATTACGAAGACCGTCGCCGAGGCTTCCAGCAGCGCCTTCTAACCATTCTGAAAAACTTATAAACACGAGGTTTTCAGAATTAGCCAGGTTTGCCAATTTTCATCAATAAATCGGGGAGTGCATGACTGGCGAAAAAAACAAGCCCCTAACGACAGCTTTTTATTAGTCATGGAGAGTCCCCTCAGCTGCAAATCGTCCCAACGCCAACAACGGGAAGTAAAGCCGATAATAGTCATAACGCAGATAGAAATGACTGGGAAACCCCGTTCCCGTAAACCAGGATTCTTGCCAAGTTCCATCGGGCTGTTGCGTCTCGATTAAATAGGCCACACCGCGTTGAATCGACTCTCGCCAGGGGTGAGACGAGTCGACCTGCAACCCTTTGACAACAGCCATCAACCCCAGTAAGGCCCAGGCCGTTTGCGAGGCGGTACTGTCTCCATTTCCCTTAAAGCGAGGATGGTCATAACTCAGACAGGTTTCTCCCCAACCGCCATCAGCATTTTGCACCGCCAGCAGCCAATTGGCCCCTCGTTCTAAAGCCGAACGGTGGCGTTGGGGGGTAATTAGGGCTAAGGCCGATAACGCGCCACTGGTTCCATAAATGTAGTTGACTCCCCAGCGGCCAAACCACGACCCATCCGGCTCTTGTTCCCCTAACAGATAGGCTAAGGCCCGTTCAAACTGCTGCGAGTATTCCTGTAACGGGCCATCTGTTCCCTCGGGGTCTAACTCAGCCGCCATTTCTAATAATCGCGCCGTTACATCGGCGGTGGGAGGGTCAATGGTGGCTTTTAGGTCACTGTAGGGAAGGGCGTTGAGCCAGTCTTGGTCATTATCGATATCGAACGCCGCCCAGCCGCCATTGGAACATTGCATCGAGAGCATCCAACGAATCCCTCGTGTCAAGGCGGCCTGTTTTTGGGCTTCATTGGGGAGTTGGCTTTGGTTTAAGGCCATCACCACCACCGCTGAGTCGTCTAAGTCGGGGTAGAAGCGATTATCGAACTCAAAAGCCCAGCCTCCGGGTTCAGCGGTGGGGTTTTTCACGGACCAATCGCCGTAATCGAGGATTTGTTGTTCGAGAAGCCAGGTTGCTCCCTTGACAATACGGGCATCATCTGGATCAAGTCCTGATTCTACCAGCGATCGCAGCACCCAGGCCGTATCCCAAACTGGCGAGACACAAGGCTGAACCCAATAGTGCTGGTCTGTTTCTACCCCAAAACGGGCGATCGCCTCAAACCCTCGTTGCACAACTGGGTCCGCCAAGTCATAATTTAAACTGCGCAACGCCAACATCGAGTTGAGCATCGCCGGAATAATTCCCCCCCAGTCGCCGCTGGCTTCCTGGCGTTCAATCACCCATTGTTCGGCGGCTTTCAAACCCTGTTCCCGGAACGGAACCAGGTTGAGGGTTTCTCCTAGTTTAAAGAGATTGTCGAGTTCGACAAAGCCATCACTCCAGTCACCCTGACGAGGTAACTCAAACCGGGCCGCATGAACCCCCTCAGCATAGAGTTCATCGAGAGACACCGAGGGATTGAGGCGATACACCGGTTTTTGGTCAAAGACAATCAACAAAGGAACCGTACTTCCCCGCGCCCAACTCGACATCTCATAGATGCTAAACGGTGCTTCACCTGGAAGAAGCATAATCCAAGCTGGAATCGAGGGAATCCCACGCCAATCGTAGGCCCCCATCAAGGCCAGGTGCATCTTGGTAAAGATGCGAGTTTTGCTAATTCCCCCTTTCGCCAAGATAAACTGTTTGGCCGTGACTAAGGCCGGGTCATCTGGAGGAACCCCCAGCAGCCGTAATCCCAAATAGGCTTCGACAGAGGTACTCAGTTCGCCGCCATCGCCTCGGAACAGTTCCCAACCGCCATGTTCTCGTTGTTCATCTCGCAAAAATTGTTCGGCTTTTCTCCAGGGGAAACGGTCTTCGACTCCCCAAATTTTATGCAGCAGAATCACCTCCGCTAACATGGTGACATTGGATTCGAGATTTGCCCACCAATAGCCCTGGGAATGTTGCTGATTGAGGAGATAAGTTTGAGTTGCACGAATGCTTTGTTGAAGCGTATTAGTATCCATGAGTTATCAAAAAAAATGCGATCGCAGCCATTAAGACTGGGTAAAACCCCCATGGCGGGAGATTTTACCTTGGGTTTTAGACATGAGCCGCCGTCAAAATATTAACGCAGGACATCATCTAAATGAGGAACATTCACCCAACCTTGATGTTGACTCGATTCATGAGTTAAATCCATCAATAACTGGGAATAAACCCCTTCTCGAAATGAGGGGGCGATCGCCACCCCACTATCAATCCCTTGAACCCAACGATCAATGGTTCGTAGAAACGGAGCCAATCGTCCATCAGGATAACTACGAGGAAAGGTTAAATTTTCAGGAATATCCAATTCCAAGGGTGGTTTTCCTCCTTGAGACCCCAATAACTTAAAACCATGCACATAATCCTTCTGATTATGACTTCCCAGAATCAACGTTCCCGCATCCCCATAAACTTCTAGCCAATGGCCTCGTCCGGCGTAGGTGACGGAACTGATACTCACCTGACAGGGAGTTCCATCGGCTAACTCCAACGTTAACAGGGCCGTATCATCAGCATCGACGGGTTTGAGGATACCCCCCTCATTGGGGTCCGGACGTTCAGCAATCGCCGTCGTCACTTGGGCAAAGAGCCGTTGCACCGGACCAAACAACCAGGCAATATAATCAAAGGTATGAGACCCTAACGCTCCCAAGGCCCCGCCTCCTTTGTCCTTTTGCGCGTACCAGTTCCAATCCCGTTGCGGATTGGCGCGACTCGACATTAACCAGTCAATTTTGATCAGTCGTTTCTGGCCCACATAGCCTGCTTCGAGAAGTTCCGCCAAACGCATCCAGGTGGGAACGCCGCGATATTCAAAATCCATGGCCGCCACAATTCCCTTGTCTTGGGCCAAATGATAGAGGGTTTTGGCTTCCGAGACGTTGAGCGTCATCGGCTTTTCCAGGAGGAGATGTTTCCCGGCGGCGATGGCCTGTTGGGCCATTTCCGCATGAAGAAACGGCGGCGTTGCGATACTCACCGCATCAATATCCGGGGACTTGAACAACTCCTCTAGGGAACTATAGGCCTGGGGAATGTTGAACTCATCGGCTACCGCTTGGGCCTTGGCCGCATCGCGATGATAGACCCCTTGCACCTTAGTGCGATGGTGAATCTGAAACCCGGGAATATGGACTTTTTGCCCAAATCCTGTACCGATGACTGCAACTTTAATATCTCCGTTCATCATATCTCGCTAATGTTTCAATACTCTATGGTGACAGGCAGACGGCCGGGCGGCTAGTTCCCCTGACGCAACTGTTCGATGCGATCGCAGATCCAATTCACCACCGTCTCCCCTAAGCGCACATTATCAAGTAAGTCAATCTCCCGTACCCCCGTGGGACTGGTGACATTCACCTCTGTCAGATAGCCGCCAATGACATCAATCCCCACAAAGTACAATCCATCTTGCCGCAACTGGGGCGCAACTTGCCGACAAATGTCCCGTTCTCGTTCGGTAATCTCAGCTTTCGCCACCCGTCCCCCGACAGCCATATTTCCCCGAAACTCCTCCCCAGTGGGAATCCGATTAACCGCACCAATGGGTTCGCCGTCTAAAAGGATAATCCGTTTATCTCCTTGCTTGGCTTCCGGGAGATATTGTTGCACCATCACCGGAACCTGGCCGTTGATGGTACTCAGTTCGACTAGGGAGTTGAGGTTAAAGTCCCCCACCTGAATCATGAAAATCCCTTCCCCAGCTTTCCCTCCCAAGGGTTTGAGGATAGCCTTTTGGCGGCGTTGCACAAAGCCACGAATCACCGCTTTATCCCGAGTGACGATGGTTTCGGGAATGGCCTCAGGAAACTGCAAGGCGTACATCTTCTCGTTGGCGGTTCGTAGGCCTCGGGGATGGTTAAGAACTAAGGTCTTAGCCGGATTCACATAGTCCAGGATATAGGTAGCATAAAGGTAAGGAACATTCACTGGCGGGTCCGTTCGCATTAACACCGCATCCATGGTTTCTAGGGGCTGCCAGATGGGGGATTCGACCTCATACCAGGGGTTGGCCGCCTGCCAATGACCGTCATGGTTTTCGACGGGGGTTAGGGTAGCCGGAGATAGCCAACTATAGGCCACTCCATCCACGACACCTAATTGATTGGCTTGGGTGGTCCAGACTTCATGGCCGAGATGTTGGACGGCTTCCATGAAGGCGACGGTGGTATCGTGACCGGGGTCGAGGCTATCTAGGGGGTCGAGGATGAAGGCAAATTTCACGGCGGCATTTGGTTTGAGATCTGACTCCTGGTATTTTGCCTTATTTTGGGCGGAACGGTGAATAGTGAATAGGGAATAGGGAACAGGGAACAGGGAACAGGGAACAGTGAATGGGGAATGGGGAATGGGGAATAGGGAATGGGGAATAGGGAATGGGGAATGGGGAATGGGGAATAGGGAATGGGGAATGGGGAATGGGGGGAGATGGGTTGGAGCTGTTGGTATACTTTTGGCTAGGGTTGATTGTGTTCCCTTGCTGTTGGGACTGACTCTCTTGTTTAGGATTAGCGATCGCTCCCATGACCATTACTGGATATCGACATACTGCAATTCTCGTTTCTGACCTCAGCCGCGCGGAACGGTTCTATGGTGAGGTGTTGGGATTAACGCCGGTGGAACGGCCCTTGTCCTTTCCGGGAACTTGGTATCAAATTGGGGCCATACAATTGCATCTGATTGTCTCGGATTCCCCTTCGACGGACTTAGCCTCCCAGAAATGGGGCCGTAATCCTCATGTGGCTTTTGCGATTGATGACCTCGATCGCACCCTAGACCGTTTGCAAGCCGCTGGCTGTCCGCTGCAACGGAGTGCGTCGGGACGACCGGCCCTGTTTACTCAAGACCCTGATGGCAATATCATCGAACTCAGTGCTGAATGAAGGTTGTTGTCTATTCCTATCGCCTCAGTCCTGATGAGCCGCTTGCGGAGATAGAAACCCCTGAGTTTGGACGGGTTCAGCGGCGCTATTGTGATATTAGGGGGCGATCGCAACTCCAGCAACTCTTGCAAGATTGTCGTCAAAGTCCCGTAGATTATCTCCTGCTGCATCAGTTGCAGGATTTAGGAGATACGGTTGAGGCGATTGTTGAGTATCTACGAGCGTTTCAGGATCTCGGGGTGAAGGTGGTCGCCACGGGAGATACGGCGATGCAGACTCTCCCGGAAGACCCCTTAGATTTGTGGGAGATGTTGCAACATCTGCATCGGGAAACCCATCGCCAACGGTTGCGCCGGGGTCATCAGCAGCAACGACTTCATGGTCATCCGCCGCCGGGAAAGGCCCCGTATGGTTATCGACGCGGCGGCGATCGCTATCGCCTCGATCGTAGCACTGCCCCAGTTGTCAAAGCCTTTTTTGAGCATTTTCTTCTCTATGGCTCTCTGCGGGGGGCTGTTCGTCATCTGGCGCAACGCTACGGAAAACGTATTTCTGTGACCACGGGACGGCGTTGGTTAACCAGTGCGGTGTATCGTGGCGATTTGGCCTACAACGATGGACGGGTTCTCTCCAATACCCATGTGGCGATTCTCTCCCGCGCTGAAGCGGCGCAGGTCGATCGCCTGCTACGACGCAATCGCCGGGTTCCTCCTCGTAGTGCGAGTGCGCCGCGATCGTTGGCGGGGTTAGTCTCCTGTCACCACTGTGGGTGTGGCTTCACAGTCAGCCGGGTGACACGCCGTCATCACGCCGGTGAGTATCTTTATCTGCGTCCCAAGGCCTGTCCTCAAACTCCCAAATGTAAGGGACTCTCCTATGACGCGGTGTTACGGCGTACGGTTGAACAAGTCTGTCGAGATTTGCAACGGTTGGCCACCCAGTTACCGGCTCTCGGAGATGATGGCCGCAAACAGACTCTGCAAGAACAAATTGGTCGTAAACAAGAGCTGCTCAGGGAGTTACCCCAACTTCTCGATCGCGGTATTCTCGACCCGGAAACCTTGGCCTTACGACGGTATCATCTTGAGGCGGAAATTTCTCAATGTCAGTCCCAGTTGGCGGCCCTGACTCCGGTGAACTTGCAGGAAACGGCGAAAACCGTGTCGTTACCCCAATTTTGGTGGGATTTGACGGAAACGGAACGCCGCTTTTATTTCCGCGAGTTTGTGCAACAGATTTATATTGTCTCTGAAGGTGATGACTGGCAACTTCGGATCGATTTCAGTTTCAGTCGTTAACCCCAAAGGTTGAGAATTGTATTGACAATTTATATCTTGTCGGGTTATAGTTTAAAGGTGGATTTTCCGTGTTTTTAAGGATTTTAGGGACTTCTAAAATGGCTCATTTTAATTCACAATTTGTAATATTTTTATTGCTTATCTAAATCAACAGAAATTCTGACCAATTCCCTCTTTACTTAAACAACAAAGACTGGGCATAATGGGCCAACTTGAGAGTAGAGAGACTGTTATGGCAATTCTAGGGACTTGGTTCGGTTTAACGTTGTTGGTGCTGTTCAACGGGCTGATTTGTTTGGTGTTGCCGCGACTGCTGTCCCTGGATTGGGGAGGGGTTGTCTCGGTTTCGACAGCTCAGGATTCCTTGGATCTACCGTCGCACTCAGCCAAGTCTGAGGTCGAGGATGAGGGAGCGTCGATTCAGGCCCTTCACTCCTAAAAATGCTTGATTAATTAAGAATATTTAACTCGGGGATCTTTGACGCGGAAGACCCCTTGGCACAAGCGGGCCATTTTGGGCGATTTGCAGCTAGTCTCGGGGTGTTCCTGGGGAGTTGGCAAGACACGAGATCACCGTCGAGGTTAATCTTGAGTGGCGATCGCCCAATCCCCTCAAAAAAAAATTGCAAAAACCTTGTAAATCGCCCCACAACTGCCGCAAAGATTGCTATACTAGAAATTAGAAATCAATCATTCGAGATGTAGGCGTTCTAGGGTACGGCCCTTGCGGTATAAGACCCGTTGAGGTTAGCTAAACTCTCTAGTCTCAAGTCTTTTGAACTAGGGACGCGGTTAGGGGCTAACGCTAGACTGTACGCCATCCCACTCCGTCAGCTGTCGTTGGGTTGAGACGAAACTACTCTCGTCAGAGAGCGATCGCCTCGGTGTTGTGCAACGCAACGGATGCAGGTGGGACTGGACAACAACGCCAAGCAGGAGGCTCGCGGCGACCGATGTCGGGCGGGTTCCCCCTGGGGTTGGCTGTTGAACATATTGAATCCTTCACGCCTTAGAGTGCTGAACCTCCGGATGCGGTTTATGTTGTTATTGGAGGATTATTCGGTCTTGTGAACGTTCATTTATCGCCATTGAGGTATTTGGCGGTCGTCTCGGTTTGTCTGCTTATTGCAATTTTTTCCGTCCTACCCCAATCCTGTTCATTATCAAATCGGTTGGGTGGTGTTCACCGGGTTCCAGTATCGAGTTGGGTCATGTCAACGCCAGTGGGCCATCCCCCTCTGTTGACCTTTTCGATTCCCACCGCAACTGAGGAGTCGCTGGTGACACAGCCGATGAAAACCTTACAGGATTTGTCTGACGGAGATAAGTTGATCACTGAATTTGGAGACATTTTAACTCGTCTGCGTCGTATGTTTTGGGCGATCGCGCGACGTTGTCGGTTGGCGATGCAATCTACCCAAGCCCTCTTAGTCAAAGAAACGAACCTAGCCCACAAAGGAGACGATATGCTAGAGAATGCTGCCTAACCTACGTTTACCCTTTCTCTGCCTGTGAAGTTGTGGTCTTTGATTCCTCTATACGACGCCTCCGTTAGCCAATGGAGTTGGGAAGCTCGACTGTTGCGTTGGCTAACCCTGGTTTGGTTGGGGGTTGGCTTACTTGTCTTGTTTTCCGCCTCCTATGCTAATGCAGTCTCAGAACTTGGAGATGGAACCTACTACTTTAAACGTCAACTCCTCTGGCTTCTAGTGGGGTTGGTGGTTTTTAACGCTGTTGTCCATACCCCCCTGCATCGCTGTTTGGCGATCGCCCGTTGGGGGGTTTTGGCTTTGCTCGGATTACTGCTATTGGTATTAGTTCCGGGATTAGGAACCACCGTCAACGGAGCGACTCGTTGGATTTCCATTGGGTCTATTCCCATTCAACCCTCGGAACTGATCAAACCCTTCCTGATTTTGCAAGGAGCGATCGTTTTTGGCCGTTGGAATTACCTCTCCGTAGGCAAACGGCTCTTTTGGTTAGGGGTTCTGGTCTTGATTTTAGGCTGTATTATCTTGCAGCCGAACCTAAGTACCACCGCCATGTGTGGCATGATGCTCTGGTTAATGGCTCTCGCCGCCGGAATTCCCTATCGCATCCTTTTAGGAACCGCTGGCGGTGGATTGCTCTTGGCGGGGTTGAGTCTCACCTTTAAAGCCTATCAACGGCGACGCATTCTCTCATTTCTCGATCCTTGGGGGGCCATGAGTGGCGATGGCTACCAATTAGTTCAAAGTTTGCTGGCTGTTGGTTCTGGGGGAGTCTGGGGTAATGGCTTTGGTTTGTCGCAACAAAAATTGTTTTATCTCCCTATTCAAGATAGTGACTTTATTTTTGCGGTCTTTGCTGAGGAGTTTGGCTTTGTTGGCAGTGTGTTACTCATTGGTTTTCTCATCACCTATGGAACCTTAGCCTTGCGAGTTGCCATGAACGCCCGCAGTATTATCTCCCAATTGGTTGCTATTGGGGTGATGGTAGCCCTGATTGGCCAATCGTTTATTAATATTGCCGTCGCCACGGGAACCTTGCCCACCACGGGACTTCCCCTACCTCTGTTTAGTTATGGGGGCAGTTCCGCTATTGCCAGCTTGATGGCAGCGGGGTTGTTGGTTCGAGTCGCCCGAGAGGGGAGTCAAGCTCAAGTGATTTCCTTCTCATCCCCGCCGCGATCGCTGCGGTCTGTGAAGAAACCTAACAAATCAAGACCGTCTCCAGGAACCTCCTGAGACTATGTTAGAATGGTACGTTAGCAGCCCAAATGATGGCTGGGCAGGGTTGCCCAGAACGGTGTCCCAGTGGCTCTATCACCGCTTCAGGGAGGCGATTCAGTAAAGCTTATAGAAAACTTCCCAGAGTCAACCCCTGGGAAGTTTCTGTCCTGAGGTGATGCGATCGCAGACCCCTCGGGCGGGCTAGGAACTTCGGGACTCTCCCGCGTTGCGACTAAAAAAACGGAGAAGGAGATGCACCGAAATGAGGTAGCCGGTTGCTAAGAGTAGAATCGTTAGTGGAAGGTCGTCAAAAGTCATAGGGCAGCCAGAAAGTGAGAAGCGGAGGACAAACACGATCAAGAAATCAGCGGTGAATCCGCAACCAAAATGGCGCAGATTCCGCAACGTCCCAAGCAACCCTGTCAATAGGCGGCTTGGTGCGATTGGGGATAGGATGGAGCGATCGCCTGCTAGACACAGACGAGTCCCGTTAAATTCCAAGTAACTCCGCAGCACAAAACACCGTCCTAGCCGATAACAATCGGGTAGCCACGGATTTGAGGTTATCTTCGAGACCTTCGCGACACAGATGGACTAAGTCCAATCTGACTGTCCTTCCGCCGCCAGTCGAAACCACAGGCAAGAACAGGCACTAATGAGCTGGTCTCTCCAATAGACTCCCCACAACCTTATCTGCGTGTTGATGGTTTTGGAGTTACAACAATCCTTACCTATTAATGTAACATACGATCCCCGATTTGAGGAGCCGGCTTGGGGATTTTTTTTACAAAACGTCATTGTTGCGAGCGATGAGCGAAAACCTGATGGAATAAGGGATTCAGGAATTGACTCCCGGCCGGTCTTCCGCACCCGCACCCAGGGCCGATTGACAGGGAGATTCTGATAATGTTAACCAACTGGGCCAAGAAACTTTCCTACAAGGGAAAGCTTGCCTTAGAATAGAAAGCAGGATATGTAAACTTTCGTAACTTAGCCCCTGAGTCAGCCGATCCATGACCTCAGTTACAGCCCTTTTTTCTCCCGTTGAAGACGACTTGCGCGTTCTCAACCAAAACCTGAGACAGCTCGTCGGAGCGCGTCATCCCATCTTATCTGCGGCTGCTGATCGTTTATTTCAGGCGGGAGGAAAGCAACTGAGACCCGCGATCGTCCTCCTGGTTTCACGCGCCACCGTTGGCGATGGGGATATCACCCCACGACATCGGCGGCTGGCAGAAATCGCTGAAATGATCCACACCGCCAGTTTGATCCATGACGACGTTCTCGACGAATCTGACGTGCGGCGGGGGATTCCCACCGTCCACAGCAGTTTCGGGAACCGCATCGCCGTCTTAGCCGGAGACTTTCTCTTTGCTCAATCCTCCTGGTACCTAGCCAACCTCGATCACTTAGAAGTGGTGAAGCTACTCTCTCAAGTGATCATGGATTTAGCCGAAGGCGAAATTCAGCAAGGCCTCAGTCACTTTGACACCGACCTCTCCCTAGAAGATTATTTGCACAAAAGCTACTATAAAACCGGTTCCCTAATTGCCAACAGCAGTAAAGCGGCGGGCCTGCTCAGTGGCGTCAGCTCGGATTTGGCTGAACATATCTACCAGTTTGGGCGCAACATCGGTCTGGCGTTTCAAATTGTCGATGATATTCTCGATTTTACCGAATCGAGTGAAACCCTGGGCAAACCAGCGGTGTCAGACTTGCGCAGCGGCAACTTAACAGCCCCCGCTCTCTATGCGATGCAACAACTGCCGCAACTGGTGACCCTCATCAGTCGAGAATTTGCCGAAGACGGCGATATCGACGAGGCCATCAGCTTGATTCAAGAGAGCGACGCCATCAGCCAATCCCGAGAACTAGCAGCCGAACATACCCGAGTTGCCATTGAGCATCTCAATCATCTGCCTCCCTCTCAGACGCGTCAATGTCTTAGCCGTTTAGCTGACTATCTTCTAAGCCGGTGTTACTAACGCGGCCAGCCGAAGAGGGCCTCAAGGCGATCGCCCCAACGACTGGGGAGTTGGAGGGGCGATAAGTTCGAGCCGAAATGGAATCATAAAGTCAATTGAAGGGTTCGATGCTCTGAAAATTGACGATTCCACCGACGGCCATGCTAGGATCTTACCGTCAAGGTAAGATTTTCCCCAAAAGCTATCATGCAGGATAGTTGACGAAAACCAAGTCATAGTGGCCGAAAATCGAGTAGCCAAGAATCATGACAGACCGCATATTTTATCCTCAGGGACTGGGGAGTTAACCTATCGCCCAAATGGTTGCCGAGATAATAGAGGACGAAAGAAATCTACTATCTCGCAATTTGTTGGGTAGGAAGCCGACGCTGGTGTCTCTGATGAGCGCGTTCGGTAGTTCAAACTAGAGTCAAGACCAGACTACGCACAGTAAGAAACTCAATGATACCCACCGTAATCGAACAGTCCGGGCGCGGCGAACGCTACTTTGACATCTACTCACGACTTTTACGTGAGCGTATCATTTTCCTGGGAGAACAAGTGACTCCCGAGCTTGCCAATCGCATTGTGGCCCAACTGCTGGTTCTCGAAGCCGAAGATCCCGAACAAGACATCTACCTCTATATCAATTCCCCCGGTGGCGCGGTGTCGGCTGGGATGGGGATCTTCGACACCATGAATCATGTACGCCCCGATGTCTGCACGATTTGCCTCGGTTTAGCCGCCAGTATGGGGGCATTTTTGCTCAGTTCGGGCCAACCCGGAAAGCGCATGAGCCTACCCCATTCCCGCATCATGATTCACCAGCCCCTTGGCGGTGCCCAGGGACAGGCCAGTGATATTGAGATTCGAGCCAAAGAAATTCTCTATATCAAAAACCGTCTCAATCACTATCTGGCGCAACAAACAGGGCAGCCTTTAGAAAAACTGCAAGAAGACACCGAGCGAGACTTTTTTATGTCCGCCGAAGAAGCGAAAAACTATGGTCTGATTGACCGTGTCATCGAACGAGGACCCTCGGCGAGTCGTCCGGTTTCTGTGGAATCCTAAATTTGGGAAACTCAGTAAAACTCGCAAAAAAACGCTAATATTATAGCAGGCTTACTTCGGTATGTCTGCTTTTTTTGCCATAATTATTTGCAATAATTAAGCGTTAAACATTGGCCCAAAGAATATGGGACTATAAAGAGAACGGCTGCAAGACTTCGGTAATCATTGACCCGAGGGTTAATCCTCAAGAGCGCTTGTTGACCGATGATTGTTGCTAACATTGTCCGATTATGTCTCAATCCCTCTTTGCTGATGCCATGACTCGGCTCGATAAAGCCTTGCAGCATGTCTCGATCGCCCCCGAAGCCATTGAACGGTTACGGTATCCGAAAGCGAGTCTATCCGTGTCAGTCCCAGTCCGCCTCGATAGTGGCGAGTTGAAAGTGTTTCAGGGCTATCGTGTCCGCTACGATGATACCCGAGGCCCGACGAAGGGAGGCATCCGTTATCACCCCAATGTCAGTCTCGATGAAGTGCAATCCTTGGCCTTCTGGATGACGTTCAAATGTGCTGCCATTGGTATTCCTTTTGGTGGCGCAAAAGGGGGAATTGCCGTGAACCCGAAAGCGTTGTCACGTATGGAGTTGGAGCGATTAAGCCGGGGCTATATTGACGCGATCGCCGATTTCATTGGCCCCGATACCGATATTCCCGCCCCCGACGTCTATACCAACGCCACCATCATGGGCTGGATGATGGATCAATATAGTATTATCAGTCGCCGCTTTTCTCCGGCGGTGGTGACGGGGAAACCCACCGCCATTGGGGGAAGCCTCGGACGAGAAACCGCCACCGCCATGGGGGCCTATTTTGTCATTCGTAGCCTCATGACCAAGCACCAAAAACTTCCCCAAGTGACAACGGTGGCCATTCAAGGGTTTGGCAATGCGGGCGCTGTTCTAGCACAGTTATTGTACGAAGCAGGGTACAAGGTTGTCGCCGTGAGTGACTCGAAAGGGGCGATTTATAACCCTCAAGGGTTAGATATCCCCAGTGTGCGCGCCTATCAGCAGGCCCACAAGGGCATCGAAGCCGTCTATTGTAAAGAGAGTGTCTGTAACATCGGCGATCGCAAACTCCTAACCAATAGCGAACTGTTGACACTGGATGTCGATGTGCTAATTCCGGCAGCGTTGGAAAATCAAATTACCCTGGCCAATGCCCATGAGGTTAAAGCGCAGTTTATCTTTGAGGTGGCCAATGGCCCGGTTAATTCTGCCGCTGATTTGATTTTGCAGCAAAACGGAGTTTGTGTTGTTCCCGATATCCTCGTGAACTCCGGAGGGGTGACGGTGAGTTACTTTGAGTGGCTCCAGAACCGCAGTGGACTCTATTGGAGTCTCGACGATGTCAACCAACGCCTACAAGAAAAAATGGAGGCGGAAACGTCGCAGATTGTCAATCTTGCTCAAGACTTGAATCTCTCGCTACGAACCGCCGCCTATGTCCATGCTCTTAAACGTCTCGCCGCCGCCATTGAAGCCAAAGGAACCCAGCAATACTTCGCGCAATCTTAAGGCACTCGCCGCTCGCCCCGAAGCCTTAATTGAAGCCATCGCCGCCCGTCAACTCCTGTCTCCCTGGCAGTTCTACCGCCTCTGTCAACAGACTTGTCAGGACTGGGGTTGCGATCGCCTCTATTTTGGTCAGCTTCCCCTGGCCCTAGCGAGGGTGTTTCCAACTGGGGAATTGCAGCGGTTTTTCGATGCCCTAGCCATCAGCGTTGGACAGTCTCTCTCTCCTCCAATCTCGACGACTTACCATCTCCAGTCCAGGGATGGCGATCGATTGCGCTTACGGGTGACCTATGCTGGCAGTGGTCTCGTCGGGCGTGTTGTTAAGCTGTCGCTCTTAGAAGCCTCTGGTTCGACCTCCTCGGAGTTGGGGGAACGATCTTGGGCGTTCAAGGCCTGTTTTGATCCGCAATGGGTTTGGCAACATGGGACCTGGGCTGAAATTCCGATTGGCTTGTATCTGCGATCGCAGGGAGTTCGCCAGAATATCGCTCAATTTCAAGCCGCCGGCCTCACCTGGATGCTGTGGGAATGGATTGACGAGGTAGCCAAGCCCGAGAACCGGCCGGGATTGTCCTATGAAACCCTGGCCCAACGCGATCGTCTTACTCGTCTGAATCCTCTCAACGCCTCAAACTACAACCCCCATGGGATACGACTCGATCCAGGAGGGATTCAGGTCAATTCCTGGGGACGACGTTGGCGGGATGCAATCTATACGCTGGGGTTTTATTGGCGTCGCTTTCAGACGGTTGGCTGGAGGTTTCTCAGTCCTCATCTCAACCGAACGAGTTTGCGTTATAGCCTCAAACGCTGTTGGCGACTTCTGCTGGGCCGTTAACTTGGTCTCGATTCGCCAAATTGAGTAAAATGTGAAATTACGTGAAACTTTCGGGGAAATTCTACAATAAAGTGGTAAAGCCCCCAGTGTTTGTCAGCTTAGCCCCAATTTCAACTCCAGTCTCCACTGTGAAATACCGACGTTTTGGACGCACCGAGTTACAAATGCCCGTCTTCTCCTGTGGGGGAATGCGCTATCAACATTCTTGGAAAGATGTCCCGCCGGGAGAGATTCCCGAGGAGAATCAGCGTAACCTAGAGGCGGTGATTCGGCGATCGCTCGATCTCGGCATTAACCATATTGAAACGGCCCGAGGCTATGGAACCTCAGAGATTCAGTTAGGGCGGATTTTGCCTCAGTTTCCCCGTGATGAGTTGATTGTACAAACCAAAGTGGTTCCCACAGCGAACCCCCAGGAGTTTCGCGAGACGTTCCATCAATCCCTGGCTAACCTCAAGTTGGACTATGTGGATTTGTTGGGGATTCACGGACTGAATACGCCGCAACTACTAGAGGAGACGTTACGGCCTGGGGGCTGTTTGCGCGAGGCCCAACGGTTACAGCAAGAGGGGAAGGTTCGCTATATTGGCTTTTCGACTCATGGCGCGACGGAGTTGATTGAGACGGCGATCGCCTCGGATCAATTCGATTATGTGAATCTACATTGGTACTATATTAACCAAGCCAATTGGTCCGCCATTGAAGCGGCGCGACGCCATGATATGGGGGTGTTTATTATCAGTCCTTCTAATAAGGGGGGATTGTTATATCAACCCTCGCCTCGCTTGGTGGAGTTATGTCAACCCCTTTCGCCGCTGGTGTTTAACAATCTCTTTTGTCTGAGTCACCCGCAAGTTCATACGTTGAGTTTGGGGGCGGCCCGCCCGGGGGATTTTGAGGAACATCTCAAAACCTTACCCTTGTTAGAACGCGCCGATGAGATTCTACCGCCAATTTTAGAGCGTTTGCAAACGGCGGCGATCGCCCGTTTGGGTAAACATTGGTATTCGTCTTGGTTTAAGGGCCTACCGGAGTATCATCAAACGCCGGGTGAGGTGAATATCCCAGTGATTCTCTGGTTACGGAATTTGGCGATCGCCTACGATATGATTGACTATGGCAAAATGCGCTATAACTTGCTGGGAAATGGCGGTCACTGGTTCCCCGGTAAGCCGGCCAAGGATGTCAACCGGCGATCGCTGTTACAGGTATTACGAAACAGCCCCCACGCTCAGATTATCCCGGATCTGTTGCAGGAGACTCATCAACTCTTGGGGGGACAGGAGGTTAAGCGTCTGTCTCAAAGTTAGACTATCGTTAGCCTAGCCTCAAGGTATCTTTACGGTTTTTCAGCCATACTCGCAAGTCTTTTGTATACTTCTCCCAGTCTTGTGAATCTGACACTACGTCAATAATACGCGCAAGAGCCCGATCTTTATCTTCAGGAAGTTCGATCTCTGATGATATATGATTTATATAATCATGCGAGTTATCTGTCGATTCTATACGTTTTGCAATCTCAATAATTTCTTTTTGCTCATCATTTTTTGGATCCATATGAACTAACATGCTGTGAATATACTTTTCTGGATTAATATTTTGAGGTAATTTTAGTTGGATTAAATTGTCGTGTTCCATTATTTTTTTTCTTAGTCCTTTGGCAATTTCTGTATCACCACTAATATGCTTTTGTATCTGCTTTTCCTTCTCTTCTTTGCTTCTGTCAACATCCCCATCAAGTAAAAACAAACTATTCACTTGATTTTCACCCTTTAATGTTAACCCACAAACTGTTGTGTAAATATTAGTCACCCCTCCAACAATTACTGGTTTGACGTATTTTGATATTCCAAGTGTTTTAGCCACATTTTTGCATATCTCCTTTGCTAGCTGATCTTCGACAAATATTTCAATTTGATATTCTTTATTACCCGTTAATCTTTCTATCAACTCAGGTCTTGTCTCACAAAAACACTCAGTTTTTTTATCGATTCTTACGATATGTCTTATATTTATTTGTTCTTCAAACTGTGTTATTGATTCTCGATGAGTTGTAAAAATCACTTGAAATCTTTTTTGTTTTGATTCTTGAATAAGAAATCTTACAATCGATCTAAAAGCTTTTTCATGTAAAAGTAAATCCAATTCGTCTATTAAGATTAAGCTATTTTTTTCAGCTTTAAGTATTTTTTCTAGCAATAAGAATACTTTTTGTTCTCCGGCACTCATTGTTAAGGCGGAGTAACTTGTATCATCGTACTTAACTCCAACAGCGGATTTTCCACCCTTTTTCTTATTTTTGTATACTAGGTATGATTCATAGTTTCTATTGAGACAATTTGATGCACGTTTCAAGACATCGTCGTGAATTCGGTCTGGACTCCTTGAAGATTCCCAATCCTTTAGTGATGGATTTTTCTTTTTTTCAAATTCTATTAGTGGAATGCAGTCATCAATACCAAAATACGTGACATCTCTAGCAGGACGTCGATTGGCAATGGGCCATCTTGCTCCGCGTTCTAGTTCTTTTTGTTCTTTTCTTACCTCTCTTGGACCAGTACGATATGAATGGGTCAATATTAATTTCATTTCAGGCCAGCTTTGATTTTTGTAAGAAGGAAAAAAGTTGTTAAACCTATAGTCTTCTCCCCCAGAAGTAACCGGCTTGAAGCAGGATGCTAAAGCATGAAGAATTGTTGATTTACCATGGCCATTTACTCCTAAAATGGCAGTAACATACTTTCTGTCAGTCGAGGTTTCAGAAATATCGTCAAAAGAGATGTCAAGATTTGTCAAAGATTTAAGCTGATCAATTCTTATTCTGTGTAAAAATTGTTGCGTTGGGACTTCTTTTTGACTCATAAGTTTATAGTGCAGAAGCAGAAATAGCCAATACTAATAAACACTGTTGATAGAAAATATGTACAAACAACGTTCGAATTATTTGATTGGTCTTTGCATCGTTATTATTCGATTCAGGACAGCTTCGCTTGACTCCGTTGAAACTTGACCACTCTCAACCTCCATCAGGCGACGTTCAACCTCCTCTCCCCAGGCTGAATCCACTTCAGCTTGACACTCATCATCCAAGCTGGCAACAAGCTGTTCAACCAACATTGATCGCAAATTAGGAGAGAGAACCAAAGCCGATTCTAAAAGCTGGTCGTAATTCGGATCAATCATAAGAAGCGTCGGGTAGTCGGGCCGGTTAGCCCCATGCTTCCCATCATTTTAGCTTAGACAGCAAAAAAGGGAAGTCCGTCTGAAGACTAAACTTCCCTTCTTTTTAAAACTCCCCAGGCCGGATTCGAACCAGCGACCAATCGATTAACAGTCGACCGCTCTACCGCTGAGCTACTGAGGATTGTCGGCGCGTTTTTTCCCAACGCATTATCAATCTTAGCTCAGGGATTTGGTTTTGGCAAGGGGTTTTAGGACTTTTTTTAAAAAATCTGGAGGCAGAGGCTGAAACTGCCAGCCCGAGGGGGGTTAATAGCCCCGGCGTAACTGAGCCAGTCGTTGCTGGGCAATAGGATCGAGGCGAGTTCCCAGAAAAGGACGACTGGCGCGTTTGGGTTTACTGCGTTGACGACGGCGCATCCGTTGCTGAGTGGCCTTCACATCTAAATGGAGTTGATCGGCGGACATCCACTCAGCACCGTAGCCGACAACCGTTAATTGTTGAGCGCGATCGCTCGTGGCGACAATGGTGCGGGAGGCAAACGGCGCTCGTTGTCTAGCCCGCACCGCACAGAGTTTCTCAATATAGGTATCGGCGGTTTGATTAAAATCTGTGTATTGCACCGCTAGGTTACGAGAAATCACCTCTCGCATCCCTCGGGAATTGCGATATTGAGAATCAAAAACCACTTGTGCCTCATAGCCATGATACGCACTGTAGTTGACTAACGACTCAATCAGCTCTCTGCGGGCGGCTTCTAAGCCATCGCGATCGCGGACATCGCGCAGAGCTGACCAGATACCAATGATGTTATACCCATCAACAAGGAGGGTTACGGGGGTTGAAGAACGTGGCATTTTAACAAACTCAGAAAAACGTATGGGGTCAAAGATGACTAACTGTAACGACATCTTTGCTTAACATCATTGCCCATTGTTGAGTTTTGTGCCACCCTCTCAGGCGACCCTCATTCTTTCCGAGAGGGTCTCATCTAGGTATCAGGGACACTTCAGCCTGGCAACATCAAGCGTTGTTTGAGGCGTTCAGGATCGCCAGAGTCCACCACACGCCCCCCTTCGAGCAGAAAGGCTCCATCACAATAATCCAATTCATCCAAACGATGCGTTACCCACAACGCCGTCATCTGTCGTTGGCGGACTAACTCACTCACCTGCTGCACTAAATCCGTCTGACTCTCAGGATCGAGGAGGGCGGTGGGTTCATCAAGCAGCAGAATATCACAATGGCGGGCGATCGCCCCAGCAATCGCTACCCGCTGTTTTTGCCCCCCACTGAGGGCATAGATGGGACGTTGTTGGAAAGCTTGCAAATTGACCAAGGTTAGGGCTTCGGTAACTCGTTGCCGCACTTGTGGAACCGTCAACCGTTCTTCCACGAGTCCAAAGGCCACATCGGCTCCCACCGTTGGCATGACCAACTGATGATCCGGATTCTGGAACACAAACCCCACCTGGCCGTTCATCTCCACCGTGCCACCAGTTCGAGGTAGTAAATCCGCCAAAATCCTTAGCAGCGTTGATTTACCGCTACCATTGGTTCCCAGCAACATCCAAAACTCCCCCGGTGGAACATCGAGGCTACAGTGATTGAGGACGACATTACCCGAGGTCCATTGAAACGAAACATCCCGCACTGCAATGGCGGGATGTGTGGATGCAGAGGTCATTACGAATCAGCCGTAGCCACGAAAAATCCGGGTTGGCGATCGCCCCCAGCGGGTCCTTTCTGAGACATCTGCGCCGCCACCAACTCGCTCGTGGCGATACTCAGACGTTTCTCGACTTTGCCCTCACAGGTGAGTTCGAGAACCTTGGGATTCCCAGAGTTCATGGCCTCACAGATCTCTCGATAGAGGGACTCAGCGCCTTCCTCATCTTTCCGTTGCACCGACAACGGCATAGGAGTGTATTTCAGGATCAGGTCAATCGTAAACATAGGGCAATGAAGCGTACCGTCGCAATGAACGTTAAAACTGTGACTGTTACCCACTGTATCGGATGTCGGGGGATTGCGCCGCAATTAGCTGGGAAATCTTACCCCCTGAGGCGATCGCTCTCCCCCAGACTGGATCTTTTTAAGAAAAATGAGTACAATGGTAAAGAATCGTAAACTTTCTGCGGAAAACTTGTTATCATTCTTTCAAACGATGCCTTCCCAGGAAGTCCCCCAACGATTCTGAAGCATTCATTCGGAGTTTAACTCTATGACCATTGCTGTAAGCCGCGGACCAGAAAGAAGCTGGTTCGACGTACTTGACGACTGGCTCAAACGCGATCGCTTCGTGTTTGTCGGCTGGTCTGGCA
>HotLOscill_hetero_coDRAFT_1000168_pt1 | contig 38993 bp, 33 predicted proteins | sample HotLakmetagenome_2_FD_10650 | JGI IMG/M metagenome (IMG submission 10650)
GGGGTCAAAGGGGGTAATCTCGGAAAAAATCAAAAAAATTTTTCGGGCTGAAAAGCTTACCCTGAGGGAGTTCCAGAGCAAGGCAGCAAAAAAGTTGCCAAAAAGTTTGAAAAAAGGGTTGACAGCCCCAGATAGTCTTGTTAGATTAGTTAAGCGCTCGGGAGGACGGGCAAACAAACGCCCCCCAAACGACGCATTCCGAACCTCGAAAATTAAATCGTTTGAAAGCTCGACAAAGAAGCCTAAAACTTCAAGTCTTCGTCTAAATTCATTAAAGGATAACGGACGAGAGAGAATTTAGCAAGGGGTAACCTAAGTTAAATTCAATCGAACCGAAAGCCAACAAACTCAAAGTCAACACGGAGAGTTTGATCCTGGCTCAGGATGAACGCTGGCGGCGTGCCTAACACATGCAAGTCGAACGAAGTTCTTCGGAACTTAGTGGCGGACGGGTGAGTAACGCGTGAGAATCTACCTTCAGGACGGGGACAACAGCTGGAAACGGCTGCTAATACCCGATATGCCGAAAGGTGAAACGTTGTTTCGCCTGGAGAGGAGCTCGCGTCCGATTAGCTAGTTGGTGGGGTAAAAGCTTACCAAGGCGACGATCGGTAGCTGGTCTGAGAGGATGAGCAGCCACACTGGAACTGAGACACGGTCCAGACTCCTACGGGAGGCAGCAGTGGGGAATTTTCCGCAATGGGCGAAAGCCTGACGGAGCAACGCCGCGTGGGGGAAGAAGGTTTTTGGATTGTAAACCCCTTTTCTCAAGGAAGAACAAAATGACGGTACTTGAGGAATCAGCCTCGGCTAACTCCGTGCCAGCAGCCGCGGTAATACGGAGGAGGCAAGCGTTATCCGGAATTATTGGGCGTAAAGCGTTCGTAGGCGGCTGTTCAAGTCTGCTGTCAAAGACCGAGGCTCAACCTCGGGTCGGCAGTGGAAACTGGATAGCTAGAGGTCGGTAGGGGCAGAGGGAATTCCCAGTGTAGCGGTGAAATGCGTAGATATTGGGAAGAACACCGGTGGCGAAAGCGCTCTGCTGGGCCGAACCTGACGCTGAGGGACGAAAGCTAGGGGAGCGAATGGGATTAGATACCCCAGTAGTCCTAGCCGTAAACGATGGAAACTAGGTGTGGCCTGTATCGACCCGGGCCGTGCCGAAGCTAACGCGTTAAGTTTCCCGCCTGGGGAGTACGCACGCAAGTGTGAAACTCAAAGGAATTGACGGGGGCCCGCACAAGCGGTGGAGTATGTGGTTTAATTCGATGCAACGCGAAGAACCTTACCAGGGCTTGACATGCCGCGAATCTCTCTGAAAGGAGAGAGTGCCTACGGGAGCGCGGACACAGGTGGTGCATGGCTGTCGTCAGCTCGTGTCGTGAGATGTTGGGTTAAGTCCCGCAACGAGCGCAACCCTCGTCTTTAGTTGCCATCATTAAGTTGGGCACTCTAGAGAGACTGCCGGTGATAAACCGGAGGAAGGTGGGGATGACGTCAAGTCATCATGCCCCATATGTCCTGGGCTACACACGTACTACAATGGTCGGGACAACGAGCAGCCAACTCGCAAGAGCGCGCTAATCTCTTAAACCCGGCCTCAGTTCAGATTGCAGGCTGCAACTCGCCTGCATGAAGGAGGAATCGCTAGTAATCGCAGGTCAGCATACTGCGGTGAATCCGTTCCCGGGCCTTGTACACACCGCCCGTCACACCATGGAAGTTGGCCATGCCCGAAGTCGTTACCCTAACCGTTCGCGGAGGGGGATGCCGAAGGCAGGGCTGATGACTGGGGTGAAGTCGTAACAAGGTAGCCGTACCGGAAGGTGTGGCTGGATCACCTCCTTTTTAGGGAGACCTAAACCCAATGTCTTGAGGATGCAACAAAGGCCCAAGAGATTGAGGTCAACCTAGGTCGGTCGGAGACTCGTCGCAGCTTTCAAACGATTAAGAGGTTAGGAAACCGAAGCCTTGAGATGTTTAAACCCATCTGCAAGAGCCGAGGAAAAAGAGACCAACCTTGAAATGGGCTATTAGCTCAGGTGGTTAGAGCGCACCCCTGATAAGGGTGAGGTCCCTGGTTCAAGTCCAGGATGGCCCACCTAAACCAATGGGGGTATAGCTCAGTTGGTAGAGCGCCTGCTTTGCAAGCAGGATGTCAGCGGTTCGAGTCCGCTTACCTCCATGCTGGTCTCGCCCCAAGTTTTCCTAACATCAACCAAGAGAGCAAGGAGACCTCAGCACCTGAGAATGACTCAGACTGCTGGGACATCCCAGCCAGAACCTTGAAAACTGCATAGTCAACCTAAAAAAAGTCAGGTGAAGTCGAGACCTCAAAAGAACGAGGTCAAGCTACAAAGAGCTAACGGTGGATACCTAGGCACGTTGAGGCGATGAAGGACGTGGCGACCGACGAAACGTTCCGGGGAGCTGGAAGCAAGCATTGATCCGGAAGTGTCCGAATGGGGCAACCCTAAAAACGGTCGGCTGAATCTATAGGCCGACACGAGCGAACCGGGCGAACTGAAACATCTTAGTAGCCCGAGGAAGAGAAAGCAAAAGCGATTCCCCGAGTAGCGGCGAGCGAAACGGGAGAAGCCTAAACCTAAGGTTTTTACCTTAGGGGTTGTGGGACGGCATCACGAGACTGGGAAGATTAGACGAAGCTGTTGAATGCAGCACCAGAGAAGGTGAAAGTCCTGTAGTCGAAAATCCGAACAGCTCAGCCGTATCCCGAGTAGCACGGGGCACGTGAAATCCCGTGTGAATCAGCGAGGACCACCTCGTAAGGCTAAATACTCCAACGTGACCGATAGTGAAACAGTACCGCGAGGGAAAGGTGAAAAGAACCCCGGGAGGGGAGTGAAATAGAACCTGAAACCGTTAGCTTACAAGCAGTGGGAGGACGATTTAACGTCTGACCGCGTGCCTGTTGAAGAATGAGCCGGCGAGTAATAGGTCGTGGCTGGTTAAGGCGAGAATGCCGAAGCCCCAGCGAAAGCGAGTCCGAATAGGGCGTTGGTCACGATTTATTGACCCGAACCCGGGCGATCTAACCATGTCCAGGATGAAGCTTGGGTAACACCAAGTGGAAGTCCGCACCGACCAATGTTGAAAAATTGGCGGATGAGGTGTGGTTAGGGGTGAAATGCCAATCGAGCCCGGAGCTAGCTGGTTCTCCTCGAAATGCGTTTAGGCGCAGCGGCTAGAGCAATATCTATGGGGGTAAAGCACTGTTTCGGTGCGGGCTGCGAGAGCGGTACCAAATCGAGGCAAACTCTGAATACCATAGAGAAACTAGCCAGTGAGACGGTGGGGGATAAGCTTCATCGTCGAAAGGGAAACAGCCCAGACCACCAGCTAAGGTCCCCAAGTGGACACTAAGTGATAAAGGAGGTGGGAGTGCCGAGACAACCAGGAGGTTTGCCTAGAAGCAGCCATCCTTAAAAGAGTGCGTAATAGCTCACTGGTCAAGCGCTCCCGCGCCGAAAATGAACGGGGCTAAGTGTCCCACCGAAGCTGTGGACTTAGTTTTTAACTAAGTGGTAGAGGAGCGTTCTGCTCTAGGGTGAAGCACTAGCGGCAAGCAGGTGTGGACGAAGCAGAAGTGAGAATGTCGGCTTAAGTAGCGAAAAGATGTGTGAGAATCACATCCCCCGAAAACCTAAGGGTTCCTCCGGCAGGCTCGTCCGCGGAGGGTTAGTCAGGACCTAAGGCGAGGCCGAAAGGCGTAGTCGATGGACAACGGGTTAACATTCCCGTACCCGAACAGACTGGTAGCGGAGGACGGAGAAGGCTAAGTCAGCCGGGTGATGGTAGTCCCGGTTTAAGCGTTCGAAGGTGATGACGGGTGGTGAAAACACCCTGAGCTAAGACGTGAACAGGACCGGCTACGGCTGGGAAGTGACCGATGTCATGCTTCCAAGAAAAGCCCGAACTACTGAAAATCTGTTTGGCCTGTACCCGAAACCGACACAGGTAGGTAGGTTGAGTAAACCAAGGGGCGCGAGATAACTCTCTCTAAGGAACTCGGCAAAATGGCCCCGTAACTTCGGGAGAAGGGGTGCCACCGAGAGGTGGTCGCAGTGAAGAGGCCCAAGCGACTGTTTACCAAAAACACAGGTCTCCGCTAAGTCGCAAGACGATGTATGGGGGCTGACGCCTGCCCAGTGCCGGAAGGTTAAGGAAGTTGGTTAGCGTAAGCGAAGCTGACGACCGAAGCCCCGGTGAACGGCGGCCGTAACTATAACGGTCCTAAGGTAGCGAAATTCCTTGTCGGGTAAGTTCCGACCCGCACGAAAGGCGTAACGATTTGGGCGCTGTCTCGGAGAGAGGCTCGGCGAAATAGGATTGTCTGTGAAGATACGGACTACCTACACCTGGACAGAAAGACCCTATGAAGCTTTACTGTAGCCTGGAATTGGCTTCGGGCTGAGTTTGCGCAGGATAGGTGGGAGGCTTTGAAGTTTTCCTTGTGGGGGAAACTGAGCCATCGGTGAGATACCACTCTAACTCAGCTAGAAGTCTAACCTCGACCCGTGATCCGGGAGAGGAACCGTTTCAGGTGGGCAGTTTGACTGGGGCGGTCGCCTCCTAAATGGTAACGGAGGCGCGCAAAGGTTCCCTCAGGCTGGTTGGAAATCAGCCGCAGAGTGCAAAGGCATAAGGGAGCTTGACTGCGAGACCTACAAGTCGAGCAGGGACGAAAGTCGGCCTTAGTGATCCGACGGCACTGCGTGGAAGGGCCGTCGCTCAACGGATAAAAGTTACTCTAGGGATAACAGGCTGATCTCCCCCAAGAGTTCACATCGACGGGGAGGTTTGGCACCTCGATGTCGGCTCATCGCAACCTGGGGCGGAAGTACGTCCCAAGGGTTCGGCTGTTCGCCGATTAAAGCGGTACGTGAGCTGGGTTCAGAACGTCGTGAGACAGTTCGGTCCATATCCGGTGTAGGCGTAAGAGAATTGAGAGGAGCCTTCCTTAGTACGAGAGGACCGGGAAGGACGCACCGCTGGTGTACCTGTTATCGTGCCAACGGTAAACGCAGGGTAGCCAAGTGCGGAGCGGATAACCGCTGAAAGCATCTAAGTGGGAAGCCCACCTCAAGATGAGTTCTCTGTTGGGGTTAACCCAGTAAGGTCACGGAAAGAACATCCGTTAATAGGCGCTAGGTGGAAGTTCAGTAATGGATGAAGCCAAGGCGTACTAACAGACCGAGCGCTTGACCTCCTATGAGTCTCATTTCCCTGATTAGGTTGACTGTGCAGTCTTCAAGGTTTCTGTTTTTTCCTGGTGCTTTTAGCGAAGTGGCCCCACTCCGATCCCTTCCCGAACTCGGCTGTGAAACGCTTCTGCGGCGAAAATACTTGGGGGGTTGCCCCCTGGGAAGATAGCTCAGTGCCAGGTTAATACTCAAAAGCCCACCCCAGATGAAGTGATATTCATCTGGGGTGGGCTTTTTGGGTTGGTATGTTTTTAGGTTTTTCGGTCTAATGAACTGGGGATGGCTTCAGGTACTGCTTAATCTTGCGTATTTCTGCGGTATTAACCCCTTAAAATGAGGGGGACTCTTCCGTGCAATCGATGGGAACTTTTCAATCTCTATCAGCCAGTGATATTCTCAAACGCGGTCCAGATTCGTGGAACCGCTGGCGGGAAGAACAGCCCCAATTGAGACCCAGTTTACAGGGAGAGAACTTGGAGCAACGGTATCTGCGGGAAGTCAACTTTAGTTCTTGTAATCTAGCGGATACCAATCTCAGGCAAGCGGACTTATGTCTGGCTAACCTCGAACAGGCTCAACTCAACCGAGCTGACTTAACTGAGGCCGTTCTCTATACGACGGATTTACGGTATAGCTCTCTGAAAGAAGCAATCTTGACTCGGGCCGACTTAACCGAGGCCAGCTTGGTGAAAGCAGATTTATCTCTAGCTGTACTACAACAGGCACAACTGAATCGGGCCGATTTTACTGATGCGCGGTTGTACACCACAAATCTACGTCAAGCGGATTTATCAGATGTGGAATTAATCCGTGCTGATTTGCGGGAAGTCGATCTGACGATGGCGGATTTGGGGGAAGCGGATTTACGAGATGCAAATCTGAGTTTCGCGGTCTGTTCATTAGCTCAGTTTGTGGGGGCAACACTCTGTCATGCTAATCTATATCGTGCCAATCTTAGTCTGGGTAATCTTTGTGTTGCCAATCTCATGGGCGCTAATTTGACGAAAGCGAGTTTTATTGGTGCTAATCTCATCGGGGCTAATCTGTATTTAGCTAACTTACGTTTTGCTAACTTGGCTCAGGCCGATTTACGAGAAGCAAGTCTGCGGATTACAAATATGACGGGTGCCAACTTGGCTGGGGCCAATCTGAGTATGGCAAACTTGACGGAAGCAACCTTAGTTCGTGCGAATCTCACTGGGGCGAATTTATCTCGTGCTAATCTCCACCAAGCTAATTTGGATGGGGCAATTTTGAAGGGGGTTACTTTACCGGATGGCCGCAAACACCCCTAGAATTGGGGTGTTTTCTGTATGTTCTTATTAGGAACTACTGTGCTTTGTTGAGTTTGTGAGCGACAATTTCTCGTAATGTTTGTTCTACGGGGCGGGGTTGCCACCCTAGAACTTCTTTGGCTTTACTGCCATCGACACGAACACAGCGTTCGTAAATATAGTGGACGCGTTCTCGACTGAGGGGGGGATTCCAACCACTTAGTCGTCCAACGATATCGAGAACATTGCCACTCAAACGAACTAGGGGTCTAGGAAGTTCTTGGGGTGGGGCAACTCCACCGGCATTGGCAAGAATTGCAAACATATCCCGAGTGGTTAAGTCTCCGGCAGAAAGGATGTAATGCTCTGCGGGGGGACTTTTCTGTGCGGCTAAAATCATCCCTTGTACGAGGTCATCGACATGGACAATACCGGTGATGCGATCGCCGCCGGCCCAAACCTTTAACTTACCCTTGAGAAAGTTGTCGATGACAGGGCCAAAATGGGGGTCATCAGGGCCAAAGATACCAGAAGGCATGACGCTGACGACAGGTAAGCCTTGATCGGCAGCACGATCAGCAAGCTGTTGGGCCGTATATTTCGTCCGGTCATAGGCGGAGGAAAAATTCTTCTGAGTCCGTTGGAATGTTTCGTCGATGGTTTGTCCCTGGGTATCTCCATAAATGCCAATGGTGCTGCAATAAATCAGTTTAGATAGGTTTGAGGCCTTAGCTGCCTCTAAAACCGTACGGGTTCCATCGACATTCGTCCGCTCCATCAAGCGATCATCCACGAGTCCGAGTTCAACGAAGGCCGCAGTATGAAACATCCAGTCAACATCGACGAGATTGGCTTGAATGAGTTCAAAATCGGTAATGTCTCCTTCGACCAACTCAATGTCCAATCCTGCCAAGCGTTTGACATTTTTGGAGTTGGGTCGAACCAAGGCTTTAACGTGATGTCCTTGTTCTATAAGTTTACGAACAAGATGGGAGCCGGTAAATCCACTTGCACCGGTCACAAATGTTTTCATAACTCTAGGTAATTAAAGATGACGTCAATTGGAATCTGAAAGAAGAATCAATCATGGCTGTTGTATTTTTATCGGCTGTCATCATTACATGATCTCTTCATCGGCTAACGTCCGATGACGAACAACAATAGTGGTGCAATGGCTGCCCCGTGCGATCGCCCGAGGGATATTGCCATGCAAGGCCTGTTGTAAGACCCCCTGACGACTGGCCCCCAAGAGAATGGCATCATACCCCTGAGATTGAGTTTCCTCTAACAGAGCTTCCACGACGGAACTGCCATAAATAGGAATGGCCGAAACCGGACAGGGTAGACGGGTTTCCAATACCTGTGCCGTTCGTTTAAGGAAGGCCCTTTCCTCATCATTGGCGGGTTCCTGAAACACTTGGCATAAGCGAACTAGGGAGCGATCGCCTCCCGAGACCAAAGCCGATAATAACTCCAGTCCCGCCAAGGCATTGGCACCACCGCCGAGGGGAACCAACCAGCGTTGCAATTCCGGCATTGTGGCCGAATTCTGTTCGATCACCGCCTGGCCCCATTTCACTAATACCATTTGACAGGGGGCTTGCCGTAGTAAGCTATCGGCCACATCACCAAAAACTCGTCCTGGAGTGCGAGTTCCTCCTTTCCAACCCATCAATAATCTATCAATATGTCGTTCTTGAATCGTCTCTAAGACGGCAGCGGCCACATCATGGGCCACTCGAATCTGGGTGTGGACTGGAATTTGCCATTTTCGGCTCAGGTGTAGGGCCGTTTGTAACAGGCGGCGGCTATGGGTAATGCGGACTGGGGTTTCCGAGGGACTGCGATGGCGAGGTACAGGAACCACCTGCAAACATTCCAACTCATAGTGATTGGCTGCTGCGATCGCCGCCGCAAACTGCAACAACAGAGGAGCCGTTTTGGGGTTAGCCAAAGGAACTAACAGCCGCCCGCGGCCCGTAGCTGGAGCGCGAGTCACATAGACGGGATAGGAGGGTTCAACCTTACGATAACGACCCCGACCCATCAACTCCCGAGTTTCGGCTTCAACAATATCACTATGGGTAATAATCCCCACCAAACGCCGTCCATCTACCACCGGTAGCCGACCAATTTGATGGCGTTCGAGTAGATATAACGCCTGCATCAGACTATCCTCAGAACTCACCATCACCGGTTGAGGCATCATCAACTCAGAAATGGGAGTCTCATCGTTCATGGGAATCTGGGACAGTTTCATCAAATCCGTTTCCGTAATCATCCCCACCAAGCGAGTCTCTTCCACCACCGGAAACCCCCCATAGGGCGATCGCCGGAAAATCTCCAACACCTCGGCTAAGGGTAAATCACTCTCAACGGTTTCGACCCGACGTTGCATCACATCATTGACTGGGATATCAATCAAAGCAGACGAGTCCGCTTCTGGGGCCGGTTTTTCCCAGCCTCGTAATTCCAGCAGGCGATCGTACAACGACCCTGCCGAGACCTGTTCTGCCACCACATAAGCCAACACTGAGACAATCATCAGGGGCAGAACCACATTAAAATCTGCCGTAATCTCAAAAATAATCACGATCGCCGTAATGGGAATCTTAGCTACTGCACCAAAAAACGCCCCCATCCCGGCCAGAGCAAAGGTTCTCGTATCACCAATATCAAACAGAAGCTGACTGCTTAATCCCACCAAACTGCCGATCGCCGATCCTAAAATCAGCGTCGGAGCAAATAATCCTCCCGATGCTCCCGAGCCATAGACGATAAGCGTTAAGGCAAACTTCACCACCAGGGCGATCGCAATCATACTCAAACTGGCCTCGCCCGTGGTTAAAAACTCTCGCAACCCCGCATTATCGCGAAACTCCACCGGTAATAATGCCATCGTCATCCCAGACACGAACCCCGCCACTGCAATCCGTCCCGGAAGGCCAATGGCCAAATAGCGACGCTGCCAGGTTAAGCTGGCAACGATACCCCGGTTAAACCAACCGCTACAAATTCCCGTGATCACCCCTAACAGAAGTAACGCAGGAATGTCCTGAGGGGCAAATTGAGCGGTCACTGTGCTCACATCTGGATCCATTGTCACATCCCAAGGACCGCCACCTAAGATCCCCGAGACAACGGCCCCCACAAACGAGGCTAGAATTGCCGTCCCGAGGGTCAAACTCGACACATCCTGCAAGAGTTCTTCGACAACAAACAACACCCCCGCAATAGGGGCGTTAAATCCTGCGGCTAACCCAGCTGCGGCCCCGGCGGCAATGGTTTGACGACGATAGCCAGGGGATGTTGGCATCCAGCGAGTCATGGATGCAGCTAATGCGGCTCCCATATGTACCGTCGGTCCCTGTCGTCCCAGAGACATACCAGAGCCAACCACCAGCATCGTACTGAGAAGTTTGACGACCGCAAGGCGGAGGTTCAGAGAAATGGCCTGAGGCAACCGTTGAGAAGATGCCAGTTGTACTTTGACGTGGGACACCCCGCTGCCGGTCGCATCGGGAGAAAAGCGCTGAATCAACCATCCCGCTAAAAATCCTCCCACTAAACCAAATAGGGGGAGTTTGAGCCAAATTGGCAACCCGGGAGACACTTGTACTCGCCATCCCCCAAGCCAAGCAATCCCCTGGCGGAGAATGACCGCTGCTAATCCCGAGACAAGTCCAATGAAACAGGCTTCAAGCAGGGCCAGTCGTCGAGGCTCAAGAAAGTACAGGTGAAGACGGCGCGACAACGACGAGATGGCCTCACGGCTCGAAGACAAAAGTTTCATTCATGTTGTCGGGGGTATCTAGTTGTCGGGGGTATCTAAGGGTATAAACTACCATCCGGCATGGTTGCTCCAGTCCAGATGCCTTCTAAAAAATTGACCGCTTCCAAGGTGGCATTGCGTAAACTGGCGTGGCTAAAGTTGCTGCCGAGAACATTGACGCGATCGAGACTGGCTTTCCAGAGGTAGGCCTGTGCGAAGGTTACGTCTGTTAGATTAGCACCATCAAGATTAGCCAGGTTAAGATTGGCTTCACTGAGATCGGCTCCAGTCAGATCAGCATCTTCTAAGTTGGCTTTCATGAGATTAGCAGCAATGAGATTAGCTCGTATCAGGAGACTCGCTTCTAAGTTAGCGGCACGGAGATTGGCTCCTCTGAGAATCGCCACCCGTAACTGACTTTCCCGAAGATTGGCCGCACAGAGATTGGCTCCGGTGAGATTAGCCCCACTGAGTTTCGCCTCATGAAAGTCGACCCCATCGAGATCTAACCCTTGTAAGTCAGCGCCATTGAGCCAAGCATGGCTAAGATTAACACCATTGAGATTCGCGCCATTGAGATTGGCTCCACTCAGTCTAGCTCCGTGGAGATTAGCCCAACTCAGGTTAGCCTGTCGTAGATCGGCATTGCGGAGATTGACACCCACTAGGTTTGCGCCACAGAGGTTGACTCCTGCGAGATTCGCACGACGCAGATTGACACCGCTGAGTCCGGCTCCACTGAGCTTGGCTCCCACTAAGGAAGCCCCAACTAGAGATGCACCGTGCAGTTTAGCTTTCGTCAAATCCGCATTGCTGAGATCGGCTTCATCGAGTTTACAGTAGTTGAGGTTCGCCCCACAGAGATAACTGTTTGAGAGATTGGCGTAATCCAGGTTCGCCCGAGTTAAATTAATGGAGTTAAGATAGGAGTCGCTGAGGTTAATATCTTTGAGCTGAATTTGTTTTAAATCAGCGCCAATGAGGTTGCTATTCTGAAAATCTCGTTGGCCAGATTGGTATTCATCCAGCAGTTGTTGCAGTTGACTCATGGTGGGGATCCTCATGACTGAGAGATTTTTGCTATCGGGATCTTGGACTAAATCAGGAAAATTCAGAACTCACCCCGTCCTATTATTGTATCAGTTTTAATGCTGTTAAAAAAAAGATAGTCGAAGAATTAAATTTTATAAAGGCTACCCAGAGATTTAATGGCTGATGATATAAAATGGAGCTGATTTGGGCAAGCGTAGGGAAGACGTCAACGTTATTCGCTATACTGTCTGAGGGATCTAGGGAATCAGTCCCCCTTAACTTAAACATAGGAAAACCAAGTCCGAGTCTGGGAAGTTTGCCCTAAGACTAGATCCGGTGTACCTTGACGAGATACCCTAGGAACGGTTTTGGATTGTCCATGTGAAACACATTATGAAAGCCTCAGATATTATGACCACTGATGTCGTAACGGTGCGTGGTAGCACCACCGTTGCTGAAGCAGTGCAGTTGATGAAAGACAAGAAGACCCGAGCGCTTATCGTTGAGCGTCGTGAGGGTGACGATGCCTATGGTATTGTCACGGAAACGGATGTCACCTACAAGGTTGTGGCCTTTGGTCGAGACCCTAAAGCGATGCGGGTCTATGAGATCATGAGCAAACCTTGCATTGTCGTTAATCCGGATCTGTGTGTTGAGTATATTGCGCGTCTATTTGCCAATACAGGGATTCATTTTGCGCCGGTGATCAAGGATACTCTCCTCGGTACGGTGTCAGTCTCTGATATTTTGACCAAGGGAGACTTTGTCGAACGGCCTCGCAGCCTGTTGCTTGAGGATAAAATTCAAGAAGCCATTGAGGAAGCTCGCTCAACTTGTGCCGAGAAGGGGCCGCGATCGCCTGAATGTGCCTCAGCTTGGGATGTGGTCGAAGAACTGCAAGCCGAAGCGGCACACCAAAAGGCAGAACGTTTGCACCGAACGGCTTTTGAAGAATACTGTCAGGAAAACCCCGACGCTCCTGAAGCTCGAGTTTATGATACCTAATTGATGAGATTAGGTTGGACTGGGGGGGCGATCGCCCTTGTCCTCTTGGCCTTAATCCTCGTAACGCTCTCAATTCGCTATCAGACGCGCTCTGTTCGCTTTAAAGAACTTGAGGCAGTTCCCTCTCGTCCTGTGGCGATCGTCTTTGGGGCCGGGGTTTGGGACGACGGAACACCAACGCCCATGTTAGCCGATCGCGTCTTTGCGGGCGTGGATTTGTATCAACGGGGGACAGTAGAGCGGATTCTCATGTCCGGTGATAATCAGACCCCTGACTATAACGAAGTCGAGGCCATGGTCCAACTGGCTGAACAGTCTGGAGTACCGCGAGCAGCGATTTTGGACGATCGCCTGGGATTGAGTACCTATGAAACCTGCCGACGGGCACGGGATCACTATGGTATCCATGAGGCCGTTTTAGTTAGCCAACGGTATCACCTTCCCCGAGCCATTTACATCGCACAACAGTTAGATCTCGATGTCGTCGGCTATGGGGTGGCTGATTGGGGGGTTTATCGGTATCGTTCCATGCTTACCTATAGTCTGCGGGAAGTCATGGCGATCATTAAGGCGATCGCTCAAACCTGGAATACCCGGTGAGTTGGCCAGATTGGCGAGAACAAAGTTTGGGAAACTCTCCGGATCACTCCCCCCTACTCCAGGAGAAAGGAATGGTAGATGCACCCTGATGGCAAACCCCGGAACCTGCTGGAGGTTCCGGGGTTTTTTTTGGCTGCGTTCCACCGAGCTCGATCTCCCGCCACTCAGGCCATCGATCGCACACGGCCCTCAGCTAACTCACGGATGAGGATCAGATGCGATCGAATATAACTCGCCAGTTCCTCAAGATCATCCCCTGCTAACGGTCTCTTCTGCTGCAAATTCTCTAACAGTTGTTCAACTAAGCTCGTATCATCTAAGCTTCTCAAGGTTTGGGTTTGAGTCTCTTCAACCGTTGACCAAAGCTGACGTAACATCGTAGCATTCATCATAATTCTCCAATATCTAACAAAAGTTCTTACTGATAGGTTAGACAATTCTCGTGCAAACGAACAGCAATGATTGCGATTGTTTTACGAATTTTTGTTGACTAGCTTAAGCTAATATGAAGAAATTTAGGAGAAATCAACAAACCCATCCATATTGTGTAAACAACTATTAATGCGTCATTGTTTTTAACTGCTCCGATCCGGCTTCGTGATCCGAACAGCCCTAACAATACAACAACCCAGAAAGCTTATATACTCAGGACTAAGGGTTTCTCAAGTGAGTCCTAGTAGCCGTCAGATCTCGATCACTTGTGACGTCACATAACGTGATTTCATCTTGGTGCTCACATTTTGTTTTTTTACAAAAATCTACCTAGAGATGGATAACAATGACATAAAAGATCAGGTAAACTGCCCCCAAGAGTACCTTGCATTAAGTAAAATTCAAACTCAGAGGAGATAACGTCAATGGATATCGTGCGCCTCATCGCTGCAATTCTCTTACCCCCTCTTGGGGTCTTCTTACAGGTTGGGTTAACCGGACAGTTTTGGATCAACATTCTCCTAACCCTTCTCGGCTATATTCCGGGGATTGTTCATGCCGTTTGGATTATCGCCAGACGCTAACAGGCCGCCAAAGCGAGTAACCATTCTCAAAACGGCCCAGACTCAAACACACAATCCCATCCGGCTACAGACGGACTACTGCAAAAATTGGCAGAGATATCCCCAGTAAAGTCCGAGAAGTCGCTCCTGGGGTAGATCCTTTTTCCCAAGCCAATGGATTACACTAGGGTCAAGACGAGAGACGGGTACATAGACATCTACCGAACGGGCAAAGGTTCCAGAGGCTTAGGGTCTGGCCACTTACCTCGATCTCATCTCACTCAAGTGACAGGTCACAACATTAAGGAATTATCTACACTATGACTGAGCAAAGCCCTCAACGAGAAGAATATCAAGCCAAGGTGAAGGCACAACTCGAAAAAATTAACGCCCAACTTGACGAACTCAAGGCCAAAGCCGCTCAAACTGAAGCTGATGTCAAAACCGACTACCACAGTCGCATGGAAGAACTGTACGCCAAACGAGACGCGGCAGGTGCCAAACTCGAAGAACTGCAAAAAGCCGGAACCGACGCTTGGGAAGAAGTCCAGAAAGGCTTTGAAACAGCTTGGTCCGACTTAACCAGTGCGTTTGAGAACGCATCCAAGAAGTTTGACCAATAGATAGCAGGTTTCAAGTCCTACCAGTCGCAACCGGGTTGGAGACTCTCCCATCCCGGTTTTTCTGTAATTCCGTATACCGAGTCCCTTATTTCCTCAACCTCTGTCCATATGGCTGGAAACTCCATTACCAAAATTACTAAACCAAACTCTCGCCAGCGTGAAATCCTCGAAGTTGTGCTGAAACATGGCTGGGATTACATGAGGCTGCTGCTGAGTAGTAATGAAGCTGAGGAACCCGAACTCCCTCCGCCAACCGTTTTACAACGGATTTTTGTCGATCTCGGGCCAGTCTACGTCAAACTTGGACAATTGCTCAGTACCCGTCCCGAGCTGTTACCACCGGAATATATCGAGGCCTTGAGTTCTCTCCAAGCTGATGTTCCACCGGTGTCTTGGACAGAAATTGAAGCTCAACTGAACGGGGAACTGAAACAACCCCTCGATACAATTTTCCAAGATGTGAATCAAACTCCTGTGGCGGCCGGGTCTCTGGCCCAAACCCATAAGGCGGTTCTTTTAAATGGACGGGAGGTGGCCCTCAAAATTCAACGTCCAGGGATTGACAAAACGGTTGAGCGAGATATTGAACTGCTAGGCAACATTGCCGAACTCGTCTCCGGGACGGACTTTGGCAAATACTATGATGTGACGGGATTAGCAGAAGAATTTAGTAATGCGTTGCGAGATGAGTTAGATTTCACTCAGGAGGCTCACTATACCGAACGTCTCAGACGGTGTTTGTCAAAAAGTTCTTGGTTTGACGTTGAGCAGATTACGGTTCCTGAGATTATTTGGGACTATACCAGCCAGAAGCTATTGACGATGGAATGGCTCGACGGCGTCCCGCTGCTATCGGCTGAGATTACCGGAGAGCGCTATAACGGCGACCCCCAGGCTGAGCGAAATGCGATTACGACATTACTGTTTCGTTCGTTTTTGCAACAACTGTTTATTGAGGGATTTTTTCACGCCGACCCCCATCCGGGTAATATCTTCTATCTCCATGATGGGCGAGTCGCCTTTTTGGATGTGGGGATGACCGGAACTCTCGACCCACGAACCCAGGGGTTATTGGTCGAGACCATTTTAGCGATGATTACTCTCGATGCTCAACGCTGCGCTCAGTTGAGTTTGCAGTTGGCTCACCCGGTGCGGGCTGTGGATTTCATTCGCTTGGAGAATGATTACGATCGCCTGCTACGGCGTTACTATAACCTGAGTGTGGCCCAGGTTAACTTCAGTGAGGCCTTTTATCAACTGCTGCAAGCCGCCCGACGCAATCACCTACGTTGGCCGAGTAATATGGGACTCTACGCTAAGGCCCTGGCTAATTTAGAGGGAGTGGCGCGAACGTTTAATCCCCAAGTGAATTTACTCGATGAGATTCAGCCCCTGACAACGGATTTGATGCGCCGTCAACTGATTGGCGATAATCCCCTGCAACAGGTACTTGGGGCCACTTTGGAGTTTAAGAATCTGTCTCTCAAGTCGCCGCGCCAGGTGGATTTTCTCTTAGAACGGGTGGCCACGGAAACCCTGAAATGGAACCTTCAAGTCAGTGAACTGACGGAGTTACGCCAAAGTCTCGATGAGTCCGCCAACCGACTCTCATCGAGTGTGGTGGTGGGGGCCTTGATTTTAGCCGGGGCCTTGGTGGTCTCCCGAGATCAAACTCACCGCATTCCCTGGTTGGGGAATGTTTTATTTTGGACGGCTTGTTTATTGGGGTTATGGCTGGTGTTTAGTATTTGGCGTTCGGGGGGCAAAAAATAAAAAAACCCTGGAACGTTGGACGCTCCAGGGTGTGCCATCAGGGTGCATCTACCATTCCTTTCTCCTGAGATCGTCTGGGGGTTTCCGGATGGTTTCTCAGAAAAGTTGGCTCGAACAGGATGGTCGCCTAGTCGTTATCCTGGCAAAGACCCCAAAACCAAGGTGAGCCTAGCATTCGGGCTAGGCTCACCTAAAGAGATCTAGGGTGTTCAAAAAGCGTTCTCTGATTGAATCAGAGGTAGTGTTGACATCATTCCCAGCCCTGTCCGTGGAGGTGAATGAATCCTAAACAGCAGTCAGACAAGGGGCTAAGCTGGGGTTTCCACTGCACGGAATGCCCACCGCACAGCTAGCACAGTGACCGGCAACCAAGACCAGAAACTAGGTACTAGGGATAACTCATTTCTCATTGCCCGTCATGATGGAGCTTGAGGGTCAAGCGCAAATGCCGAGTCGAAATCATGGAACGTCGAAATCATGGAACTTGAAATCGAACTTGAAATCGAACTTGAAATCGAACTTGAACAATTGGACAATTAGACACAACGTGTGAAACAGCAACGGAAATTAGAAACGAAACCATGCTGCTCGACATTTCGGCGGGTCATGGATAGACCGAGCCAGGCAAGGAGACAATGTTGAAAACCGTTGACGAGTCACTTCCACCGCCCTAAACGACAGGGCCAAGTCTGGCCAAATGAAGTTAAATGAGGCTATTGAAGATGACAGCTTGGGTGAACGCCAGGTAACGAAAGGGGTTAAACCAAGAGTTTACAAGAATACCGCTAATCGTGTTTGCAGTCCCTAGAGCATCGGGTCTTTCCAGACGTTGGGGAAGGTCTAACGCTAACTGGGTTCCTGGGGAATCCTGTAGGTGTACCTCATTCAGGTGATGCAACAGGCAGACGATTATACGGGTGGGACTGATTCGCTGAATGACACTGAGCGACATCCCGGAGTTGATTCGAGTCAAGTTGGTGTTCTTTGCTCTACAGTGTCTGATATTAAATTAGCATAGCTGCGGCTTATGGCAAGCATAAGTTAACCTAAATTTACATTTTGGTTTTGTCTTGACTCATGCCGGGCAATCTGCTAGATTGGAAAAGCTGGAAAAAAGCACGGCTTGGTAGCTCAGTTGGTTAGAGCAGGGGACTCATAAGCCCAAGGTCGTCGGTTCAAATCCGACCCGAGCCATTTTTAAATAACGACTTCTTCGTGATACCCTCGTCTGTGGGACGGCCCCTGTGTGCGATCGCAGACGGGGGCTGTCTTGCGAGAACCTAGAAAGCCCTCCCCAAACATCTCAAAGTCGTTATGACTATGATAGAGTTGTAACAGTTAGTAAACAGATGCCTGCTGTTGCCCGGTTGTCTTGAGGAGGCAGCCAGTTGGCGATGGAGGAAACCGAGATAACACGACAGAAAAAAGGAGATTTATAGATTCATGACACAAGAAGGATGTCTACGAGTCGGTCAACCTGCCCCTGACTTCACCGCCACTGCTGTTGTTGACCGCGAATTTAAGACCGTGAAACTGTCGGACTATCGCGGTAAGTATGTGGTACTTTTCTTCTACCCCTTGGACTTCACCTTCGTCTGTCCTACAGAAATCACGGCATTTAGCGATCGCTACGAAGAATTTAGCAAACTCAACACAGAAGTGCTCGGCGTCTCCTGTGACAGCGAGTTCTCTCACCTGGCCTGGATTCAAACCGATCGCAAATCCGGCGGTGTCGGCGATTTAAACTATCCTCTCGTCTCGGACTACAAAAAAGAAATCAGTTCCGCCTACAACGTCTTAGATCCCGATGCTGGCGTGGCCTTGCGTGGTTTATTCCTGATTGACAAAGATGGTGTCATCCAACATTCGACCATCAACAACCTGGCGTTTGGCCGGAACGTAGATGAAACCCTACGGACCCTGCAAGCCATTCAATATGTTCAGGAACACCCCGACGAAGTCTGTCCCGCCGGTTGGACTCCTGGCGAGAAAACCATGAAACCCGATCCCGTTGCCTCTAAAGAATACTTCGCGGCCATCTAATCTCGCCTCGGTTTCAGCAAAATGACTAGCCCCCTGACCACTTCAGTCTTGGGGGCTTTTTGCTAGAGTATGGGCAACGAGACCTGTTCGGTTGTTCCAACGGAACTCCTAGACTCAGCCAGTTCCTCGTCGCTCAGTGAAACCCGAAAGGCTCAAAACAAGACAATAACCGGCTTTTTCGCCATTTTCTGTTCATTTTGACATCCATTGTGCCATCATGCAGCTTTACTCTAAAGACTTCCGTGGCTTACTAAATCGCCGTTTCTTGCATAACTTTCTCCCCATCCCTGCCACCAATCAATCTTACTATGACGTGGCTACCCCAGATTTTGAGTTACCGGATATTACCAACGGACGACGAGTTCACCTGCGGGACTATCGGGGCCAACAACCGGTGATTCTTGCCTTCACTCGTATTTTTACAGAAAAGCAGTATTGTCCTCTCTGTCTCCCCCATATTGTTGCCCTAAACAAGAACTATCACCGCTTCACGGAATTAGGGGTGGAGGTGTTCATGATCACCAGTACCGACGAACGCCAAAGTCAGATTGTGGTGCGAGATTTGGGTTTGAAATTGCCTTTGTTGAGTAATCCCGATTGTGATGTGTTTCGGCGTTATGGAGTTGGACAAGCGTTAGGAGCGCCCCTTCCGGCCCAGTTTATCTTAGACGCTGAAGGTAAGTTACGGTATAAACATCTGTTTTCGTTTTTGGAGTCTAATGCCTCCGTTGAGACGTTGTTAGAGCAGGTTCACCCCTGGGTTCTTTCAGCTGAGCCAGTGGTAGTTGGGGCTGTCTCTTAAAGAAATAGCTCCCCAGATTCCGAGAATAACTGGGGAGCAAATTGGCCATAATTGCGACGGCTATAATTGCGACCTTAAAGGACTCCTACATCAGGTTGAGATCGAGTTAGATGAGGATATCTTAAATCCAAGAGCGACGGCGAGAGGTTGGAGTATTAATGTTAGAGTGGGTTGACCAAGGGGGGATCGAAGATGTCGTCTTAAAGGTGACAGGATAGACTGGGGGATCATAGGGTAAGAAGAAACGCGGGCCGGCCTCTGGGGTGTAGTACGGATTGTAGAAGGCATCATAAGGGCGTTGAGTATTCCTTGATCGGATGGGACGGTAGCTTTCTTGTATGGCCTGTGATCGCGCTGACCAGTTCTGTTGTACTTGATACAACTGAGCCGCTTCTTGGAAATCAGATCGTGCATCAAAGCGACCCATTCGCCGGCGAGCTAGACCCCGTTGGTAGTAAGCATCGGCTGAGAAGTCATCCAGACGGATTGCTTGGCTATAGCTCCATTCTGAGAACTGATGTTCTCCCAAGCGGTCATGAATCTCACCCAATTTCATGTAATAAGACGCCTCATTGGGGTTCAAAGCCGTGGCTTGTTCGATATCCCAAATTGCCCAGTCATAGCGTCGTTGAGCTAGATGAGATAAGCCTCGTTGATAGTAGGCTTCATCATTGCCCCATTGATATTGAATAACTTGGTTGTAGTGTTGAATTGCCCTTGCGTGACTCCCCCGTGAGGCGTAGGCGAGTCCCAAACCCATGTTGGCCTCAATGGCGATAGACCGACCTCCCCATTCACTTGCACCCCTGAGTGCCTTTTTATAATTATGAATGGCATCCCAGGTATCCCCTAAGGCCAGGTGAGAGTCCCCAAGACTTAGCCGATACTGCGGATCATTCCAGCTTCTTAAGCGAATGGCGCTGTTGTACTTACGGATGGCCTCTTCATGGTATCCCAACCCAGCGAGGGCTTCACCCCATTGATAATAGTCGTAAGGTCGAACGAAACCGGGATATGAGGTTTCAATCTGCCGACGACTTCGAACAATTTGTCGTTCATAGCGACGGACTTCTTCAAAGGTGAGAAAGTTATCGCGAGATAGAGGGGTGTTCGTGTTGAGGAGAATGGATAAAGGGCGACCGTTTTGGTGAATGATGGTTTGATCGGACTGAGGTGTCACCGTCAAACTTGAGAGAGACATCCCCCGATCTAGACGAATCTTATCTTGGTCAGGGTCAAAGTCGGTGATGATATCGCGATCGCGGCTTGAGGAGGCTAAAAAAAAGTGGTTAGACCCTCCACCACCGGTGAGAGTGTCTCGCCCCTCTCCCCCAGATAAAACATCATTTCCGGCTCCACCTCGGAGGACATCATCACCTCCTCGCCCCAACATTACGTCATCACCTCGACCCCCAGTAATCCGATCATTAAAGCCTCCTCCGACAATGAATTCCCCACCACCGGGGATATCAACACCAAGCCCTCCATTCCATCGACGTTTTCCCCAGTCGTCAAAAAATGCCGGAGTTGACTCACTCAATGCTGCTGGAGATAGTTCTGATAGCGTTGTTGTGACGACGTCATTCCCGTGAACACCTCCTGACACCCAACTGTCTTCGAACATGAGATTCGATGCTCCCTAAAGCTGAAAAGGATGTTCTCCTTTATACGTGTTTTTACTGAATTTGGCTAGGGTTCTAAAAAGTTTTCACCATGATTGTCATATAAGTTTACATATGCAAAAGTCGAATCTAAGTGATTTCACGCATAGACCTCTCTGATAAAGATAGATATGCCTCTTTCTGGCTATACATACTTTGACTTTCGTATTGCTTTTATTTGTTTTATATATATTTAGTTTTATAGTTGCTTAAAATTATATCCGTAAAAAAACGGACATCGTACTATTTTTCGATAAGCCTGTCAGATATAGCGTGTCAGATGTATAGCAAACATTTCGAAAAATGGTATAGCAATCGGAGATTGCCTGATTGACACTCAGCAAGGATACTCTGAGTTGGAAGAGCATCCCCTACCTCTTGCCATCCCCTCGGTGGGAGGGGCAGGGGTGGGTTATGTCTTTTGCCTTTTGCATGCCTTTTGCCTTCTTGTCCCCTGTTTTTTGCCCTATTCAGACCAACTTTTGCTATATCAACCTTCCCCTGCCATAAAAATATCCATGAAAAAAGGGTAGTGATTCACTACCCTAAAGGTTCATAAGTTGTCCTGAGAAACGTAACTGAGGTCTCTCAGGGTTTGAGTTATTGCCGTTGCTGGAACGACGCGAGAAACTCGCGAATTTTCTCAGCCGCAACATCTCGTCCACCGAGGCCAAATGCTAGGGCGATCGCGATCGCTAACGCACCCAACAACAAGCCAAAGGCCAGATTAACAATATCCGGGGCAATCCCCATCTGTTGCAGGGCCATAGCCACCACAAAGACAATGATGGAGACCCGTGCCACTTGTCCGAGCAATTGCGCATTTGCCGAACCTGAACCCACAATTAAATTGTGAACCAAGTTGGCCAAATATAAGCCAATGCCGAGAACCACCAGTCCGGCTAAAATACGACCGAAGATGACCAGTAACCCAGAGACAATCGTGTTCAGAGCGGGAATTTCCAGGACATCGACAGCGGCGATGATACCGAATAGCTCGATACCAACCCAGAGAATAATTCCCACAAACTCAGAGGGAGTTCGGCTCCCTTGGAAGCGAGTCATTGCACCGGGATCTTCGGGGTTGCGAGGAGGTGGATTCAGGCCCAACGCCGAGAAGATATTATTGAATCCGACACTGGTGAGCAAGTTCGTGACGAACTCCGACACCAAGCGACCAATAAAGAAGGAAATGGCGACAATTAACGCCGCCGTAAAGATTTGAGGCAGGAAGTCTAAGACTCGCTGCAACATCGAAATCGCTGGGCCAGATACCGCAGCAATTTGCAGAGCATCCAAGGCCGCAATGGCGATAGGAATTAACACCAACACATAGACGAAGGTGCCGATGACGCCGGATAGGGTCATTCCCCCCATCTGTCCGAGGCCTAAGCGAGAGCCGAGATTGTCCACACCCGTCGCCGCCAGGAGATTGGTGACGATACCGCGCACCACTCGTGCTACAAGCCAACCGACAACGCCAATGGCGATCGCCGTCAGGATTTGAGGCAGATAGGAGAGGATTTTCTCGACCATGGCTTGCAGAGGTTCGAGTAACCCTTGCAGGCCCAGTGTGTCGAGAACAATGGGTAGGAACAGCAGAATGATGAACCAATAGAGGATATTGGCCAGAGCATCATTGACGAGAAAGGGACTCGAACCGCCGGATTGTTCCGCGAGACGGTCATCGAGTCGGAAGCTTTCGAGTCCTTTAGTGAGCAGGACTTTACAGAGCGTTGCCAACGCCCACGCCACAATCAGCAGAACAGCGGCGGCGGCAAGGCGGGGCAAGTAATCGAAGATCTGCCCCAGGAAGCCGGACAGGGGCTCTGAAACAATCTCTAGGTCGAGGACATTGAAGAACGCCAGCAAACCCAACAGCAGGATAATCCAATAGACAATCTTCGCCGCCCAATTTTCGACGGGAAAGTCGGTGGCTTGATTACCGGTGATTGACCCAGCGATCTTATTGTCAATGTCGGTGCGGTGCAGCAGTGCCTTAACGGCGCTGGCGGCTAGGGTCGCCACAATCCAAAAGAGGATGAGGATGGCGACGGCCCCGATGATACTGGGGATAAAGCCCCCGAGGGTATCGCTAATGCGATTCCAAAAGCCGGCCAGGGTATTCGGAGTATCTCCGTTGGCCTGGGCGAGAAGACGAGGGATTGCCTCGTCTGGTGGGTTTAGAGACCAAAGGTCTAACATACTTGGTTATGACGCGATCGCAATCTACCTTCAGTCAAACCGACGGTCAACTGTAGTCGAGACTGAGGAAGTCCGATGCGCCCTCCGTATAACGACAGATGCAATCAGAGGCAACGGTGAATAGGACATCACTCCTATTGCAAGCCCGTTACATCTAGCTTGAGTTTGGTTCGGTCTTTACGATGAAAGACGTAGAACGCAAAACTATGATAGCTATGTTGCCGTAATCGGCAGCACTTGGAAACATACTACAGAAATAATCAGATTCATCCTAGTTTTTAAGGCTTTTTCCCCTTTCTCCTTCCAAGGATAACTCTATTTATCAATCACAATTTGGTGATTCGACTCAGGAGTGTCCCTCAGCTTGTGTCAAGATAATTCTAGGGGCGATCGCCCAGAATTAGCGTAAATCGCTCAGTCCTACCTGAGCTTGTCGTTAGCTTATCGTTAAGGTTGCAGCAACGCCTGCACCAAACCTTACACCGAACCTTACACGGAATCTTGCACCGAGTTAGTGAACGTTGAATGTCTTTAAGTCGTGTTTTTGAGCAATCTATTTATATTCGTGCTAGTGCGACAGCCGTGGAGCGATGTCTCACGGATCTGGAGTTGATGCACACTTGGCTCAATCCGGCCCTACGCTGTGAACCCATTGGGAATTGGGATGATACTCTCGGGGCTACATCTCGTTTTGTGATCCAAATCCCGCTGCTGAAGCCGAGTTTAACTAGCCGTATCGTGGAACGGGAGCCGGGATTGGTGGTTTGGTCTTTTGAAGGATTTTTCGTGGGCCGCGATCGCTGGGAATGCCAACCCCAGATTGAAGGAACTCTACTTCTGAACCGCTTTGAATTTTCCATTCCCAATCCCCTAATCGCCTTTGGCTTCGATCGCATCGCCGCCGATTGGACTCGCGAGGATATGCAGGCCCAGCTTCGTCGCCTCAAACGAGTTGCTGAGCGAAGTTACCGCCAGGGAGCCTAAAACATGGCAGCGATCGACCTCTATCGAGACGTTCGAGGCCGGGGTCCGGCGATGCTCTGCCTCCACGGACATCCGGGCAATCGTCAGAGTATGGCTGTCTTCACCGATGCGCTTTCGGCCCACTATTGCACCATCAGCCCTGATTTACGGGGGTATGGTCTCAGTCATACCTCAACGCCCTTTTCCATGGCCGATCATCTCGATGATCTCGATGAGTTATTAACTCGCCTGAATGTCGACAAATTCTGGTTGCTGGGTTGGTCTTTGGGAGGGATTCTGGCCCTGGAACTGGCCCTACGACATCCTGATCGTGTTCTGGGAGTCATTGGCATCGCGACGGCGGCTCGACCCCGCAGTGACCATCCCCCCGTCTCACGCTCAATGTTGACCTATAGTGCTTTGGCGGGGATCAGCAATGGTCTGATTCCGGGTCATCCTTGGATTATTGAGCATTGGGGACGGCGATCGCTGTTTCAGTATCTTGTGGCCCGGCAGACTCCGGCGGTGTACCGCTACCTGGCCCGAGAGGGAATATGCGCCTATTTGGGAACCAGTCGCTTGGCCCAGCAAGCCCTCTCTCAAGCCTTACGGGACGGCTATGATGCCCGATCGCGCTTAGGGGAAATTCGTTGTCCCTGTTTGTGGCTCATCGGCGATGGCGATCGCCATATCACTCCAGCCGCCAGCCAAGAAACCGCGCGGCTTCTTCCCCACTGTGATGTGAGACTGTATGAAGAAACCGCGCATCTTTTTCCTTGGGAAGTTCCCAATTTGGTTTGTCAAGATATCTTGACTTGGCTGACACACCCTGAGCGAACACGTCCCGCTACATCTGACCACTAAAGGCGGGCTTTGGGCTTGACTTAGGGAACTCGCTGGCCTCGTCAAAAATGGTCAATTGCGAGGGTTTATAGCGCCCTACTTGAGCTTGGATTCCCTGAGCGCCTTCGCTTTCGAGATCTTCGATATAGCCGACTTGAGCGTTGCGTGCCTCTTTCTGAGAGAGGAATGGCCCAAAGTAGTAGGTGCATTGGGGCTGATCGGTTTGAATTTCAATCCACCACGCTAAGCCGATGAGTTGCAGAATGTTAATGAAAAATTCCTTCATGACGTTTGCCCATGTGTTAATTGATATTGAAGCTTGTGAAGCCAACAGACTCGACGCTGTTACTTTACAGTTCTTTATACTTTGCCCGTTGTTTTTTGGCAACGCCCGCAAACTCGGTCTAACCGAGAGGGAACGATGACATCTCGATACTACTACGATCCCCAATTTTTGAGCTGTAGTCGATTCGACCAACGTTGACGATAGATTTCATAGAGGGCCATCCCGGCCGCGACTGAAACGTTGAGACTCGGGGTACTACCGGCTAGCGGGATGGAGACGAGTTGGTCACAGTGGCGTTGGGTTAGGAGGGATAAACCATCGCCTTCTGCTCCCATGACTAACACAGTTGCTCGGTCAAATTCAACCTCGCTGATCACTGAATCGGCCTGTTCGGAGAGTCCATAAATCCAAAACCCTTGTTCTTTAAAGGTTTCCAAGGTTCTGGACAGATTCACAATTTGAGCAACTGGTAACTTTTCGATCGCCCCAGCGGCCACCTTCATCACCGTAGACGTGACCCCAGCGGCGCGACGTTGGGGAACCACCAACCCCTGAGCGCCAATGGCTTCAGCGGTGCGAATAATGGCGCCTAAGTTGTGGGGATCCGTGATCCCGTCACTAATAATGATGACGGGGCGATCGCTGACCTTTTTGGCCTGTTCAATGAGATCGTCAATGTGCCAATAGTCGTAGGGTGCCACTTGAGCGATGACTCCCTGGTGGTTTCCGCCGTCGGCCATGCGATCAAGTTGTTTGTAGGAGGCTTCGTCAACGACAGTTCCTCGCTGTTTGGCTTGGCCAAGAAGGCTATGGAAGCGAGGCGCATGGCGCAATTGCTCAGAAATCCAGATGCGATGCAGACGGCGATCGCCCTCTAAGGCACTTAAGACGCTATGACGACCATAGATCAGATCGCGATCTTCGAGGCTGTTATCATCTCCTGACATGGCAGGGGAGGAACGGCGGTCATCACGGCGATCATCACGGCGGTCATCACGGCGAGGGCCGCGAGCGTTTTTAGAAAACCGGGGTTTGTCGGACTCTCCTGAACGCAAGGAGGGTTTGCGAGAGAATTTACGGGGTTTAGGGGTCATGAGGGTTAATCCTTGAAGTGAGTTAACAGTTGAAATATCAGTGGGAACAGCCGTGGGAACAGCCGTGGGAACAGCCGTGGGAACAGCGGTCAATCACCGGTCTTGTGGAGGGCAGACTCGGGTCATCTCCGCCTAATCATCACCCTCATCATCAAACGTGAAGCGGCTGAGGAGTTCAAACAAGCGCTCTGAATCTGTTAAATAGAGATAGCCTATCAAGGCTTCTAAGCCGGTGGCCTCCTGATAGGTTTTGGGATCGAGGCGTTTCGGGGAGCGAACCGTTGCATTGCGTCCCCGACGAATCACATCCCGTTCTTCGTCCGTTAAATCGGTCTGAATGGCGTGAAGTTGCTCAGCCTGACGTTCGGCCCGAACTTGAGCCACCACCTGTTGATGATAGTGATGCGTCCGCCGAGGTGGAAACAAATAATGTTGGCGAACATATAACTCATAGACGGCATCCCCTACATAGGCGAGGGATATGGGCGACAGTTGCCGCAATTGCTGGGGGGTTAAAGACTTCTGTAGCAAGCCAACGTCCTCAAACAAGGCTTAATTCCTAGAAAAATCTAATCTAACAAACAACAGAATAACGAGCCGTTTTGCTCCATCGCGCAACGGCTCGCTGACCTATCCGAAACCGATCAGGATTTGGAGACGTTGGCGATCGCCTCATCCACCGAACCCTGTAACGATAGGAACTTCTCCAATCGCACCAGTTTCACAGTTTGGGTGACTCGCGGGTTGGTGACCACTTGCAAGCTTCCTTTAGCAGTCTGCGCCCGTTTAACTAACTGGACGAGTGCGCCCAAGCCGGAGCTATCGACAAAATCAATCTTCGAGAGGTCTAGGATGACATTCGCCGGACCTTCATCGATACATTTGCTAAGAACTTTTTGGAAGTTCGGCTCCGAGAACGCATCAAGCAGCCCCGTGAGTCGGAACAACTGGTAGTTTCCTTTGACTTCTCGTGTGCCTCGTAGGCTAACCGTCAAGTTGAGTGGCTCAGGAATAGCGTCCTCCTCGTGTCACGTAATACCTTGAGTTAACGCCTCAGTATAGGCTGTATTCAAACATTTGTCTAGGGGATGATCCCAGACGAGACGAATCAGCAAGGGGTCTGAGTCTGAAACTAGACGGATACTGGGGTTTGTCGGGCCTGACGCATCGACTCAACAAATTGGCCAAAGAGATAGTCTGCATCATGGGGGCCAGGACTGGCTTCGGGGTGATATTGCACTGAGAACAGGGGCAATCGTTTATGACGCAGGCCGGCGACAGTGCGATCGTTGAGATTAAAGTGAGTCACTTCAAGATCTCCACTTAAGGACTCAGCATCAATGGCGAAGCCGTGATTCTGACTGGTAATTTCGACCTGTTGACTCAAGCCACAGGGTTGATTGAGTCCCCGGTGGCCAAACTTAAGCTTAAAGGTATCGCCCCCAATGGCCTGTCCGAGAATCTGATGTCCCATACAAATCCCAAACATGGGTTTTTCAGCCGTCAGCAGGGCCTTAACGGTAGCTACGCCATCTTGAACCGCAGCGGGATCTCCGGGGCCATTGGAGAGGAAGATGCCATCGGGGTTATAGCTGAGAATGTCCTCAGCCGAGGTGTGAACGGGAACCACAATCACCCGACAGCCGTAGCTGGCGAGGCGACGGAGGATATTGCGTTTGACCCCGAAGTCAATAGCCACAACGGTGTAAGGCTCTTCATCCGGCGGAGATTTGGGGCCAAATTCCCAGATGTCGGCCGTGGGTTCGTGCCATTCATAGACTTCATCGGTGGAGACTTCGGGAACGAGGTTCAGGCCCGCCATACTCGGGGCAGACTGGACTTGCATTAGTAGGGCCTCGGGATCGAGGATTTCCGTAGAAACAGCCCCATTCATGGCTCCAGCAGAGCGCAGGTTGAGGGTTAAAGCACGGGTATCAATGCCGTAAATTCCCAGAATCCCATGTTCTTTGAGATAATCGGGTAACGATTGAGTCGATCGCCAGTTACTAGGGCGGTGACAGATATTACGGGCGATCGCCGCCTTGGCAACCGGGCCGTTCGATTCTTCATCGTCGGGGTTCACACCAACATTCCCCAGTTCGGGATAGGTGAAGGTAATCAATTGACCACAATAACTGGGATCGGTTAAAACTTCCTGATAACCCGTCATTCCGGTATTGAAGACAACTTCACCGATGGCCGTTCCGGTGGCACCGAAGGAGTAGCCTTGGTAATGGCTGCCGTCGGCGAGGACGAGGAGTGCGGGTTTAGCGCCTGAGATGGGCATGGCTGTGCGGGTAATTGTGTCGATCGGCGCTATTATGCCACGAGTCGGGGGCTGAGGGGGGAGCTGATAGGGGTAATTTGGTGAGGGTGCGATCGCATTTTAGGGGGAACAGGGAATAGGGAACAGGGAATAGGGAATAGGGAATAGGGAATAGGGAATAGGGAACAGGGAACAGGGAACAGATTGCCTCTTGCCTCTTGCCTCTTGCCTCTTGCCTTCCCCTCCTGGGAGGGGCAGGGGTGGGTTATGCCTCTTGCCTCTTGCCTCTTGCCTCTTGCCTTCCCCTCCTGGGAGGGGCAGGGGTGGGTTATGCCTCTTGCCTCTTGCCTCTTGCCTTTCTATGAGATACTGCTACTAAGACGCTAGGGATCGAGGATACATCATTGTGAAAGCTATCACACTATTAGGATCAACGGGATCGATTGGGACACAAACCCTCGATATTGTCGCCAGTCACCCCGATCGCTTCCGATTAGTCGGGATTGCGGCGGGAAACAATGTGGACTTGTTGGCGCAACAGGTTCGCCAATTTAAACCGGAAATTGTTGCCATTCGTAACGCGCAGAAACTGCCACAATTACGGGAGGCGATCGCCGATCTCGATCCCCAACCCCAGCTAGTCGCCGGAGAAGAGGGCATTATCGAAGTGGCCCGTTATGGTGATGCGGAAGCCGTTGTCACCGGAATTGTCGGCTGTGCTGGCTTACTGCCGACTTTAGCGGCGATCGAAGCGGGCAAAGACATCGCCCTCGCTAACAAAGAAACCCTCATCGCTGGCGGCCCGGTGGTGAATCCTCTGATCCAAAAACATGGCGTAAAACTACTTCCGGCCGACTCGGAACATTCCGCTATTTTCCAATGTTTACAAGGAGTTCCCGAGGGAGGACTCAAACGGATCATCCTCACCGCCTCTGGGGGGGCCTTCCGAGATTGGGAGGTTGAACGACTCGCAGACGTGACCGTTGCGGATGCGATTACTCATCCCAATTGGTCTATGGGGCGCAAAATCACCGTTGACTCAGCCACCTTAATGAATAAGGGCTTAGAAGTCATCGAAGCCCATTATCTCTTTGGTTTAGATTACGATGACATCGATATTGTGGTGCATCCTCAGAGTATTATCCACTCTTTAATTGAGTTGCAAGATACCTCCGTTTTGGCACAATTGGGTTGGCCCGATATGCGGCTACCGTTACTCTATTCCTTGTCCTATCCTGAGCGGATTCCCACTGACTTAGAACAGTTCGATTTAGTGAAGTCAGGAGATTTAACCTTCCGAGAACCCGATCATCAAAAATATCCTTGTATGGAGTTAGCCTATCAAGCTGGACGAGAGGGTGGCTCAATGACGGCGGTGTTAAATGCAGCTAACGAGCAAGCAGTGGCGTTATTTTTAGATGAACAGGTGCAGTTTTTAGATATTCCGCGTCTGATTGAAAGCGTCTGCGATCGCCACCGCAACCAAAACAAAGCCACCCCCAGTTTAGAGGATATCTTAGCGGCGGATGATTGGGCGCGTCAAGCGGTCTTGGACGCTGCCCGGCAACGGACGGCTAAGACGGTTTTGACCTAACTGGTTTTGACCTAACTGGTTTGGACTGAACTGATTTAGGCTGGAACTTGGCTTCTGGGACAATTCCCATAACTGAACGGTTCCATCAATCCCCAGCAAGACCGATTCTTGACGCAAGTCAACCAGGATTTTGGTAATCCATCCTTCTAGGAGGTGTTGAGCCTGTTTCAAGCCAAAATCAGTCGTCCAAACTTCAATTTCATAAATCACCTCTTCTACTAAGCCGAGTTCATCGCTTTGATAATAGCCACGATGTTGTTTACAGAGGGTTCCCCCGCATAATTGACAGAGATCTTGATTGATTTGACGAACGAGGTGAGAGGTATCTGTCGGCTGATTTCCATCAATCGTTGTCGGAATCAGAAGACGCAGAGAGTGGGTTAGGGTTTGGCTAATGTTAAGTTGCATCATGATAGGAAAGGCAAAAGGCAAGAGGCAAGAGGCAAAAGGCAAAAGATAGGGAACAGGGAACAGGGAACAGGGAACAGGGAATAGGGATAACCCACCCCTGGCCCCTCCCAAGAGGGGAAGGGAATAGGGAACAGTAGGGGCGTACCCTTGTGGTCGCCCTCTTGTGGTCGCCCTCTTGTGGTCGCCCTCTTGTGGTCGCTTGGGAATTTATTTGGCTTATTGTTCTTGTTTTGCGCCTGACTTGAAACGCCACCAACCTTGACGAATGATCCGAGTTCCAGCGGTTAATTTCAACATCCTTAAAGTTGTTGCCCCGAGAAGACCTCGACCTAGATTGGCTCCTTCTAAATTGCTGTAGGAAAGATTGACATCTTGTAGGGTCGCTTTGGCTAAGTTGGCGCCTCGTAAGTCTGCCCAGGTGAGATTTGCACCTCGTAAATTGACATGGGAAAAATTGACGTTTTCTCCATGAACCCCGCTAAAATTACAACCGACTAATTTTGATTTATAGAAGTTGCTTTCTGCCAAAAAAGAATGACTAAAATTAGTCCCTTGAAGACAAGTTTTCTGGAAGTTAGCATGGAGAAGAGAACTCTGGCTGAAATCACAACTGCGTAACTCACTCTGGGTAATGACGATATTATTTAAATCCAGCCCCCGTAAATTAGCATTGGCAACTTTGATGAGATGAAAATTCTTAATTCCTTGTTCGAGTTGCTTAAAGAACTCATCAGCCGGAATCTCTCGTTTCGGTTCATCGGATTCCAGGAGATTTTGCATTAGGTTCCACATGAGACGTTAGACTCCTAAATGACGGCAATGGGGAGGGGATTCAGCGATCGCCCTCCCGACGAACTATTAACCCAGTCAATTGGGGTTTTTATGCAGGTTTTTTATGCACTTTAGCTTAACTGGGAAATGACCCCCAAAATTGGGGAACTTTGCGGCTGATATTGGCTCGCAAACGGGGGATTAAATCGGCACAGGTGAACTGTAAATCATCGATCGCCGTCTCCAACGCCGCCAGTTCGAGTTCAGGAAGTTGGGGGTTGCGGGTTTGGCGTAGCAGCCGTTGCAAAACCCGGGGGCGGAATTTCTCGGTGATGGCGGCGAGGCTATAGCGAATATCGTTGACGCGCTTGATGGTGTCGCTATAGCAAGAGGCGACTCCTTCCTTAACGCCAGGTTCAACGGGATCACGATGTTGGCGGGCCAGGGCCAGCAGCCAGTCGAGGGGTTCGATGAGCGATCGCACCTGTTCGCGTACCATTAACCGATCCTCTAAACTGGGAGCTTGACCCGATCGCACCCCCTGGCTGAACTGTTCCAAAGCTTGGGCTAAGGCTTCGATATTGGCGTTTAAAGTGGTCTCCACCTCATTTAAGTCATTCAAGAGGACTTGCGCCTGTTTAGGGCTAATCAGTTGGCGAGCAGAAGCCAGGCGGACAATTTCGGCCAGTTGGGGAATCCCGTCATAGTTCCCGGTTTGGCGGGCCAGTTGGCGATAGCGACGGAGAACTTGGCGATCGCTGGCGAGGTGACGGCGGGGGGACTCCAGAGGGGTAAGATGGGGTGGAGTCACCCGCATCGGCGTTTGAGTGGGATTGTGAGGAGCTTGCATAGGGATAACCTTCTTGTCACTCATGGGATTGAAGGAGTGGCGATCGCCCCCTGAAGAAGTGGTAGAGGTGTGAGAAGGGGTAGAAGCGGTGGAGCGATCGCCGATCTGTTGGCATAACCCAGGAGAGGCTAGGATTTATGCAAAACTCAGGAATTTTCTCCAGAACCGTCATCCGCCGCACGAATCCAAGCCTCAACTTGCGCCTGAATCGCCTCACTCACCAACTCATCGCGGGAGATCTGCACATCCTGGCGTTGCGCATGGGCCAGGGTGAGCCAGCAGGCGATCCCACTGGTGACGACGGAGAGGAGAAAGAAGAACAGGGGAAAGCCTAAACTGGCCACATCCAAATTGAGGACTTTATTGTAAAGACTTAGCACCGCCAAGCGGACAATTTCCGTCCCCGATTTCAACTCATAGTCCTCATCAAAATGACGCGCAAACGCCGCCGGTAGATGCTGTTCTAGGAATAAAACATCATCCCCGAGTTGCTGACGTTGGGCCAATTTTTCCCCCCAGGCCTGCTGGGCCTCTTCCTTAATGGCTTGGGCCTGGCGTTCGAGGCGGAAGACGCGTTGTTGGAGGGGCAAATTTTCCAGAGGAACCTGACTCCAATCGCGATCGCGCTCCTCCCACGTTCCATAGAGTTTCACATGAAGCGTATCCCAATTGGGGTTCTCCCGAGAAATCCCGGCCAACTCCCCTTGCAACTGCTGAAATTCCCGCTGTGCAGCTTCCAAGGCTTCACTGCTGGCGGGAATCTCCTGCAAATTCTCCGTTTGTCGTTCAATTTCCTCCTGGGCCTTTAATTCTGCCAAAAAGGGACGATTATTCAGTGCTTCCATCCCCACCCCAGCGGCGAAGGATTGCAACACACTCATCGCAATCATGGCCGCCGCGCCGGCTTTGGCCCAGCTTTGGTTCCCATATTTGCGGCCCGCCACCGCTGTACCGTTGTCGTTGGTGAACTTAATCAGCAAGAGATTGAGGGTTAAACTGGCAGAAATAGCGGCCAAGCCTCCGAAGTCTTTGAAGGCGAAGAAGAGTAGGGGTTGGTTGGTGATGGCGTTGAAGAGACTGGCGACAGTAATCACCCGGGCCGTGAGGTTAGAATGCTCTTGTAACTCTGGGGTGACATACACTTGGCCATGAAAGTCTTGGGGATTGGCGAAGACGAGGTTTTTGAGAACGCGAACCGGTGAGACGACTTGCTTGAGGCGCCGTTCCCAGAGTCGAGGGGGTTGTGGGGGGTGATTCAGTTGCGGGTGAGACTCCCGTAGGTTTTCGGCGATGTGTTTGGCTTCGGTTTGGGGGTTGGGGAGTTGCGTGGATTTGAGTTTCATCGGTTACTCCAACTGTGATGTTGCGTCGGCTGACATGGGAGTAACGCTTGGGGGAGGGGTTTTTATGCAGATTGAGGGCATGACTATAGCAATCTTCGATGGCTTGATTGACACTCTGAGTTGGCAGAGAATCCCCTACCTGTTGCCTTTTGCCTTCTTTTCCTCTGTTTTTTGTCCTATTGAGACCAATTCATGCCATATTATTGACGAGTTTTGTTAAGTTGTTTAAAATAAACGTGAGAAATCTAATAAATAAATGCCATGATTCAATTTACTGCCAAGGTGGAGGAAGGCAAAATTGTGATTCCTGAGGAGTATATCGGTATGGTTGGTGAAGAGGTTATCGAAGTAACGATTAAGCCTAAATCATCTCGTTTGCTGGATCGTCTTGCTGAAAAGCCTTTGGCAGCATCGGGATGGCGTGATTTGTCAAGAGATGAAATACATGATCGATTCGATGGATAAAATTTTTATTGACTCTAATATTTGGCTTTATCGACTTCTTGATGACCCTATAGCCCTGATGAGCGAGTACGAGTTAGACTTTTACCAATGGACTCAACGTCAAAGTGCGATGCTGCGATCGCGCCAGGTGGAACATCTCGACTGGGATCACCTGGCCGAAGAACTCGAAAGCATGGGGAAACGGGAACGACGGGAACTTAGCAACCGTTTAGGGATTTTGTTGGCCCATCTGCTGAAATGGAGGTATCAACCGGAACGACGCAGTGCATCTTGGCAAGCCACCATCGCGGTTCAGCGACAGGATATTGAGGAGTTACTGGAGGATAATCCCAGTTTAAAGTCTTATTTGCTGGAGGGATTTGAACGGGGATATCGTAAAGGCCGGTTGTTGGCGATCGCGGAAACTCATTTACCACCTTCCACCTTTCCCAGTGAACCTCCTTTCACTCTCCAAGATGCGTTGGAAACAGAATTTAAGCCATAAAATCACAGTAGGGGGTGTGGCGGCTTCGGTCATGTTGATGCCGATTTAGGGAATGAAGATTGACGAATTTTGTTAATTTATTTAAAATTAACTGATATACCAACAGGTAAAAATGATGCCAATTCTAAATATAACACCAGAGCAAGTATTGAGTTTACTTGAACAACTATCTTGGCAAGAACAACAAGAGATATTGCAATACCTTAGTCAAAAAATGAAGGACAACCAAGATAACAGCGATTCCCAGACAAAAACACATCCCCTTAATCAGCTAGCAGGAAAAATAAAAGCGTTTCAAGGAATGAATGGGTTGGCTTGGCAAGAAAAAATTAGACAGGAGTGGGATGAAGATTGATTATCTTGTTGATACTAATATTTTGATTTCATTGTTTAACAATCAACTGAGACAAGCGATTCCCAATGGAATTATCGGTTATTCTGTTATCACAACTATTGAAATTTTATCGTTCAAGGGTTTATCTTCTCAGGAAGAAAGTTTAATTCGCTCAAGATTACAACATTCGATTCAGGTTTTTATCAATGAAACGATTGCAGAAAAAACAATTCAGCTACGGCGACAATATAGACTAAAGATGCCTGATGCTATTATTGCTGCTAGTGCTTGGGACTGTGAAGCGGTATTAATCACGAATGATAAACAGCTATCAAAAATTAGTCAAATCCAAGTTTTGTCTTTGCCTATTAAAAGTTAAGGAACAGATGGGAGACGTTGCGTTCCGGCTGGTAGGGGCGAAAAATTTTTCGCCCCTACTATGGATGGGTTAATGGATGAGTTAACCGATATCCTAATCTAAATCCTCTCGTAAAGATTGAAACAGGCGCTTGAGAATTTCTCGTAACTCCAGGCGATCGCCCCCCAAAGAATCGTCCTCCTCCTTAAAGGCTAACTCAAGAGGAACATCCTGTCCCACAGATTGATAGATTAACGTTTCCAATTCCTGGGCCGCAGTTTCCACCCGTAAAATCTCAACATCCTCTAACACAAACGCCCGTTCTAATTGCGCAATAACCCCCTGACGTTGCTCCTCAGACCATTGGCCATGACGAGTCCAATAGGCTTGTAACTCCGCTAACAACGCCTCATCTAAAAGAGGATTAGCCACTTCTAATAAATCGAGTAACGCATCCGTTGATAAAAACTCCTCGCGCTCAATGATCAGTTCCGGGAACTCCGTTTCTACTGCTGGCGCAACGCCAACAATCGTTCCCCAGGTGTTTTGCGGATTCACTTCAACCGCAAGGTAGGCCATGCGATCGCCCAACGCCACCTGTTCAGGAATCTCCAACGCCTCAGCCTCCGCAGCTAGGGGTATACATTCGACAATCCCCAAACGGCGATCGCCCTCAAACACCTCCAACTCGGCAAAATCCGTTAACACCTGTAGAACCGGGTTCCAAACACTGCTGGCTTCCCAATCACAGTCATAGCCAAAGCGGTTCAGATAGCGGGCCACCACCCAAACGGCGATCGCCCGAGGACGAATCCTTTGCACTTGTTCCGGTGATAGTCGATTCAGCAAACCATTTAATTGGTCATGAACCCGACTTGGAATCGGAATCAGTTGTCCGAATTTTTCTTCAAATTGTTCAGTCGTCATAATGTTCCTCTGGGTTGAATGTCGTCAATCTAATTATCAATACACATCAACAAAGCCGATCGCCCATCTGGGCCAACAAAGGACGAATCGTTCGACTCCAAGCCCCATTCATCACCCCAGGAGACACATTAAACTCCTCAGCCAACCGTTTCAGCGTCCATTTTTCGCCACAAGAGGCATAATCATAAATACGGAGTAACACCGACTGAACCGTAATCGGTGGCGGGGGAGTTTGGCGGACAAAATTAGTCTTTAAAGCCCCAGTCGGGTCTAACTCAAACTCTTGGCGAACCTTCTCCAAGCGGCTGGGTTCATCATCCGCTTGAGCCATCTCTCCCGCCTCCAGGCGAGTCTCCTGAATCAAGTCCCTCCGTTCCTGACGGTTATCCTCATAAGCGCCCTTACAGTTGATATTCCAGAGGGTAAGGGGGCTAGCATCTCCCTTGTCGGGGTCGTAGGCTTTCTCCTCCGCCGTCCCCGAACCGCGAATATCACCATAGATTTTCCGTTCAATATAGTCCCAAGCGTCAAGCGAAGCATCTACATAGAGCAAATCCTCCTCATAGTGGGGCGCATATCCCCGCCAAAAACATTCCTTGGGTGCGTTCATCATCATGTTTAATCCTTCTCGTCGTAATCGTTTACATTCTTCTGGTGACTCCGCCTGTAAGGCTCGGCGAAAAATATCCTTGAGTTGCTCATGAATCTCCGGGGGACATTTGTCTTCATGCGTCATCTTGGCCGTCCTCGACTGGGGTGAACTACTCATAGTTTGCCCCATCTCTTGACCCATTGACCGCTCAAATTTATCCATGATTTCACCTCTTTAATCTTGACAAAACGTGCAATTAGTGCATTTCAGCCCAAGCCATAACAGCCTAAACCCGCCCAATGTACCGGATGCTCAAAGGGATGCGCCTCATGGCAATAGCGTTTAATCAGTCGCTCCCCGTTCTGCAAGCGATGCACTGCCTCAACGTCTTGCTGTAGCCGTCGCTGTTCCGACTTGAGATAGGTCTTGAGGGGTTTAGCATAGGCTTGCTGAAACTCCTCCCCCGTCATCTGCCGCATCTCCTGCTGCGCCCGCTGCAACGCCGCCACCCGGGACAAGCCCCGATGACGTTGCTGGTGATACAACCCCGACACCAACGCCGCCGACAAATCATAAATCGACCATTGACTGGCAATCACCCCCCGCGCCCCGGCACAGAGAAAGCCCGTACTCACCGCCACTGGCTCATCCAGGGCACTATCCGGCAGAAACAACCCCGTCTCACAACAGGAGAGATAGACCTCCTCCAACTGCGGAAAGCGCCAAGCCGGAGAAAACAGTTGACTGACCGTAATCGTGCCATCACTGAGTTTTAACCCCGACTCCAGGGGATTATCCCAGCGACTTTGGGCGTGGTGACTGCTGACGAGGTAATTACTCGCCTCCAACAAGCCTCGGTACGCCGTCGTCTTGGCTTGCGCCCCAATCAGCCGCCGTTGCGACTCAATCTCAAACAAGTGCGCCACCGTCATCCCCTCAAAGGAACTAAAGGGCAAATCATCGGTGGCATTTTCCACAGTCCCATACTCCCGAGTCTCCACCGCCTGGCGACCCTGACAGAAGCCCAACACTTGCAGACTGGGGGCATAGCGGAGGCGGAAACGGTCTCCGAGATAGGTGCGCTGGCCCGAGTCCTGAATCGGTAAAGCCGCAAAGGGGATTTGATGCAGAAACAGATGGGGAACCAAGACCAGTTCCTCAATCCCTTGTAGATGTTGCTCAATTACCTCATTGAGGTGCAACCGTTGCGCCAGTTCCTGGAGGGTGGCTGGCATTTGGGCAATCCAGCGGGGCTTCTGCCGACCATCCTGGAGATAAAGCATTGCCCAAGTCTGCCGTAGCCAGAGTTGCAAGGTTTCGAGTCCCTGTCCCGGGCAGGTGAAACAAACCGGCTGAGACTCCCCAGAACGGAGAATCAGGAGATGCGTGTCGGTGCGAGTGGTGTAGAAGCTGACGAGAGCGGTGTTCTCAGACAGGAGGGGTTGAAAATCCTGGAGTTTGGGCGGCTGGACTTCTCGCAGTTTGGCAACCACGTCATCTCGGTTGCTGAGTTGGTCGAGAATGGCCTGTTTTTCTTGTTCGAGTTCCTGAATCTCCTGGGTGGCGGTCATTGCTGCGCGCAGTTGACGGGAGACCCCGTGGCGGAGTTTGGGGGAGTCTCCAGGGGCAGCGTCATCTTCTGGAGTCTCTGGCGGGGTGTTGGGGGAATCTTCCGGGGACGTTGGCGCTTCTGGAGTCTCTGTGGAGGTGGAGGCGACGTTCTGACGACGTTGGGCAATCTTTTGGTCCAGTTGGTCCAGTCGGTGCAGCCAGTCTTGAACCGCTGCGGGAATTGCCCCATCTTGGTAGAGGTCTGCGGTGGCCATCAAATCGACTAAACGCTTCGCCCGGACTCGTTCGACGATTTCCAGGGCGCTGGCGATGTCCTTGAGGTTAATGGCCGCTTGGATGGCGTTTTCGTAAACGTAGATGGACTCTTGCACAATCTGCTGACGACGCTCTTCACTGAGGGCAAAGCGGCGCGATTGTTCAATGGCTTCGATGGCAGTTTGGTATTGGGTTAAGGCATTGTGCCACTGTCCTTCGCGAAATTCCAAGTTACCCCAGTTGCGAGCTGTTTTTAGGCACTCCAAGGGGAACAGTTGGGGAGTCCAGACGGTGAGGGCGGCGTTATAGCAGGCGATGGCTTGTTGCAAGTTCCCGGCGCGATCGCCCGTGGGCAATTGCAAGTAGGCATTCCCCAGGTTATTTTGGGTCATTGCCCAATCTAAGGGTGCCGTCTCACGAGTCCAGACGGTGAGGGCGGCGTGATAGCAGCCGATGGCTTGTTGCAGGTTCCCCGCGCGATCGCCCGTGGGCAATTGCCAGTAGGCATTCCCCAGGTTATTTTGGGTGGTTGCCCAATCTAAGGGTGCGGTCTCACGAGTCCTGACGCTGAGGGC
>HotLOscill_hetero_coDRAFT_1000170_pt1 | contig 38603 bp, 31 predicted proteins | sample HotLakmetagenome_2_FD_10650 | JGI IMG/M metagenome (IMG submission 10650)
TTGCCAGCATTCTCGATCGCGCCATTCACCCCCATGCGCCTCATCGTTTTCCCATTGCACGTCAGATGTGGGAGGCCCTAACGCAACAATCCCCGTCTCAAGCCTCCATTCCCCCCACAGCGGTATCTGACTCCCAGAATACCCTCGTCGTCAGTCCCACAGCCGTCTCTCAGCCGCCGTCTGTTGCCCCGACACCGGTTCCCGCCGGAATGCCGGACTGGCAAAAAGTGGCTTTGATGGGGGGAGTGATTGGGATGTTTTTGATGACTGGTCTAATAATTTCTCAACCGAGTGATCATCCTGCTTCTCAGCCTGAAGAGACAATAGCTGATGGGAATGAGGGGGGTGCCCCTTCGGTTAATCGTGAAACGATGACCTCTGAAGTCACCCCGACTGAAACCATAGCCGCTGCAACTCCTGTCCCGACCCCTATCCCGACTCCTAATCCTCAATCAAATCCACAAATTTCCAACCCTAGACCTTCAGCGGTAGTAAGAGTTGAAGAGCAATATCAGCTCGTGAGTAGCCGTCAATATCAAGAAGCCTGGAGTCGCTTACATCCTAATTTTAGAAATAATCGCTCGATTTTTGCCAATGGCTATAACTCTTATACGGACTGGTGGGATACCGTGAGTTCCTCAGAAGCACAAAATGCTCAGGTGATTGAGCAGACGGATGATCGAGCCATTGTCAATACCCAGGTAAAATTACAGATGAGAACGGGGGAAACGGTTTATCAGTCCCGAGAAATTACCCTGCTTTGGAATCAAGAGGCTGAAGATTGGATGATTAGCCAAACAAGATTGTTGAATTAGTCCCGCTGATCTCAGAGAAAGATAACAAAATTAAAGTAACTTCAAATTGATATAAAAAAATATTGATTTTCATTTATATTTTGTAACAACCCCCAAGGTTTGACTCGGAGGACGTTAGACATTCGGTTAAATGAGATCTAAAATCCCCTCCCCTTCTCAGGAGAATTCAGGTTAAACTAGACCCAGCTTCCGTTCCTGACCAAGATTGTTTCAAGCTTGTGGAGTCAAGACCATGGATACATTGCCTCTAATTAAAGACCGCTACCAGGTCATTCGTCATTTGGGGTCAGGGGGGTTTGGGGAGACGTTTCTGGCGGAAGATACGCAAATGCCCTCCGGCCGTCGTTGTGTGGTCAAACGCCTCAAACCCATTGCAGACAACTCTCAGATTTATCAATTGGTGCAAGAGCGGTTTCAACGAGAAGCGGCAATTTTAGAAGAATTAGGCAGTCATCACCCGCAAATCCCCACTCTTTACGGATATTTTCGGGATGATGACCATTTTTATTTAGTTCAAGAGTATATTGAGGGAGAAACTCTCTCAAGTTATCTTCAGCATCACGGACTAGCCAGTGAAAGTACCGTTCGGGAGATTCTGGTGAGTCTGCTGCCGGTTTTAGAGTATGTTCATAGCAAAAAAATTGTTCACCGGGATATTAAGCCCGATAATATCATTCTGCGAACCGGAAGCCTAGAGCCGGTTTTACTAGATTTTGGGGCGGTTAAGGAAACCATGGGAACCGTGGTGACCGAAGGGGGACATTCCACTCGTTCTGTGGTGGTGGGAACTCCCGGATTTATGCCCAGTGAACAGGCCGGCGGTCGTCCGGTGTATAGTAGTGACCTCTTTGCCTTAGGCTTGACGGCGATTTATGCCTTGACGGGCAAAATCCCCGATGAGTTAGACAGCGACCCCATGACGGGGATTGTCCTCTGGAGAAATTACGCTCCTGGGGTGACTCCCACCTTTGCCAGCATTCTCGATCGCGCCATTCACCCCCATGCGCCTCATCGTTTTCCCATTGCACGTCAGATGTGGGAGGCCCTAACGCAACAATCCCCGTCTCAAACTCCGGTCATAATGGGAGGACATCCTTCCCAACAACCGGTTCCCGTACCCGGTTTTCCTGGAAATTCATCAGGCTATCCTCCAGCAACCGAGATCTCACAACCAGTTGCTTCTGAAACCCAAATTTCTCAACCGCCTGCTGTTGCACCTACACCCACCCCAACTTCTTCAGGAATGCCGGAATGGCAAAAAGCAGCGTTGACAGGGGGAGTGATTGGGCTATTCTTTATCGGTGGATTGCTGGTTTTACGACCGAGTTTCGAGAATGGGGACACGGACAGTCCCACAGCAGACTCCGGTGATGTTGGGGGGTCTGCTGTTGCCGGAGAAGACACCGCTAATCAGTCAGGGGAACCACAAAATAGCCCTGACGTAGCCCCTGAACCGACACCAATTCCCACTCCTGAAGCACCTGCAACAGCACCTACACCTCCACCTACCCCGGTTCCACAACGTCAGATCACTCAAGAACAAGCTGTTGCAAGTATCAACAGTTGGCTGAGTGCGAAATCTCAAATGTTTTCACCTCCTTACAGTCGAGAGGTTGCTCGAAATTTAACGACAGGGCCTTTGTTGGCGGACTTACTGAAACACGATGGTCCAATTAGCTGGTTGCAGAACAATAATGCTTACTATCAATACGGCGTGCAGCGTATTGACTCAATTGAGCGTTTTGTAGACAGTGGCAATCGAGCGACGATTGAAGTGTTGGTCACTGAAGATGCCACTTTGTATAAGGATGGTCGTGCCGATCCCAATAATACGTACTTCAAAACAAGCCGATTCAAGTACACTCTGGAGCGCATTGGAGATCGAGTCAAAGTTTTTGATTACCAATCTCTTGACTAAATATTTCTTGTTGTGATTGTAAAAAATCTTGTGAAATCTAAACCACCTTCCCAGCCTTCTAAGTATAATCGTCGAAAATCAAATGAAGGACTCAAAAAAACAGAAATCTCCAGACCCCTAACTTACTCTTCGTCGTCATTTGAGGGGAGATCTAAATCTAAAATATCCCAAATAGAATGGATTGGTATAGCTATTTCGGTAGCATTAGGAGTCGGATTTGTTGGGACACTTACTTTGTGGCTTTTGTCACCAAAATCGCCACCTCAAGAAGAAACTATTGAAGATATACCGGTTCCGCCTTCACAAGAATCGTTAGATTCAGAAAGCCGTAACCCTGAAGCTTCAGAAGACTCATCTTCAGATTCCTCAAGATTTGCAACCCCTCCGCCTTTGTCAGGTTCTCCTGGACTGGGAGAGCCTGACTTAGATCTTGATGATCGCAACGATGTCCCTCCTCAAGCAATTTATAACGTTACCAGTTCGCCAGAATTTTCATCCAGTTCAGAACTGGATCGCATCGTCGAAGAACTGGTTAACCTAGCAGCATCCCGAGGACTATCAACTCGGTCATTATCTATTCATTTAATTGATTTAAATAATCGAACTGAAGCGAGTTATCAAAGTGATGTATTTCGCTATCCCGCCAGTATCCCTAAGCTGTTTTGGCTTGTGTCCCTTTATGGATTACAAGCCAATGGACAAATCCCTCGTCAACCCGTGGACTTTCCCTCTAACGGCTGTCGAACGGATGTCTGTAAAATGGCGCAAAAATCAGATAACGAAGCCGCTAGTCGCATTGTTGACTTAATCAGCAACACAAGATCCAATCAGCTTGAAATTGACTATGACACCTGGCTAAAACGCAGATATTCAATCAACGAGTTTTTTGAAAATGCCGGCTATCAAGGATTAGACGTTAGCCAAAAGAACTTCCCGATTCCCTACCTAGAGATGAGTCTCCCGAAAGGACGAGATTTACAGATGCGAGGAAATCCCAATAATCCGGATCGTAACCGTCTTACAGCTAGACAAGCCGCCAGACTGATGTATGAACTGGCGGCGGAACTGGCTGTTTCTGCAGAAGACTCTCGGGAAATGTTAACCCTATTAAAACAAGACTTAGATCCCAATGTTTGGGGACCTGAGGAGTATGATGCCATCCAAGGATTTTTCGGGGAAGGGATTTTTGAACACCGCGATCGCCTCAGCTTCTACTCCAAAGTCGGTTGGACGCAAGAAGGTCGAATGGAGGTGGCGTTTATCTACGATTCTAGCGGTCGCGCTTATATCCTATCAGTCTTTGGAGAAGGGTCAGACTATGGAGAGGATTGGGAAATTTTTAAACAGATCTCGGAACGGGTTTATTCACGGCTAGTTTTCTAGCTATCCATCCCAATCATCAGAGCGCATCAACGCTCCTAACGGATAGCCTCATCAATGGAAATTAACCCTTGGCCGGGGCCAGCATGAATTTCCACTTGAGCCACATCCCCAGTTTCCGAATAAAACCGAACTGTACTTCTAGAACTCGATGGCAGCGATCGCCATTGACGAGAACTAGAGTTGTATTCCAACGTAGTCGTGTAGCCGTCATCCCAAGAAATAACAATGCGTCGAGAAGTTTGTTCAACTGAGCAGCCCATTGAGTCAGCCTGGGTTTGATTCTGTCCGTAGAAGCTACAACTTGAGCGATACCGTCGCAGGTTCTGAGCCTGACTGGGTTCGATTAGCATCATCCCGCAAGCCAGCAAAATACCCGTCATGTAGGGCAACTTACTGCGCTAATTTACGTTAACTTTCATGATTATTTTTTACTAAAGGTAAAGGTTTAGAGCTTAGTTTTTATATCTAAAGTCTCTATTCTGTTTTTACTTCGCCAGATATGAGGTGTCAATAAAGGTTCATGATTCATAACATATCTTGAATGCTGCCTAACTTTCTAATCCTGAACCTGGACTCCTACTAAAAATAAATAATTGTTAACCATCTAGCTGACTGTTGCTGATGTCGTTCTAATTGAGCCTTGTCCAAAGCAGCTTGTAGGCGCTCCTTTTGTCAAAAAATACTAACATAACGACCGTGACGTGGGTTTGATCATAAGACTAACCGGTGCAGTCGAGACCTAGAATCTAAAGTCAGGGAATCTCCATGAGACTGACCACGAGACGGTTAATTACTGTTAAACCAACCTCGAATTGTGCTAAAAAACGTTCTGATCGATTAGAATTTGGCGCAATTTTGACCTGGGTTGCCAAAACCGTAGCTAGTTGCGCGATATTGACAATTCTGGCTTGAAAAAGCGCCATCCGCAATAGACAGACCCAGGTGAATCTAGCACCACGCCAGGGTAAGTGAGAACGGACAGTATCTCATGATCGGTTAGGCTCATTTATGAGAGAAAAGATGGGTTTTATGGTGATTCCTATCTAACCCTCTCATCCTTACTTGGCGCTCCCCTCGCAACTGGGGACAGGGTAGATTTAGCTTGGGCTAAGACCTTCAACATTTTTGTTGATTAGGCAGATCTTGCTTGACGTTAATAAAAACACAGGCTATAAAGGAATTGGACTATAAAATTGCCAAATCCAAGCTTGTTTTGAGGGGATCTATAGTGTCAACTTTTTGAAAAAAGGGAAGAATTGATTGATTAGTTTCATACAGTCCGTTTGAAGCGATTTGGGGCAGTAACTAATTGGAGTCACAAATCCGAGATAGACGCAGCAATAAAACAACAAACAACCCAAAAACGATGTCATACTACAATAATGCTTCAAAGGCAAGAATCTTAAAGTGGATTACTGGTGGTTTAGAAGCTGCCCTAGGTATTCCAGTTTTAGGGGGGACAATAATCATAAGTCTTTTGTGGACCCCCCTCATTGTCACCTTAGCCTTGCACATTGTCGCAGTTGTTTTATCTAAGGAAGAGAATCGTCCCATCACAGGAAATGTTCTTGGTATTGTAACCTCTTGTGTCGGTTGGATTCCTATTGTAGGAATGGTTATGCACATCATCACTGCAATCTTTATCCTTGTGGAAGCCGGTTCCAACAAAATCCTAGATTCGAATAATTGATGGTTAAGTACAGGATAATTAACCTGAAAACTTAGCCAAAGGTGGATCTAGCCTCAAATTTGGAATAGATACTCCCCCGGTTGCGGTGAAAAGCGAGCATCGGGGGAAGTCGTGCCAATTCTGGATGAGATGAACGATGAGATGAACGGTTCAGGGGAACTAACTCCCTTCAGATAATTTCCAGGATAGCCTGAACCTCGGGTTCAGATAGTCCACGCTAACTGCGACGATTTAAGAGTTCAGAGAAGGGTATCATAACTGACTATATTGGTGATTAAATTCAAAGCGAAACTTAGTATGCAACTCTTATTTTTCATTAGAAATTAGGCTTCATCGCATCAGAATCTCCCAGAATGAATAGTCCGGTCGTGAAACTATTGAACCCCTGGTTGTGGAACGTGATATTTGTCGTTCTCTTATACTCATTCCACTATCCTCTGGGGAGTGGAAAACATAAAGATCAGGAGCGCCAACGGGACGAGCGCCCCCTCCCAGAGGAAGACAATAACTAGCAACAGCAAAGTTAAGTACGTTATTAGAAGCTTCTGGAGATTGTAAGGAAACATTAAAACCAGCCCTTAGACATTCCCCATAAGGGTTAGTATAAGTCCTTCTAGGGCAAGAACTTTCGATGGCTCGAAGTTCTTGTATTCGTGAAAAAAAAGTTGGGTTGTCAAGCAATCCGTGTTTTATATAATTTTCTAAAAATTCTCTAAAATGTCCTTGTCGAAGAATTGCACGAGGTTCGCCAACTCTCACGGTAAAAGCCCCGGCATCATAACATCCAGCATTACCAATAGAAGTGGCTTCATAAACTGTTTGACTTTCGGTATTAAAACGATCACTTACAAAGAATTCTGAACCAGATTGGCAATCACTCTCAAGGTCAGATGCCCTAGTTATTTCGGGAGCAGTCATGGCAAACGTTTCGGTTTCACACATTCTTCTATTAAAACTTCCTGACTTTACAAACAGCGCAGCCGTGAAGCTTTTTAAGCCTCTTTGTTTGGCCGTTGCTGTAACAATAACCGCCTGGGGACTTTCTTGTATCATTTGATACTCATAATATTCGTCACTAGGAGAATAACTTTCTTCAAGTTCTTCTAAGGATTCAGCAAATTCAACTTTTGCATCCACATTAAAGGGTTGGGCAAATCTTGTAAAATGGTCTTCTTGCATCCTAAAAATACGAGCAATTCTATTGACAGCCCTTTCTTCTTGTCTAATTCTATTGGCATTCACTCGATATCTTAGATAAACTCCTGCCAGAGCCAAGACGACAAGGACTCCAACAATCTTACCTGTAGAAAAAAATCGGAAGGACTCAGAATTATCCTGGTTTGACATTTTGGTTTTACTACTAATTTTGCAACGAGAAGGTTGAACTCTAAAGTTCCCAAAATAATTGAGCCATGATGACCCGCTCATCGCTCTCCGTGGCAAGTCCAACGTCAAACCCAGCATCGGTCACAGTAGTTAGAACCATCGTTCAAATCCCTTGATTTAGTTGTTTTGGGAAAGCTTTCACTATTTTGTAGTCGATCTATTCAACAAAGTCAACCCAATGTTCCCAACTTTATAAAAACTTTAGATTCCCAAAAAAACACGTAAGCAGGACAAGAACTCATGAAAGATATTGCCCTTTCACGTGTTAAGAATTCATAACAGTTGACTCCAATTTCTGCGAAGAAATACGGAGAGATTAGGTTAACCCAATCATCACTCGACGTCGCAGATCGCTTTAACTCATCGGACTGGCTCCTCCCTGACTAGGACTTGTCCTCGGTCCACCCGAGTTGCGGGGGAATCTGAGGCAGAACGACGAACCCCACAAAAGGCTCTATAGGTCTGTCGGAATGAACAGGCGAGTTTTACGTAATGAGTCTAATTTTGTTACAAAAGTTCGCAAAACATCGATTTTTCCTCGTTTTTGCAAAACAATATGGGTCTTCAGGATTTGAGCTGATCTGTAGGGGCAATCCCTTGGTGGTTGCCCCACCTGGATTTTGTCTCCTGCAACCAACTACACCATATTTCCTCAAGACCCGAAACTATAAAATTTCGGTATAATTACGAGGTCTCAATGAACTATTCAATGGTATAATCGCCACAAAGCTAAAGAAAAACCATCTAAGGAGTTTTTGCTTAACAAGGTTCTTGGATATCCAGTTGTCTAAGTTTTTCAACTTAGTTTGTGTTTTTTTATACAATTTCAAGCTAGAGTCGCAAACAGCTTTAACGGAGGCTTATGAAATCAACCTTAGTATCGCGCCAAAAACTCTTATTTGCGTTATCGTTGACCTGTTTTTTAGGACTCTCCCAAAAAACAGCCAATGCTGGATCGATAGGTCCTCTAATCCGACCCGTCACCTCCAATAATGTCTATGAATGCCGGACGGGTAGAGCCTTTGAGATTATCGTTGGAACTTCTAATATTTCTAATACTTCAGTATCCTTCTCATTATTCTGTTTAAATGCTGATAATACGGCCCGTTGGATTATTCGGTCGGGGATATCTTGTGAGGAAGATGCTTGTGGAGAAGCTCCTTTAACTGAGTTTTATGACTTTGCCACTAGTAGTTCAACAGTGCAAAGAACACAAGTTACCCGCGCAGTCTCGGGTATAAATTGTCGATGGGGGACTCATGGATCAGAAGAACGAGAAGGATGGTTATGTCAAAGAGTCGTGAGTCATGATGCAATGACGATTACGACTAGAAGTCAAACCGAGCGAATGCATATTTCGAGCTTTTTAGATCGTTTTAATGACTTGAGTGTATCCATGATTTACAATAGTAGTAGTATCATTCCTGTGAATCAAAATCAGGAAAATACCTTGAGAACTCATAGGGACACTTGCTACGGCTCAAGCAACTTTTGTCGTTAATTAAATCATCTAAATCATCATCAGGAGCAACCAACCAGCAGATGGTTCCTGAGGTTAAACCAGAATCAACTCACCGGCATGGATTTAGTTGACATGACGATCAATATGAACAAGAAACTCTCGGCTCTTAAATATTTACCAGTCACCTGTCTGAGCCTGGCTTGTATGACTTACAATTTGTCAAGTCAAGCGCAATCTAACCCTAACTGTTCCTCACCGCAAACTCAAGCGGAGATGAACATCTGTGCCAGGCAAAGTTTAGAGCGTGCTGACTCTGAACTGAACCGAGTGTATAGCCAGGTTATCAATAATCAATCAGCAACACATCGTGAACTGCTGATTGATGCACAGCTAGACTGGATTGACTATCGTGATGCCACGTGTGAGTTAGCTGGGGATGGCGTTCGGGGAGGTTCCTTACAACCTCTCTATATCACAACGTGTCATACTACTTTAACTGAAACTCGCACGGCGGAATTAGCCGCTTATGCTGAAAATCGCTATCCCCGTAGTACTGCCACTCGTTTTTCTGATGTTGAGCCACAGTATCGTTCTGCGCTCAGTCGCAGAACACGTCAAAGTAATAGTTCTTTGGTTGCGGCGGCGGACAATGCTTGGCAGAATTATCGTAACTCTGTTTGTGAGTTTGAACAACGGAGCTGGGGAAGTCCAGCTTTGGGAAATTGTCAAACTCGTTTAACCGAGCAATGGATTCAACAATTGCAAGGAGGAGGACGTTAAATCTGTATCTTGAATGAGCTACGGTAGTTACAAAAAAGATGATGAACAACTCAAACAACTATCTCCAAAAGAACAAAGGCTTGCTGCTCCTTTCGGCACTATTAGGGTTCTCCTTAACTCTGGTTATTGGCACTACTTTTGTTAACTCACAACCCAGCAGTAGTTCGGATGAAATGAGTTATTTAGTCCAAAACCAGGTTCAAGTCGTTCAACCCATCTCCTCTCGCGATCGCAACCTTGAACTAGCAATTCAAAGAAATATACCCAATACCAGAGAGTTCTATTATCTATACAATCGTATCGACTTAAACGCAGATGGACAACCTGAAACCATTGTTCATATACTCAGTTCAACAACCTGTGGTACAGGAGGCTGCACCACAGAAATTTTCCAGGGTTCTCGAAGCAATTATAATCGAGTGGGTCGTGGCTTATTAAGTCATGCACCTATTATTGTTACAAATCAAACAAATTCTGGATGGAAGGATATTGTAGTGCATCAGCGTAACGCAACACCTGTTAGGTTTCGCTTCACAGGGGAAGGATACGAAGCCCAATCTTCTCAACAAATTAACCTCAGTCGCGTCACGGGGACTTGGCTGTTTGCACGAGAATATCGACGCTATCTTAGAGAGCCTTTTGCCGTTCCCTAGTTCAAATCCTCTCAGTTTCAACCTTCAGTATTTTGGCTAGGAAACTAAATCTTGTAATTGTTTAAAATCCTAGCCTAAAAAGAGTCCATTTTAATTCCACAAAAATATCATGAACCGTAACACCTTAACCATAGGTTTTTTAGGGCTTTCGTTCTGGCTCTCCTCTCTTCCGGTGACGGCTAGTGAATGCACTCCCAGACAAGTACAGCCGACTTCAAAAACGCGAGAGATTGTCAATCAAGAGTACAGCTTTAGATTTGAAATTCCGAGCAATTATCAAACTTCATTAAATCGCCATGATAGCCCATTAAGAATTGAGATTAAGAATCCAGGAGACGTTGCATTTGAAGCCTGTATGGCTGAACCGGGAAATTAAGGCAATTCTCGTTATGTGGCTACAGATGTGACGGTTTCGATTGACAACTTACCTCCAAATGTTAGAGATTCGGGTGATTTACTCCGCTATATCACCTCTAGGGCAGACCGCAATATGAATATTGAACAGAGTTCAGTAGAAACCATGGAAGTTGATGGACAGGAGGGAGTCCTTATGACTGAAAACTTTTCAGGGACGAGATCGAGGTTTCCTGAAACAAACCGCTATGCTTATATCTTACATCCGAATGGACAGCACCTGATCCGTATTCGCGCTTGGACACTAGGAAGGGATGATGTTGATGGGGTAGATGTGGAAATTCAACGACTTATTCTGTCCACTTTGTCCTTTTTTTAAGAAGCTGACCCCACTGCCAAGACTTTGGTATATAATTTTAATAATCAGGAGTTTAAAACCATGAAAAACGTAGTCCGGAAACTCAGCGCAACTACCGTTGATATGAAGTTACGTATGCCCACATTATCCGCTTGGCCTAAACCCGCCAATTTGAGACTGAAGCTTTATCTCGTCACCTTCATAAACCTGGTGATTCTAACCGTTATGAGTTCACCCGTTGGGGCTCAGATCGAAGAAATTCGTGCCTTATTACCGCAACTCCGCCGAGAAACTAATGTCAGGATTTTTTGCCCCGGGACTTAACCATATCAGGACAGCGTATTTATGTGAACGCTCAAGGAGATGCAAATGGCTACGGAATCAGTCTAGGGACTCATCCACAATGTCGAGGAGAAACGGCTTGTTTTTATGGGTTACTACTAGCAAGGCGAGGTGAGAGTCCTCCTACTGAATCAGTTTTCAGACAAGTCCCTTTATCGCGAGGAATTACGGGTTACTATTTTGCTCATCCTCGTCGAACTTCATTTCTTTACTGGGTGTATGATGGGGTCTTATATGGAATTCAATTGAAAGTCGATGAAGAGACGGTCATTGATATCGCCAATTCAGCCATTGAAGAAACCCTGGGGAATTAAATGGATTATTCATCTTGACAAATTTTAATCTAGCCATGAGCCACAGGAAACGCGAGTTAGGTGGGATGAGTAGAAGCGATAACTCCAGAAGCTTAACGATAGCAAATCGTATTTTGGTTTCGGCGAATGGTAAAACAGACTCCACCATCGCTAAAAACTTCATAGTCGCTAAGTTCACCATCAATTTCAGCTAAACCAAATCGAGACCAAACGCGATCTCGGGGTTCTCGGTTAATCGTCAGCACTTCGATTCCTGTCACCACGCCATCACTCCACCTCAGTTGAAACCCCACCCGGCGACCCGACTCATCATCAATTTGGTTGAGTTCACAAGAATCACCCAAGCGATTCTCGCCACTGATGAACGTGCAACGAACGGTTATCCAGTTGGGATTTGCTTCGGCCACAAGAGGGGTGAATCCCAAGGTTGTCAGAATACTTAGTAAAATGAACGATCGCATCAGCCTCACCTTGAAAAAGAGTAGTTAGTGGTCAGTCCCATCTAGTCGTCAATCTCAATATCTTCTATTAGTCAATTCTAAATGAAGACATAATGATGTCCATGACTTCTAAATCAATGGAATCAATATCTTCACCATAGTCTCCGGCCCAAATGGTAATTATATCTTGTCCATTTGGATGAATTAGCCGTGCATTTTTAGAGCGATCAGGATAAGTGGTTTGCACTGTATAAATAACAGCATCTTGTCCAGAAATTGTGGTGAAGTTAGGATCTATAATATCTCTTGAAATCCCGCCACTCTCAGCAGCATCCTGTAGAATATTCCGAACATTACGGATATGTCTAGGACGGGGTTCAATACTAACTATGACATCAGAAACTTGGTGTCCTGCTCCAATCATCCGGTTACGGGTTGCACAGTCAAGAAATGCCACATCAGTTGGGTTCCGAACCGCAATAGATAACCGTTGACGAGAGTCCGTCTCACGCCGAAGTTCAGTCCTGTAGTTAGCAGGAATCTCAAATCGCAAACCATATTCCTCGTTCGTGATTTCACGGCGAGCTTGGGATGGCTGTTCTTGGTTATCATTAGAACAGGGAGCCGACCGCTGAGCCTGAGCTGGAGTCACGAAGATGAGACTGAGGCTCATCAGTGAGAGGATTGTGGGTAGTTTTAAGTAATCTCTCATGGCAACTTACTCTGAATGAATAACACGAGTCATCTCTACCGGTTTGGACGCCAACAGACTGAATTATTATTGACATCGACACATTGCAATGTTGGGATGCCATTACGTTCAGTTTGCCGACGTTCAGCCTCCGAAAGAGGGGTCAACGTAGCCGCATCTCGATAACGCCATTCTCCACAAACACCATCAACCCCCACTTCTGGACAAGGACGCTCTCCCCGTCCCTGTAAGCCAAAGTTAATCACAGTACTGACACCATCTTCCCATTCTAGGACTGTGACCCCACCGCCAGCCCAGGAATGACCGGAATAGGTACAACGTTGGCGTTCTTCTAGTTGCCCATTACGAAAGAACCAACACTCTGCGGCTGTGGGTTCTACTGGTCCAACTCCGAATCTAGCTAGGGCGGGTAGATGACCCAGGAAAAGAGAGAAGATGGGCAACGAGATGAGCAAGGATTTGAGTCTCATGATAGTGAGGGTCTAGTAACTGTCAAAAAACAGACATCAGAAAGAGTCTTCTGTGACTCAGTAACTCCGTAAAAAATACTGTTGCCTGAAATCCGCTAAAGCAACCTACATTTCCTAAGCCTGAACATCTCCTCCTAACGCTAAGAATTATTGTCAAAGGACATAGCTAAATCGACCGTGAGACGAGTTGGGAGGAGTCTCAACATCCCCGACTCGATGAGATGTTGAGACTCCTATCCCTTTGAAGCATTTCAGGAATACAGCTTAGGCTGTAGCATTGAGCCTTAATCTGTATTTTGTATCCGCAGTACTACGTCCTTGAAAGACTCGAACAAAATAAGTACCTGCACCCAATGAACGAGAAATAGAATCATCTGCACTTCCAAAGCTATTTGAGAATTCGATTCGATCACCCAACTCCCAAGAACCATTTAGATTTTGTTCACCGATATACAGTTCTAGATCGGCATCTTGGCTCATACCAAAAAGATCTATATTGAAATCACGAACTCCATTGAGGGTAAAGCGGTAGTAATCATTATTGTCAGCCGTTCCCACAAAATCTTGAAAGTTTCGTTCTCCTTCTAAAATACCTACATCCAAAGCGGATGAGGCAGTATTTCCAGCTTGATCAACAATTCCAGTTGGATTAGCTTGGAAGGTTAGAGTATACCGTGTATCCGCAGTACTACGTCCTTGAAAGACTCGAACAAAATAAGTACCTGCACCCAATGAACGAGAAATAGAATCATCTGCACTTCCAAAGCTATTTGAGAATTCGATTCGATCACCAATTTCGACTGAACCATCTGGTTTTTGATCGCCAACATACAACTCAAGATCGGCATCCTGACTCATGCCAAATAAGGTGAGTTCAAGATCATGAACTTGATCCAAGGTAAAGCGATAGTAATCATTGGAATCAGTAGTACCTACAAAATCTTCGAACGTACGATTTCCACTAAATACCCCTAAATCACCGGCAGTACTCGGGGTGTTTCCAGGGGTCACGGCCACAGGTGGAGTCTCCCCAATATCTCCAATAAAGTCGTTGGTCGTTACGGAAGAAGCTACGACCCCATTGAGAATTGCCAAAACTTCACCATTGCGAACCATCTCAGTATTACCGGCAGCATCGCGAATCTGTAAATCGGTAAAAGCCACCCCATCGGGAAGGCGAAGTTTATCAACCCCAGGCTGGAAGTCAGTAATCAGATCACGATCAGCACCTGACGACTGCATGATAAACTCATCCGCTCCTTCGCCACCCGTTAAGGTATCCAAACCCCGATCGCCCGACAAAACATCATTCCCTGGGCCGCCGATAATGACATCATTTCCTTGTCCGCCAAAAATCGTATCATTGCCCGAGCCACCAATGACCGTATCATTGCCAAGATTGCCGAATAAGATGTTATCCCCGCCTCGACCGTCAATATAGTCATCATCACGACCCCCGGCGATGGTGTCATTTCCACCACCCCCAAAAATCGTGTCATTTCCAGCATTTCCAAAGGCAATTCGTCCCGTGTCGTCATTCTCGAAAACATCATTCCCTCCCAGGAGGGCGATCGCATCTGGGAAGGCTGAACTACTTAACTGATTTAACTCATCCGCTGGCAACTGAGCCATGATGACCTGATCACCCGCGTCTGTCGCAATTCCAAAGTCAAACCCACCATCTGTGACAATATTCAGAACCATCGTTCAAATTCCTTGGCTTAGTTTTTAAAAAACCTTCACTCATAATCTTGTAGTCGAGTAACCCAACAAAGTCAAGCCAATATTCCCAACTTTATAAAAACTTTAGATTGCCCAAAAAACACGGAAGCAGGACAAGAAGTTATGAAAGAAATTGCCCTTTCACCTGTTAGAAACTCATAACAGTTGACTCCAATTTCTGCGAATAAATACAGAGAGATTAGGTCAACCCAATCATCACTCGACGTCGCAGATCGCTTTAACTCATCGGACTGGCTCCTCCCTCACTAGGACTTGTCCTCAGTCCACCCGAGTTGGGAGGGAATCTGAGGCAGAACGGCGAACCCCACAAGAGGCTCTATAGCTCTGTCGGGATGAACAGGCGAGTTTTACGTAATGAGTCTAATTTTGTTACAAATCTTTACAAAAAAAGAGGACGGACGAGGAGTGAGGGAGGGTGCAGGGGGAGACAATGGGCAAGCCAGAGGACTTCTTCAGCGGCTGGTGACGGTGAACACCCGTCTCCATTCTCAAAGACGGTTGCTTCTAGATGACTCAGGTCTTGCGCTCTCAAGTCTCCTTCTTTCCTGCTCCTACCCCCTGAATCGTCACGACGTTGTTCCGTCAACATTGCAGTCCTATGTGAACTGCTGTTGTCGTCAGGAAATCTGGTGCAATTTGTTGTCGTGGATACAAAACCTGGACCGGGCAACCATAGCTCGACTATCGCTCGCTGGCCGCAAGGGATTGCCCCTACAGTTAGGGGTTCACGTTTTGATAAACGTTGCTAACCACCGCAAATCCTGAAAACCTCTAAACTGTAAAAATTAAGGAGCTTAAACATCCACCAACTTAGCCCCACAGTTATAACAGAACTTAGAGTGAGCGGGATTCTTCGTCCCACAGTTAGTACAGAAAATGGTTTCCTTCGCGGTATCCTGCTCCCCTGAATCATCACCAACCGGTTCCTCAGCCTTAGGAGAAGGAACCTCCCGCGTGACGACTGGAGTTTCCACCGGGGGAGGTGAATCCTGAGTTTTGAGTTTATAGGTTTCAATCGTATCCCGCAGGATATTATTTTCCCGCTTATACTCAGGCGTATCCTTTCCACCCGCCTTTTGCAACTCCAGCGCCCGTTGGTTCAGATACTCCAAAAACAGTTCATAGAGTTCCTGCTTCTCATCCGCCGTCTCAGCCCCTTGCAACCGATGTTCAACCTGTTCCTGAATCGCCTCGCGATCGCCTCGACAAGCGCGAACCTCCAACACTTGCACGCACTCCTCCCAACCGGCTGCGATATCAACATTTTCCATCCCCATCACCGTTTGGCGGCTATAGCGAATCAAATGCTCCTTCGTTTTCTGATTCTCTTCCTGACGCAACACCCCCAAAACTCGCGCCAATAACACCAACTTAAAAATCCCCGGATCCTCAGGAAACACATCCCAAAACGGAGGTTCCTTTTGAATATGCACCGGAATCGGTAACTCACGGGCCTCTCCCCGCAATTGTGCCCGTTGCGCCTCAATGGTTTCCCCTTTCCAATCTTGATAGGATTGACGTAACTCCTTCATCCCATCAATACAACGCAGAGAAAACCCACCAATCTCTTGCACAAACACAATCCGATGACGTTCCGACTCACCCAACGGCGTCACCGCATCATCACTACCAATAAATTGCTGCATCCGGGGAATAATCTTCCGCGCCGCCGCATTACTTGTATTTTTGCCCCCAATAATCGCCACTTTCGTATTCTTCGCCGGCTTAAATTGAGCATCCTTCCCACTCAACACCGCCCGATCCAGAAGCACCAAGGGCTGAGACTTATCATACGCAATCCGCAGTTGACTCTCGATTTGACTGTCGTCATTATATTGCTTCAACAGCCGCTCACAGGCCGCCAATTCTCGTTTTAACTTACTATTCTCGGGAGACTTCTGAATCACCTGCCGCGCTTTCTGAGCAATAATATCTTGAAAGTCCTCCTCACGCACCGCATCAATTTGAGTCACATCAAACAGGCGCATATATTCATCAACACCTCGATTTTCTTTCCAGAGGGGACTGGCGGCTTGTAGCACATCCTCCGACAATGTGGCACAGGTGCGATCTAACCCAATCTCTCGGGGAGACTGCGGGCCACTAATCGCCCCAGCCAACTGTTCCAATAAATCCTCATAGAGACCATTCAGTTCTTGGCGTTCAAACAGTTTAATGCCGTTAATCTCCAAAGCATCCGCATTATCAGCATCTTGCTTAGCCAACTTATCAAAGCGATCGCGCCATTGAATCATCCGTTGAGTCCAACGGCCCAATCGCTGTTCCAACTTCGTCAGATGTTCTTGCAACCGTTCCACAACCAACAGGGCCGCCGTGCGTGAAATTCGTTGAATCACCGCGATGAGGCTCCCCTCCAACCCCGTCAGAGCCATCTCGGCATACTCTTCCATCTTGGCCTGTTTCGTAATGCCAAACTTATCCTTATAGTCATTAATCAGTTGCAATCCCTGATCATATTGCGCCTGAAGCCCCTGTTCCCGACGCTCCCAAACCTCCTCTCGTTCTCGCCGAAACCGAGCCGTTGCATCGTCAAAGACCTGACGCACCGTCACCACAAACTCATTGGCAAATTGCGGTCCCCGAGTCCGGTCTTCTAAAATGCGATAAAATTCCGCTTCTAACGCCTGTTTCCCTTGCTGAATCAGCTTATCCCGGTTGCCGTAAATCTTCTTGAGATAGTCTCCATGAAGCCGCTCATCAGGGCTTAACGCTCGGAAATGGTCTTTGATATATTCGTCAGCTTTAGGCTTGAGAAACCGGTCAACAAATCCCAAAATCTTACCCTGTTCCCGACCTACCATATTCACACCCTGCTGGGTACATTGCAGCCAATCATCTTGAGCCATTTCATTGCGAATGTCATAGGCCCACTTAGAAATCACATTCAGATAAGACTCATCCTTAGCCATCAGTAAATCAGCCAGGAGTTCTGTTTCCGTCAAGCGCAAATCTTTGAGGATATTTCCTCGCACCAGTTCCAGCATATCCGGCTGATTTTCCACCTTTTCATTCAGCCACCAATCGGTCACATCTTTCGCCAAACGATGGGCCAAACTGGTCCGAATTTGACTGATGGGAATTTCCACCGTTGACAGACCAAAACTCATAAAGTTTTTGGGATAGCCCCGCCCACCGGGGTCTTTATTCGCCCAAGCACTTTTGATATTGTCTCGAATCGAGCGTTTGTGGGGCGCAAAATCGGAGGTTAAATCCAGGAAGATATTTTGTGAGATAATCTCCCGAATTGCATCCAGTTTAAATTCCGTCGCTGGGTTTTTAGTCCCCACCAGATAGGTAAAATCAAAGGGTCCCGCTTGACGGCGCACTTCACCCGAAGCCGCTGAACTAAATTGAGCCTTGTATTCTGTGCGTTCGTCGCAGAAATAGCTCAATTCCATCAAAGCAGCATAGCCATTAGCCAGGACGCGATCGCCCACATTAATCCCAGAAAACGCATTCGGCATCGGCACAATCGCCGTCACCAGACTACTCCCTTCTCCACTCAGCCAATGGCGGACACAATAGCCCATATCAATAATCATGCCGCTTCCCGTTCCCCCCGACAAAGACCCCGTCAGGAACACATTCACCGAGTTGGTACTGACACGAATACCGTACTGATCCAGCATTTTATTTTCATGACCTTTCACCCGACGACAGGCTTCTCGGAATTTCTGCTGAATATCGTAGTAGTTACAGAAAAAGGCAAAGCGTCCACAAGCCCGAATTTGTCCGGCCCCCGCTTCCAAGCCGCTAATATTTTTAGCCAGTTCACTCGGAAACCAGGAGTTAATCCAGGGATAGTTCTCTAAGTTATTAATAATTTCTTGAACTTGTTTTCCCGAGACTCGCGCCCAGAACTTCTCATTATCCTTAAACGGGCTACCAGCGGCCTCAGGATTAGACACTTTGTAGTCTTTGTCCGTATCAACCGTGAGGAAACTAACAATAGGAAAGTTCTCCAAACTGCCATAGCTTTCCTCAACAAGTCGCCGAACCCGAGATAGCACTTCCGCTCCAGTTCCTCCAATTCCCACTAAGATCGTGGGAACCATGCTTTTTTCATCAACGGCTGCTGGCATCGTGATAAGTCCTTTACGATTTTTACAGGAGATAACTCTTATGAGATTATCGCGAGATTACCGGTTATTTTTGGGTCCGTATCACTCCTTGATTCGTACTAACTGTGCTACAAACTTCATCGCAAATTTCTCCCAAATTTAATTAAGTAAGGGAAAAATAGGCTCTAAAAACTCGGGTAATACATCGGGGATATCGGGAATTGGCAAACGTAACAGTTTCAGGAGAATGCCTAAAACCGCAACCGTCCAAAATAAAGCATGACCGATCGCCAGTTGTCCGGCCAGATTCCAGGCCATACCAAAAACCCCTTGAAACAACACCCGATCTAGGGGCAGCGTCAACGCCCACATCAGAGAAATCCAAGCCGCCCCCATCCAGAACAACATCCATTTGAGATTGGTCGCCCAACCAAAATCAAAGAAGCGGAATAAGGCATAGCCTATCAGACAAATCCCAAAGATAATGAGGGGGATTTGTACAATCGGTTCAAGCCACATTGAGCGGGATTTTGACATAGAACTCAGGTTCAGTGAAGTTAGGGTTACGGTTGACGCTAAGGGGTTTGAGGACGGGGACAGTTAGAAGCCCTATTCGTCAGTCTCACGGTTGTCAATCGGGTCAAAGCGATAGTTCGACCCCGAAGGACCCCCCTCTCCTCGGACCGCTTCGACTAGGGGAATCCCTTGAGCAAAGACATTAAAGTCGGCGGCCACCCCCGAGATCGGTTGTCCTTGTCGTAACCGATTAACAACCTCAGCACGATTCAGTCCTCCATCTTCATTGTCATTTTGTCGTTTCAGAGCGCCCGCTAGAGCTTCCGTCGCGTCAAACGCGGTTGCTGTTCGCCAACTGACGCGCCCCTGCCACATCGCCGCCGACTGTTGCGCGAAGGGGTCTTCAGGCGACCAACTCCAGGGAATAGCCAGGACCATCCCCTCGATAGCACTCCCTCCTTCGATGAGCAACGAGGGGCTGAACAGTTCATCAGCCCCAAGCAGCAGTAGGGGATTGTTTTGGGCCGCATTCGCTCGGGCGATCGCCAACGCCGAATTAATCCGACCTCTCGTCAGAGCCAGGTAAGCCGTGTTGGCCCCAGCTTGCGTTGCACTGCGAATCATGTTGCTGGCATCCCCCCCCGAGGAAGCGGAGATATCACTGAGAATATCCAGGGGAGTCACAGATACGCCTTTCTCTTGCAACGTACTGATAAAGGAATCCTTCATCCGTCGACTGTAGGCCACATCGGAATTGAAGAACACCGAAACCACCGGCGGACTGGGTAATTCCCGACTCGCGTGTTCAATGAGGCTTTCACTACTGCGTTTGAGATAACCATCAAGCATTTGCCCTGAGCCTTCTTGATAGGGCAACACTCTCAGCACCGATGTTCCCGTCGGGGACATCGATACGCTCATCGTCAGTGGAGACACAACGGTGAGTCCGTTATCTTGGTAAACTTGTACCGCTTGTTGGGCATATTCATCGGAACCATGGCCAATCAGCCCCAGGACTTGGGAACTCGCGATCAGATCTTCGGCAATTTCGATGGATTCTTCAGAGCGATCCACATCCACCAGAGCCACTTCCATCAGACAATCGGGAGTGGGGGAACTGTTGTTGAACTGATCTTGGGAGAGAGCAACCCCTCGCAGGATTTCTCGGGCTTCGTCAGGGTTAGAACTAATAGGAATCGCCACAGCAATGGTTCGTGGCAACGCGTCACTGCGCAGCCGCGCCCGGGCATTGTTGAGATAAATCTTCGCTTCCGGGTCATTCGGGTCACTGCTGGCCGCAAATTGATATTGTTCTAAGGCCCGTTGCCAGTCTCCATTTTGAAACGACTGGGCAGCATCCCGTTTTTGGGAAATATTTTGAGGTTGGGTTCCCGTCAATAGGACTTGTTCCCCTTGGGAAATGAATCGCCCTTGGCTGGCTTGCTCACTGATAAAGCCCTCAAACTCCCCCGCCAGGCAGTTTCCCCCGGCAGGCGTCATCTCTGAACCACCCCGTCCACCGCCTCCATCCCCGCCAGGGCTCAGCAGGGCCATCCCACCACCGACTAACGCCAGAACCCCTACGGCGATCGCCCCAGGGATAAGAAACTTGTTCCCACCCGGCCCAGTCTGCTTATCGCTGACCACCTCCTCCCGCGAGAGGGTACAAGACCCATAGGTGCAAAACGGTCCGTAATTGGTGTGAGGGGGATGTTCTCCGCTGGCGGCAGGATTTCCGTTTTTGTCTTTTCCGGTACAAGTCCAGGGTTTAGGTGCGCTCACCGTAACGGCTCTCCTCAAAATTTCTCGCTTGACCTGTATTGTACTGGAATCTCTTAAAAAAGCAATGTTTTCTCAGTCAAGTTTTATCTCCGTTCTCATTGACTCAGTTGGGTCTATCTCTGGCAGATTTCCCCTTGGACAATGGCCTCCGTTCAAAATTTCTTTAAGAATTGTAAAAATAATCCGCCTTTTCCGTAAAATTCCCTTTTTCAAACCGACAGAATTAAATGGGGTTTTGTCAGTTCTCTTGCCGGACCCTCAGTTCCTCAGCACTCCCGTTCTCATCTTGGTCTGCCCCAACCCAGCAGTTGTTATCCCTGGAATGACCGACGTACAGAGAGATTGAGTGCCTTAGACTGATCCAGGGAGTCGGGAAATTCGCAAAAATTAACAGAGCGAAGATGACAAAATTCGTTTTTGCCCCTAGCGCAAGAAAACTGAATCAGTAATAATAGAGTGACCGGTAGTGAACCGCCTTGCGTATTCTCCAAACAGGAGCCTTAATTCAGTGACACAGCTTCTAGAAATCCCCACGGGAGAACTGATTGCTAAGCGTTACAAAATCGAGCGAGTTCTAGGGCAGGGAGGGTTTGGCCGAACCTATCTAGTCTCCCATGAAGGAAGACATGGGGAAAAGTGGGTTCTCAAGGAACTCGTTCCCAGTGGAAATCAGGACTACGTTGTTCAAAAGTCACAAGAGCTATTTCAACAAGAATCGAAAGTTCTCTACGAACTCGAACATCCGCAAATTCCCAAGTTCCTAGAGTGCTTTGAAGAAAATGGGCGGCTGTTTCTGGTTCAAGCCTATATTGAGGGGAAAACCTATTGGCAACTGCTAAATGAGCGTAAGGACAGTCAAGGCCCGTTTACGGAGGCGGAAGTGGTCACCTTGATGCAACAGGTGTTACCCATTCTGGCCTACCTACACCAGCGCAAGATTATTCACCGGGACATCTCTCCAGACAACATCATCTTAAATAAGCACACCAACAACCCCTATCTCATTGATTTTGGCGTGGTGAAACAGGCCATGACGGAGGTCGTGATTAGTGTGGCCTCTCAAGGAAGTTCTCAACGATCGATGGTGGGCAAAATTGGCTACTCGCCGCCGGAGCAAATTCGTTTAGGACAATGTTTCCCCAATAGTGACTTCTATGCCTTAGCGGTGACGGCTCTCGTCTTGTTGACGGGACGAACCCCTGACGAATTATTCGATGGTTATTCTTGCCAATGGAGATGGACCGAGTTTGTCAGCGTTAGTCCCGAACTCACCGAGATTCTCCAGAAAATGCTGGAGGAAAAACCCTGCGATCGCCACCAAAATGCCCAGGAACTTCTCGCTCTGTTAGAGCAAGTCCCCAAACCACCCCTCCCCGCTCCTGAAACAGACCCGGTAACGGAGGAGGAGGAAGCTTCTCCATCTCAGAAAGAGACCTCGGAAGCCGGACTCCCGGTCACCACTACCTCTGATCCGAGCACGGAGGAAATCGTAGAGCCCCCCGAAAATCTCGAAACTTCCTCCGATACAACGGAGATGAAACCCTCCGAAGAGCAAATGCACGAGGAGGTTCCGTCGCCTGCGGAGGAAACCGAGAGTCTAGTTACGGAAGAGCCTCATCAAGACGAGGCTCCGTCAGAGGACTTATCAGAGAACTCCTCAGATGACCCATTAGAAGATGACTTAATACAAGCTCAAGACTCAGCCAATTCCTCACAGACACAACCTAACCCGCAACCGGAACCTGATTCAGACGATCCCCCATCGGAAACCGCCTCTCGTCAGACAAATCCGGGACAAACCATCCTCAGTCAGCCCCCAGGCCTAGGTCCCGAGCTGTCTGAAGACTCAAAAACAGAACCATCACCGGCTTCCCCCGAGGTCGGCCCAACCCCGGAACCTTCACCAGCTCCTGTTCCAGTGACCTCTCGAAACAACAAAACCAAGATGGCGATTATTGCCATGAGCGTCTTGGCGGGGGCCTTTACCACTTATGCCATCGTGTCGGCGATTCGTACCCCCATCATTGTTCGTCAGAAGGAACTCGCTGAGCAATTCCAGCAGGTGCGTCAAGCGGGGAACTCAGCGATGGTTCTTGGGGCCGGAGTCGACTCGATTGAGGAACTCCAGGATGTGAGTCAGCGTTTGCAACGGGCGATCGCTCAACTTGATGAGCTTCCCGAAGATGTTAGTTTTAGCGAAGAGTTGCAACGCAGCCGTGATGAGTTTCAACAGCAAGTGGACGAGATTGAGAGTCAGATTGCCCAGCGTCAGGAGGAACAGCGTCAGGAGCAGGCGCAACAACAGCAACTCGAAGACCTAGAAGCAACTGTTGACGAGGCCCGAGAGTCCACCGTCAACGCCGACTCCATCGAGGAACTCGAAACCGCTAAAGGTCTGTGGGAAGATGCTCTCAGCAAAATTGAGACCCTGGATGAAGACGCCAGCCCCGACAATACCTCAGAGCGTCAAGAGGATTATCAAGCTCAGATTGCAGATATCGAACGTCGCCTGGCCGAACTGAGAAATCCTCCCGCCCCAGCCCAGGCTCCAGCGTCAGCGCCAGCTTTTACACCTGAACCCCCTTACGAACCCGAACCCCATTACGAACCCGAACCCTATTACGAACCCGAACCCTATTACGAACCCGAACCCTATTACGAACCTGAACCCTATTACGAACCTGAACCCTATTACGAACCTGAACCCTATTACGAGGCTCCAGCCCCAGCCCCAGCTCCAGCTCCAGCCCCACCGCCTGCCAGCAAACCCAGCAACGACCCATTGTGGTAACGCCTTAAGGAGACGATAAAGACGATTGAGGGGAAACGGGTTGAGTCAAGTTTTGTTCAACCCTGGAACTCGGTTCTCGGTTTCCTCTGGCCAAGGTTGGCAAAAGTTGTAAGACTGTTTCGATGGGAATGGCCCAGCTAGAGGCTTCAATTAAGGACTGTAGGCCCTCCTCGGGGCGAGTTCCATCATCATAGACATAGGGATCTCCCCAAAGGGGATCGGCGTGGATGCCATTGATGGCGATCACTTCTCCAGCGCGATTGAGAACCGGCCCGCCACTCATACCCTTTTCAATGGCGTTGGTATAGCCGAGTTGGTAGCCTTCTTCCAAGGGGCGATCGAGTTGTAGCGAAATTTCCCCTTGGGTGAATTTAAACCCGTCGTTGAAGATATCTGAGCCAGAGGAGTCAACCCGCTCCTCTTGTTCCAGGGGAAACCCAGCGGCGAAGGTGACAGTTCCCTGGGGAAGGTTGACAGATTCTCCGATTTGTGCTAACGGGTAGTCATCGGGACTCTCAAACTCCAATAGCGCTAAATCATGAGCTTCTAAAGCGGGTTCACGGCGATCGCGTGCCGGATAGATCTGTCCATTTGGGGTTTCAATCTCATACTCAATATCTTCCCCGTTGAGAACATGGCGATTCGTGAGGATCACGTAAGTCTCGCCATCACGAGCGAGGAGAATCCCCGTTCCCCAACCCGACCCCGAGAGAACCCGAACCGATATGCGACGCGCCTCTTCGTAAAGGTGCAACGCATCAACCTCGGGCCAAATTGGTTCGGGTTCGAGCAGAGCCGGCCAAATCTCGTACAGGCTGGGGTTAAGGGGTTGATAGAGGTTTTGAGCTATGGTGATTGTACTCCCGGCGGCGATCGCCCCCGAGGACAGGACAACAGCCAATTGAATGAGTGACGCTTTTACCATAACGGTTCAACCCGCTCAGGAGTCGGTCGTCCGAAGCGACGGAAAACTCCCGAAGGTCTCAGAGGGGACTCATTAACCGCCCCGCTTTGAGTCGTGTCCGGTTCATTCTCCAAAACTGAGGGAATCTCGATCCTCTGTGCTGAAGGAAAATTCCGGGAAGATACCGGGTCGAAATAGGGATTGATGGCCGGAACTTGAAGATTGACAAACAGTTCCATCCCCTCAACGGCCTGCTGAGACCCATCAGGAAAGGGGAGAATAGCCACACAATAGCCTCCCTGGGGCGAGGACTCCGGGCCGGTTTCTGGAAAACAAAACAAGGGATGTCCATTGAGTTGTCCCACCATCATCGGCTGAGGCATAACCGGTGGGGCATGAGGCCTTTGGGGGAACAGGTCTTCAGGAACCACCTGAGCCGTAACCGAGGCTGCCATCCCCACAATCAGACCGGGGGCTAAAGCCCACCCCAATTTGTCTAAGTTACAATACATGGTTAGCAGATCATAAGTAAATTGATCAAAACTGACGTATCCTCAACATTGGGGTAGAGCCGCCACAGCGGTCTTGAGCTAACAACGCTTCAGGGGGGATGACCGGTTAAGGAATATCCCAAACCCGGACGAGTCCATCATCCCCGGCACTCACCAGGAACCCTTCCGAATTAAACCTGACCGATCGCACCGTCCTCAAAGCCGAGCCTCCATAACGGAGAACCCCACGAGAGGCACCGGTTTCAGCATCCCACAAGGAGATGGCCCCCTCCCCAGCACGACTGACTTGCAGGGCGACAGCCACAAGATTATTCGCACCAAAGGCAATTCCATGAGCGGCCCAACCCCCTTCACTCCCTTGCACTTCTGTACCGGTCTCCACATCCCAAATCTTCGTGACCGCATTAAAGTCACAACTGGCAAGGCGATCGCCCGTCTCATTAAACGACACCGAAAAGATCGTTGCCTCGTGGCCGCGTAAGGTTTGAAGGACTGTCCCTCTGGAGATATCCCAAATCTTCACCGTGCGATCCGAGCCACTACTGGCTAACCAACGGCCATTGGGATGAACCGCTAAACTGGTGGTTCCCCCCAAATGTCCACCCAAGCTCGTTCGCATTTGTCCCGTCCGACTATCCCACACTTCAATTGAGCCATTACGACGAGCCACCATAACACTTTGTCCAGTCTTACTGAAGGCGACGGCTAAAGCCGATTGGCTGTCATCATCCTGTCTCAACGTGCGGACGAGATTTTGGGAGTTAACATTCCACAAAAGTGCCGTTCCATCACTACTCGCACTAGCGAGCAGGGAACTATCGGCACTAAAATCCAAACCATTCACCCGTTGGCTATGTTCCGTAAAGCGAGTCACCAGATTCCCGTCACGGTCCCATAAATAAATCGTCCCGTCCTCACCCCCACCGGCGATCCAAGACCCATTAGGACTCACCGCTAAAGAATAAATCGATTCCCCGGCATCTAGGGTGCGCTGAAGATCGAAATTTGCTTCAGGTAAATGGCTAATACTCCGACTCGCCGACGTCGTGGGGGGGGGAGCGGCGGCTTGGCGATCGCTCCCTGGGGAAGAAGCTTGGCGATCGCTCCCTGAGGAAGACCCTTGGCGGTCATCACGGTCTCTTGGCGAACTATTAGTCGCCAGATTGGGTTCGGGGAGATTACCCGGCATCCGCTCGGTCCGAGGGTTCCCTTCCAAGAGCGCCACCTGATAGCCACTGGGTGAAAAGCTTTCCATCAACTGCTGTCCCTGGCGTTCATCAGCTTCTGAGGCATCGAGTTCTCCCACCAAATCCCGCACTTCACTGCGACGGAAATAAGCGAAGGGGTTATCGGGAGCGAGTTCAATCCCCCGAGCGGCATCAATATTCGCATCCCGATACTCTCTCAACTCCGCCCGACTCACCGCCCGTAACCCATGAGCTTCGGCAAAGTCACTGCGCAACTCAATGGCACGAGTATAGTCTTCAATGGCACGACTATGATCTCCCTGTAACGCGTAACTCGCCCCGCGAACCAGATACGCCACTGAAAAGCTCGAATCGTTGCTAATGGCTGAACTGGCGTCGGCGATCGCCTCTCGTAAGTTTCCCTGAGCAAAATGAGCATAGGCTCGCCCCGTTAACGCTTCAACGGACTCCGAGTTAAAAAATAGCCCCTGATTAAAGTCGGCGATCGCCCCGATATAATCTCGTTGTCCCAACTTTTCTCGTCCCCGTGCGGCAATCCGACTCGCAGAACCCTCAACAAACTCTCGAATGGGAATTCCCCAGTTAATCCCCTCTTTAAGCCGATAGTCTTCCCCCTCAATACTGAACTCTTGCCCATCACCCGCTCCGTGCATTCCAATCAGCCGTCCATTGCCATCCAAGATCGGACCGCCGCTCATCCCTTGATTCGTTTCATTACTATAACCCAGTTCATAGCCTTGAGGTTGAGGGTCAATCGAGGAAATCTGCCCTGGCGTGAACACAAACCTTGAACCGCTATCCGTTGGACGCCACCCGGCCACATAAACCGTGGTTCCCAAAGGAACGGAACCGGTTTCGATCTCCGCCGTCTGATAACGAGTCGAGCTATTGAACGACAACATCGCCATATCCAAATTCCCCAGTCGCACAGCATCTCCGAGGTTAAAAGGATATTTTTCTCCGTCAGGGGTAACAATTTCCAAACGAGTCCCCCCCCCCAACACATGTTGAGCCGTCATCACATAATACGTGTCATTCTGGCGACTAATCATGACTCCAGACCCCTGAGCTTGCCCATTCAGGTCAATCCGAACCGTCACCGCTTGAGCCGTTTCAGCCACACGCACCGCATCCGCTCTAGCTACGGAGGGCATCATACAGGCGATCGCACCTGCACCCAACACACCAGGAATCCATCGATTAGAAAACATAAATTCTGCCGTCAGCACGAGACAACCATAACACTAGGCCCAATTTGACCTCTAACCCTCTCCCTTGATTCGCCGTTTATCCAAGCGCCAACCAGGATCTGAACTGGGTTAAGGTTCCAACGGAACACAACCTCCAACTCAGACCCTATTGACATTCAGAGTTCTTCTGACGAGCGAATCCATTGAATCAGCTAAAACGCATAATCCGCCGGTTCAGCTTCACGAATGAGCATATCTAAATCAATCGAAAGCCCTCCATTAACACTTTCATACATGGCCGAAGACGCGCGGTTACGGACATTGGTCAAATCGGCTAAGGCCTGATCAGGATCCGTTCCCAGCTTCAGGGTAAACAGTAAGCTGCCACAATTGCCGCTATCTCCACTGGTACAGACCACAGGCATCCCGTTCATATAGCCACCTTGAAGGCGATTCAGAGACCCCTCGCGGTAGTATGCTTCAAACCGTTCAGACACCATTTGACAACGGACTTGAGGGCTGTATCCCGATGCCTCAAAATAATCAGATTCCCAGACAATCACCGGAACCTGACTACCATTGCTCGTATGAGCAACTGTTGCCGGCATCCCATTACTCGTACCGCAAGAGAATCGGTTAGAGGTTTGAGCCTGACTTGGTAACTGCCCGATGAGAAGGCTGCCCAAGGTGACTGAGGCGGCGGTGGCCAAAGTAGCAAAATAATTGGCTTTCATTGGATTTGCCTCACTTAAAGACGATTTACTTAATTTTTCTCCACATTCGTCTAGCCAATTCAGAGTGATCTGTGGCTGCGTCCTCTGGGTCATCACGCTTGCGACGAATCTCCTCTCCCAATAGACGTAAAAATCTAAAGGTTTATTCAACTTAAGTATGATTCTATCCCATATTAGCCGCGTAAACCCGCTTATCTGTCAAGAGATTTGCCAGTGGATGTCATGAAACTCGGACAATCCTCACCCTCAAACCTGAACCGACAACGGTGCAATCACCGTCAACGCCTTCGGTAAACATTCCACCTCAACCGGAGTCATTTCCACCACATCCCCATCAATGACGACATTCTTAGCCGGTTCCGCCATCACCCGCAGCTTAGCCGCCCGTAAACAGATGATATCGTCCCGTTGGGTCTCCGTTTTCAAAATTGCCGCTCCCACCATGCTAGTGAGGGCGTTAAGTGCCTGTAAACGGTTTTCTGTCGTACCGATGGTAATCTCTAAAACTCCGTCATCAGGGATCGTCTCCCCAAATCCCTGAGCCAAAATCGAGGTGGGTGGGGCTAGGTTGGCAATGGTAATGGCATCGGCCCGGAACTGACGCACTTCTCCATCAATCTCAATTTCGGCATCAAACTGATCCCCTTCTTGGAACCGTTGCACGCCGCCCCAGAGATAGGCTAACACCCCCCAACGGTCTTTCTTCTCGCGATCGGCTAACTCCACCACATCCGCTTCAAAGCCGATTCCCGCTAGGAGAATCATCGTCCGCCCATTACAACGGGCCGCGTCAATCACGCGGTTGGCTCCCGAGATGAGTAACTCACAGGCCCCACGGATATTTTGGGGAATCCCCAAGGCACTGGCGAAGGCGTTGGCGGTTCCCCGAGGAATTACGCCTAGGGGAATTTCTGTATGTAATAAGGCATCGGCGACGGTGGAGACGGTTCCATCTCCCCCAGAGGCGATGACTAAATCGGTTCCTGATTCCAGGGCCTGCTGAACTAAGGCTTTTAAATCCGTTTCGGGTTCTGTCACTAAGACATTGAGGTGAATCCGATCTTGCAGTTGTTCGCGAATCATTGCCAGTTCGCGATCGGGGTTTCCTTGGCCGGCGGCGGGGTTGAAAATGAGGTGGGCGACGCGGTGGGTGGCCAGTTGCTGAATGACGGCGGTGGCGGTGGCTAGGTTGGTGGCCAGAGGCACGTTATGAACGTTACACACCCGCAACAGGGCTTGAATATCGGGTTCGTGGGGTTGGGCGTAGAGGGGATCGATAAGGAAAATGACGGCGATGACATCGCCAGCGACGACTTGGGCGGCGATTTGGGTGTCTCCTCCCATTCCGCCTGATTCCATCCGTTCCACGGCTAAGTCGGTGGCCTCTTGAATCCGTCGCCCGGTGGTTCCGGTGGCGATAAGATGATAGCGGCCGAGAAGGGAACGGTAGTCTTGGGCAAAACTAACCAGTTGCTCTTTTTGGGCGTCGTGGGCAATGAGGGCTAGGGTGGCGGGCATAGGATTTAGAGGCAAGAGGCAAGAGGCAAAAGGCAAGAGGGGGAACCTGGTAGGGGCATCTCGCAGGTGGGGTACCTTCGGGGAAGAGGGGATTAGACAATGGATCAAAGGGGAAAGACTCGATTGTTCAAGTCTCTCCCCTTTGTTTGAGTTTAATCGGTTTTAGGATCGATTAGCGCATTTTGTTAGCGCATTTTAACGGAGCGTTTTAGGGTTGCCTCTTCCTGGGAGTATTCTTCTAACTTGATGTTGACGGGTTTGGCATTCCAAATTTCTTTGCAATACTCGTCGATGGTGCGATCGCTCGAAAACTTGCCCATGCGAGCGGAGTTGAGAATGGCCATGCGTGTCCAGGAGTCGAGATCGCGATAGGCTTTACTCACTTCTTGCTGACAGTCAATGTAGGCTTGATAGTCGGCTAACAGCATAAAGGGATCGCCATAGAGCAGGTTATCGACGATGGGTTTGAAGCGATCGCGATCGCCCGGAGAAAAGTCCCCATTGGCAATGCGATCGAGCGCCCCCCGCAGTTCAGGATTATTCTCGTAATAAGAGCGAGGATTATAGCCTTTAGCTTTCAAATCCTGGACTTCCTGGGCTGTCAAACCAAAGAGGAAGAAGTTGTCCGCCCCAGCTTCTTCGCGAATTTCGATATTTGCCCCATCAAGGGTTCCAATCGTCAACGCCCCATTCATGGCAAACTTCATATTGCCAGTTCCCGAGGCTTCTTTACCCGCCGTCGAAATCTGTTCAGATAAATCCGCCGCCGGATAAATCCGCTCCCCAAGCGACACATTGAAATTAGGCAAAAACACCACTTTCAAGCGTCCCCGAACATCGGGATCTTTGTTAACCACTTCTCCCACGGCGTTGATCAGTTTAATAATCAACTTAGCCATGATGTAGCCCGGTGCCGCTTTCCCGCCAAAAATAAAAGTCCGAGGCAGAATGTCCGCGTTGGGATTCCGTTTGATGCGGTTGTAGAGGGTGATAATATGCAGAGCAGCTAAATGCTGCCGTTTGTACTCATGAATCCGCTTCACTTGTACATCAAACAAGGAATCAGGATTGACATCAATGCCCCGTTTGGCTTTGATATAGGCGGCTAACTCTTGTTTGTTTTGCCGTTTAATCTCTTGCCATTGTTTGCGGAAGGACTTGTCTTCAATACATTTCTCAAGTCCACTGAGTTGTTCGAGATTTTTGAGCCAACCGTCGCCAATTTTCTCGGTAATCAGTTGAGAGAGTTTGGGGTTACTCAGCAACATCCAGCGACGAGGGGTAACGCCGTTGGTTTTGTTGAAGAATTTTTCAGGCCACAAACGGGCAAAGTCCCGTAGGGTTTGGCTTTTGAGCAGTTCCGTATGCAGGGCTGCCACGCCGTTGATGGCATGGGAACCCACGCACGCGAGGTGGGCCATGCGAACTTGTTTTTCGGGGCCTTCTTCGATGATAGAGAGACGCCGTGCCAGTTCGTCGTCACCGGGGAACCAAGTCCGCACATTTTCGAGGAAGCGGAAGTTGATTTCATAAATCAGTTCCAGGTGACGGGGGAGGAGGGATTTAAACAACTCCACAGACCACCGTTCTAGGGCTTCGGGAAGTAAGGTGTGATTGGTGTAGCAGAGGGTTTGCTCGCTGATACTCCAGGCGGTATCCCAGTCTAGGTTATGTTCGTCGAGAAACAGGCGCATCAACTCGGCCACGGCAATGGCGGGGTGGGTATCGTTGAGTTGAATGGCCACCCGTTCATGGAAGTTCTCTAGGGACGGGTTGGTCCGCAGATGCAGACGAATTAAGTCTTGTAACGATGCCGAGACAAAGAAGTATTGTTGTGCTAGGCGCAACTCCCGACCTTGAGGAGTGTTGTCGTTGGGATAGAGAACCTTGGAGATGGTCTCGGAGTTGATTTTCTCGGCCACGGCCCGGTCATAGTTACCGGCGTTGAAGGCATCGAAGTTAAAGGCTTCACTGGCTTCGGCTTTCCAGAGTCGCAAGGGGTTGACGGTGTTGGTTTGGTAGCCGGGAACGGGGGTGTCATGGGGAATCCCGATGACGGTGCGATCGGGAATCCAACACCAGCGGGAGTTACCGTTGGTATCATGGAACATTTCGGTATGGCCGCCGAGTTTCACTTCTACGGTGTCTTCGGGCCGGGGAATTTCCCAGGGGTTGCCGAATCGCAGCCAGTTATCGGGGATTTCGACTTGCCAGCCATCTTTGATGATTTGGTGGAAGATGCCAAATTCGTAGCGAATCCCGTAGCCGATGGCGGGAATTTCTAGGGTGGCGAGGGAATCGAGGAAGCAAGCCGCCAACCGTCCTAAGCCGCCGTTGCCGAGGCCGGGATCTTGTTCTTGTTCGAGAAGTTCTTCGAGGCTGAGTCCAGATTCTTCGATGACTTGCTGAACTTTCTCGAATAGGCCGAGGTTGACGAGGTTGTTGCCTAAATGCCGTCCCATGAGGAACTCGGCGGAGAGGTAACAGACAACTTTGACGTTTTCTTCGCCGTAGGTGCGGACCGTTTTGATGAAACGATGTAGGAGGCGATCGCGCACCATGTAGGCCAGGGCCAGATAGTAGTCGTTGAGGGTGGCGATGGTCTGATCTTTGCCCTGAAGATAGAAGAGATGGTCGGCAAAGGCCCGTTTTAGGGTTTCGGGACTCATGCCAGTGCGATCGTCTTCAACCTTAATCGGCGTGTTGTCTGGGTTGGAGTAAATAACTTTATTCATAAGTTCCGTTTAGGGGTTGCGTTTCCGGGCGCTTGATTTCCGGGGTATTCGGGCATTGACCGAGGTGGACCAGTCCGTTGACGGCGTTGAGGGAGTCCAGGGGTTTGACTCAAAACAACCGTTCTCACCCTCTGCACCAATAACATAACTTCGGTACCCGTAACGCGATCATCAACGGACTTTGACATTTTTGGTCCGAGTGCGCGAGAGGAGAGAGCGTTGTTTCGGTTGGGGTTTGAGATATTGGCAAGAGTAGGGGTTGGAGGGGGTGGGGGGCGATCGCCGTGGGTTAACTAAGGTCGAGGTTGAGTCGGGGTTTAGCTGCGCCTTGCCCACTTCTAACAAACTCGGCGTCTCTTGTACAGCCTTGACGGGAGTCCGCCACTGTGCGACAGCTTTGGCTAACAGCGGTATGGCACTGAGGGTAATAAATCCGGCAATGGCTAGGCCAATGGCGGTATCGACCCAATGCCAGCCCCAAATATAGGCCACGATCGCCGCGATAATAACCCCCACGGACCCCATAGCGTCGGCTACGGCATGAAGAAAGGCCCCTTCTAGGTTCAAGTTGGTTTGACTCTCTTGATGCAGTAATTTGGCACTGGTGGTATTGATGACTAATCCCAACAGGGCCACGCCTAACACGGGCAAACTGAGCAATTCTTCGGGGGGATGAGCTAGATGTCGCAAGGCTTCCCAGATCACGAATGCAGCCATCAACAATAGGGACAGTCCATTGATGATGGCCACACCGCTTTCGGTACGTGTGGTGTGAGCCAGTCCGGTTTGAGTTTGTCCCTGGAGGCTTCTCAGGCGTACTCGCCAGGTGGCCCACAGCGCCAGGGATAAGGCGATCGCGTCGGTGAGCATATGGCCCGAGTCCGCCAGCAGCGAGAGGCTATGGCTAACCTGTCCTGTGAGCCATTCGACTACTGAGAAGCCCAACACCAGGGCGATCGCCAGTTGTAGGGTCTCGATTGGGGTTCCTGAGTCAATGGGGGTGCAACAGGGACAAGGACGAGGGCTAAATTGTCTCATGGGGCGTGTTCGTTCAATCGACAGGGAGCAATGACACGGCTGACGGTGTTCGTCGAGGAGCTGTTCCAACCGTCAGGTTAACTGCACAGGTTCAACTTACCTAATTGATAATCTCCAATAATCCAGCAGGCGGGTCTACTTCTAGCCGTCGATTCTCTAAATCCACCACCGGCACGATCGCCTCAACAAAGGGAATAAAAACCGTCGGCGCTGCTGGCGGCTTTTGAGGTTTTTTGCCTTTTTTCTTCTTGACTTCTACTGGTTTTTGTGGTACAAGATTCTCATCTAATTGAACTTGTAACAAGTCATTCCCAGCCGAAAAAATATCAATTGTCACTCCCAACCGTTCCCCCGTTTGGTGATGAAAGACCTCCAACCCGAGTAAATCACTAACATGAAACTCCCCCGCCTCAAGTTGGGGGCGATCGCCCTCGGGAACCACTAACACCGCATTACGCAAGGCTTCCGCCGCCTCTCGCGTCTCAATTCCCTCGATTTCAATCACATACAATCCTTTTCCGGGGATCTCTCGCCCTCCGAGCAATTCCACCGCTTCAGGCTGGCCATCTTTACGTTGTAGCCAACGCCGCCCTGGTTCGAGGAAGCGTTCGGGGAAATCCGAGTCAGGATAGACGCGCATCAATCCACGCACCCCCTGAGGGGCGACAATGCGGCCAATTTCAACCCAAGCCGGTTCGTGTTGCGGTTCTACCATTGCTAGAAGATCAATTCAACGATTAGGATGTCTTAAGCCTTAATCATAGCCTTAATCATAGCCGTTCTTTGCGCTGAAACGACTCAGGCGGCTCAGGAGAGGGCGGGGGAGAGGATTGAAGACGTTGTTTTTCTAACCCATCGTTTTCTAACCCATCGTTTTCTAACCCATCGTTTTCTAACCCATCGTTTTCTAACCCATCGTTTTCTAACCCATCGTTTTGAGAGGCTTCGAGTTGTTTGCGTTGTTCATCGAGAACCGCTAAGGCCTGGGCCAGTTCTGTTTCCTGTTCAAGTTGATCACTTAGAGAGACTAAACCACTCAACCCATTGATAATCCGTCGCAGATTTTCCCGCAATTGAGGATCTCCCGTTAACTCATCTAAATCAGAGGTGATTTTTTCGACATTCTCAAAAGTTGAACGAGCCGAGGATAGGGTTTCTTGCAACATCAACAGATTAGCGGGATCATTAACGGCTTCCGAGACATCGCGCAGATTTTGGGAGGCGACGGCGGCATTTTCAGATAACACCGTGGCATTATTGACCAATACCTCAAGCTCAGCAATTAAATTCGCCTGTTCCAACTGCGATAAATTGCTATTGACCAATCTTAAGGTGCGATCGCTCTCCTGCAACAACGGCGTTAACCCCGTCGCCGCTAAGCGTAACTCCCGACTCATCATATTAAGATTATCGAGAGTTGTCACCAAACTGGTTCGATTATCTTCGAGGAGTTGATTCGCCGTTACCGTGAGGCGGTTGAGTTCCACCGCCGTCTGATTAAACCCAGCCGCTGTCTGGCCAAACTCCTCAGCCGTGCGGGTTAGCGTTTGCGTCGTCACCAACGCTGAATCCGATAAAACCCCGAGTTCCTCCTGAAAAAAGACCGTCATTTCCGAGACATTGCGAGCTAGGCCAGCAATATCTTCACTAGCTTGAGCAGTATTTTCTAAGAGAACTTGGAGCGTTTCTTGGAACTCAGGATCACTAAAGGACTCGGTAAATTGAGTTGAGGCGCGAGTCAACTTCTCGAAACTGACTCCAACACGACCGAGAACGCGATCGCCATCACAAATAATCACCTCAGAATCACAATTGTCTGCGAGAGGAGCCGCCAACTCTCGGGCTTGAGCTAGAGGCTGATCCGGTGAGAGGATATCAAGGGTCGTTTCCCCAATAAAGCCGATTTGATTGGCTTCAACATAGGGCGGACGAGGAATTTTGAGATCCTCAGAAAGAATCTCCACTTTGGCATCAACCCCATTGGTTCCCGGAACCACATCCACCAGGCGGCCAACCCGCACACCACGATAGCGAACCGGTGCGCCAGCTTGCATTCCCAGCGCATCCTCAAACTCGATCACAAACTCGTAGGTATCTCGTCCGACTGTGACTCCTCGTAGCCAAAGGGACAGGAGTCCAAACAATCCTAATCCTAAAAGAATAAATAGGCCTAAAGAGCCTTCTCGAAGCGTCCGCGATCGCATAATAATTCCTCGTGACCTGCGCCCATAGGGTTTATCAATTAACTATCTACTGTACCTACCCAGCCGCCTGAATTGGGCCATCAATACTACCGGTACGAAACTGGCGAATCAACGGATTATCCGTTTCATCAAGCTCGTGAACATGACCTTCCCACTGTACTTTACCGCGATATAAAAAAATCACCCGATCCGTAGTGCGGCGAATGGTACTCTCTTGATGCGTCACCATGACATAGGTCCCACAACTGTAGTGTTTCTGCCCAACATGAAGATCCCGAATCAAATCTTCAATCACCGTCGAGGCGATGGGATCGAGTCCGGCGGTGGGTTCATCATAAAGCAAGATTTCAGAGGTATGGCTGGGATCATCAGGGTGATCAATGATAGCGCGGGCAAAACTGACCCGTTTACGCATCCCTCCCGAGAGTTGAGCTGGATAGAGATCCGCACTTCCCCCCAACCCCACTCGTTCTAAACTCTCCTCAACTAACTGACGAATCTGTTTATGAGGTAGTTTTGAATGTTGATAGAGGGAAAAGCCCACATTCTCATCAACGGTGAGAGAGTCAAACAGGGCCGCTTGCTGAAACACCATACCAATGCCAATGGGATCCTGGTTATCTTCAATCAAGCCTTGGCGTAATTGGCCCTTGATGTAGATTTCTCCTGAATCTGGCGGCATTAACCCGGCAATGAGCCGTAAAATGGTCGATTTACCGGTTCCGGATGGCCCGATAATCCCTAACGCATCTCCGGGATAGATCGTCAAGTCTATCTCGTCGAGAATCACGTTATGCCCAAAGGATTTGGAGATCCCTTTGAGTTCAACGATCGGTTCTGAAGGACAATTGCGATCGCGTTGAACAGGGTCGTCATGGCCCTGCTCTTGACCCTGCTCTTCGCCGTTGTGATCCAAGTTGTGATCCAAGTTGTGATCCAAACGCGTCATGAACCCCGTCATTTCCCGCGACTGCTCTATCATGTTGCCATACTTGAGCGTGAGTTAACCGGAAACCGCTATGATGCCTTGCTTATCCCCGCTGCTATGAAACAGACAATCCGTGATTTGAAACGAGTTTCGCGAAGTCGAACCCCCTATCGTGCCAAGCAATGGTTCAAATGGCTCTCTCCGGGGCTGTCGTTAAAGCGATGGTTAGTTGTCAGTGCCACGGGGATGGTATTGGCGTTGCTCGGCATTGCCATTTGGACCAAACTCACCCCTGTCTATTATCTATTGCAGTTCGTCGAAACCGCCCTAACGACTATTGCCACGAGGGTTCCTAACTATATTAGTGGTCCATTAGTGGTCATCAGCGGTATTTTACTGCTGCTGTGGGGTCAAACTCGCACCATGGGGTCCATTCACGATGCCCTCAAACCCGAAGACAATGGCGAGTTAATCGATGCTCTCATGGAACGGCGGCGACTCCATCGCGGCCCCAAGATTGTTGCCTTGGGAGGAGGAACGGGCCTATCGACTCTGTTGCGGGGAATCAAGACCTACAGTGCCAATATCACCGCCGTGGTCACGGTGGCCGACGACGGCGGCTCATCGGGGCGTTTACGCCGCGAAATTGGTGTTTTGCCTCCCGGAGACATTCGGAACTGTTTAGCGGCCTTGGCGGACGAGGAAACCCTGTTAGCGGAGTTATTTCAATATCGCTTCCAAGGGGGAACGGGGTTGAGTGGCCATAGTTTTGGCAATCTGTTTTTAGCGGCTATGGCTGATATTACCGGGGATTTAGAGCAAGCGGTGGTAGCCAGTTCCCAGGTGTTAGCGGTACGGGGGGAAGTGTTACCGGCGACGTTAACGGATGTGACACTCTGGGCTGAATTGGCTGATGGCCGGCGCATTCAAGGGGAGTCGAGCATTGCTGAGGCTCGGGGTAAAATTGTCCAGGTTGGCTGTGTTCCGGAAACTCCCCCGCCGCTCCCTCGGGTGATTGAGGCCATCGCCAAAGCAGAAGTCATCGTGATTGGCCCAGGGAGTTTATATACCAGTGTGATTCCCAATCTCTTGGTTCCCGATATTGTTGAGGCGATCGCCCACTCCTCGGCCTTGCGGATTTATGTTTGTAATATCATGACGGAACCGGGAGAAACCGATGGCTATACCGTATCTGACCATATCTTAGCTATTGACCGGGCCTGCGGCGATCGCCCCATCTTTGACGCGGTGGTGGTTCAGAAAAGTAAGCCCTCGGCGCGATCGCTGATTCGCTATGCTCAAAAACAATCCCATCCCGTTGATTTAGATCTCGATGTCGTCGAACGCCTAGGACGACAGGTGATTCTGGCCAACATCATGAGCGAAGATCGCGAGTCGGGCATGGTTCGTCATGATTCTCTCAAACTAGCCCGCACCTTAGCCCAGCAATTTTCGGCCAAACGCTAATCCAGACCAATCTGGGCCAACCCCGAGCGGCGGTAAGATCCCAGAGGTGCGGTATGGTGAAAGAGGACGGTTTCGTGAACTACCGAACGCGCTCATCAAAGATTACAGCGTCGGCTTCCTACCCAAAGAAGCGCCTCCAAGTTAAAACTTTTTGGTCTTACCTTCTGGCGATAG
>HotLOscill_hetero_coDRAFT_1000183_pt1 | contig 36381 bp, 30 predicted proteins | sample HotLakmetagenome_2_FD_10650 | JGI IMG/M metagenome (IMG submission 10650)
ATGGTCTCAGTGAAGTCAGACAGGAGACGACGTTGTTCTTGACCTTGAGTTGTTAGAGCGGTTTCGAGTTGTTCCCGAATCTCTACAAATGTTGATGCTGCGGTGCCAAGGGTGTCTGTCAAGTTAGAACTTGCCTGCTCCATAACGCTTTTAGCCTGGTCGCCAGTTTCCGAAAGGAGTTGAGCTTGGTTACTGACGGTTTGTTCCATGGTCTCAGTGAAGTCAGACAGGAGACGACGTTGTTCTTGACCTTGAGTTGTTAGAGCGGTTTCGAGTTGTTCCCGAATCTCTACAAATGTTGATGCTGCTTGTTTCGCACTTTCTTCAAAGGCTTCTTTCTGTCCTTCCATTGCCTTGATGCTGGCATCAACACCCTGAGTTATTTTGTCTGAAATTTCCTCCATCACGTCTCTCGTTCCGGTTTGGAAATCAGATAAAATTGTTTGTAAGTTTTTAGCAAACTGATTGAGTTCAGTCAAGGTTTGTTGCTGAAACTCCTGGATGGTTTCAATTGCGCCACTTAAACTTCGTGTGACTCCTGCTAATTCATCGGTAAGTCCGTTAATGGCTTGGGAGGTTTCTTGAATTAGTCGAGAGGTTGTTTCTGTTAGGTTTGAGGTACGATTTAATTCCTCTAAAATTGGCTGAATGAGTTGTGTTCGCTGCTCTTGGATTAGGGTATTTAAGAGTTCCTCTCGATCTTTAGAGATTTCCTCCCGTAATGCGAGTAATGAAGAGTTGATATCTGTAAAAATTGGTCGCATCGATTCGCCAACTGCCGAGCCAATAGCTTGAGGACTCAGCTCACGGATATTCTCGGCAGCTTCCTTGAGTGAAACAGCAGCCTCAGCATTAGAATCAAGGTTGAGTTTAGAGAGGAGATGTTCGGGAGATTCTAAGAAAGCAATACGGTCGAGGCGATGACGGAGTTGAGAGATATGTTGGCGACGAACAACCTGGCTAAGAAAAAGAACAAACGTCAACAAACTGCTAGAACTCAACCCCATTAATGAGGTTGAGAAGGCGGTTTTCATTCCTTCTAAAAGCGTTACGCTAGAACTTAAAAGTTGTTGACTATCTCCTCCAATATCCGCCAGAGACAGATCCGTTAATCCCTCTTGAATCCCATAAAAGGTTCCTAAAACCCCAATAGCAATCAAAATGCCGGGAATAAAGCGAAAAGGACTTGATGCCGCAGAACGTGACAAGGCAGCCGGATATTGTAATAAAACAAAGTCACCATGCTCAAGTTTGGCACAAAAATAATTATCGATCCATTCTCCACCTAAGTGATGTGTGAACCAACGAAAGTTATTTGAGTTTTTGGGGATTCTATACTGACTGTCTTGAGCGTTCATGGCTTGCTTGGAAAACTTTTCAAGCTCACGAATTTTGCTTTGACTTGCTTGGAGTTTGCTGCGACTACGAATCCAGTAAAAAATCTCACCGAGAATCGTTACGCCGAACAGGACGGCGATTGTATAGTGGAATAGGGTTCCTTCTCCCCAAACGACATCCCAAACTTGATTCAAATCCATAGTTTTTTTTTGCTAAATCTTTACTTGAATTGGTCAATCAACGATAATCGCAGCTGAGGCGATCGCCACCTCGTGCATAACAACTTTGCCGTTGAGAATTTCGCTGTTGCTGTAGAAATTCTCCTCGACGTAACTCATCATCAATCGTCCAAGTTTTTGACCCAGAAGATTCATTTAAAGCAACCCAGACTCCAACTCCTACAAAAAATGCTAGTCCTCCGCAAATAATCCCTAAATTCAGCTTTGACATAGTAATATGGTAATGGTGAAATAAAAAATAAAAATCAGAATGAACCCCCTTCGCTGAAGTATTCGATTTCTGCATCCGTTAAATGCTTTTTAGCTACGCGAACAGGAAGGTGTCCAGCATTCCACTGACCGGCAATTGGCTTTTTTACAATTAGACCATAAAGTGGCTCATCTGACTCAGTTTCGTGGTCAACTTGGAGAAAAATGTTATGGGGGGCATGTTCTCGTAATAGACGAATTTGCTGGCGATTTTTTAGGTTTTTTAGAGAATCAGCCAATGCAGAATGCACTGAATTGCAAGCCACGAGTTCTGCCGCCAATTTCCAACCCTGATTGATAGATTGAACTCTCTGAATATCATCATGAAATGCGTTCGAGGGGTTGAATGGAATTTGATTGGTCTTTGCCATTTTTTACTTATAAACTGCAACTATTTGGCAGCTATTGTCAAGCAACTAATTTTTTGATTGACAGACCTACAGATTAAAAAAATTGATTACCAACCAAGATACTCCAGTTTTGATTTTTTGGATTCCGTGAAATCACTTAAATTCACCTGATTTATGGCATTGGTCGTCTAAAGTAGGAGATTTAGTCTTCCCGACAGCCAGCCATAAATTGTTCTCACTGCCACAGCCCCAAAACCCAGACAGACTTTTGAGGAAATTGCCCTCATGAGCAACGTAGTGAAGGTCTCGGTGTCCGAGCTACCGTCCAGGTACTGGGCAAGTCACATCTGCAGCCCAGGCCAAAGCCGATCGCCTCGCCCAACGCTTACGGGAACTCGGAGTTGATCCTGAAACCCTCTAGCGTGACCGTCAATGTCCCCAACCCATATCCCTCTAATTCTCCCTCAACCCATCGTACTCTCATGACCTTTAACCGATCCAGTTTCGCCCCGACCCTCCCCTAATTTAAGAGGAGTTCGAGTTCGAGTTAACAATTTCCATATTGGGAATATTGAGAATTTCTTCCCCTTGCCGAAAAACTCGCAAACTCGTGGCCGCGCCGCCATCTTCAACGATAGGCGTTGAGAGGACATAGCTATAGTCCCCTTGAGACCACCCTTGATTACATACACCATCACGACAACTGATAATTCCGCCATCCAACGCTAGACAATTGTTCTCATCGTCACAGCCATAATAAGTCAGGTCTCCTGTATTATTTACACCATCCCAAGTCTCTATTTGTCCCACAATAACTTGCCAAGTTCCGTTGCTGAGAACAGACCAATTCTCACCAAGATTAATGACCTCAGAAAGCAAGAGTTCTTGGCGCGTCTGTCCACAGGGTTCATTACTTTCACAATCGGCGACGCTGGTTTCGCGATACCCGAGTCCCACGGTACGACCTAAAAACTGCTCATTATCATCGCAAAACGAGTATTCCGCGCCGATCGTCGTAGTATTTCCCTGGGAATTGGTAACGGTGACGTAGCACATCAAATCGCCCATTTGTGTCTCCTCAATCGTCGCTACCTTCGGTAAGTTATCCGGTAAGTTATCGATTGGGGGAGAGGTGTCAGTAGAGGGTTCGGCGGTGGTGGCTGGGGTTGGTGATGTCTCTGGCGATGGATTGGCTGATTCGTCTGGGGTAGAGACGACTTGTTCGGGGTCTGATTCCGGGGTCCGGCTATCTGAGGGAATCGTTGTGTCGGGGTTACTGTCACAGCCGCCGAGAAATAGGGCGATCGCCAGTAAAGTCAGCCTGATAGTCTTGCGATGGTTCATAATTGAGCCAATTAAGGACGGCGACGAGTTAATAACACAGCAAACCAGTTCTGTGGATCACTCCAGCGGTGAACCGTCTCTAACTTAACCTGGTTCAGAGACTCGACAATATCAGGATACTTAAATTTACGAGAAATCTCTGTTTGAATCGTCTCCCCTTGGGCTAACTCCAGCCTTAGATCTAACTGACGTAGAGTAACCGATTGAGATACCTGACTGCGTAAGTGCATTTCAATTTGGGAGTCTTTTTCGTTGAAAAATGCCCAATGTTCAAACTGATCGAGCTTAAAGTTACCTTCAAAGCGTCGATTGAGATGGGCCAACATATTTAAGTTAAAGGCAGCCGTTACCCCTTGAGCGTCGTTGTACGCCGCCTCTAGGATCGATTTGGGCTTAGCGAGATCAATCCCTAAGAGAAAATAGTCCCCAGGATGCAAGGCCTGGCTAACCCGTTGCAGAAATTGCTGACAAGCCTGGGGTTTGAGGTTCCCGAGGGTGCTACCGAGAAACAGTAACAGACGGTTTTCGGTTTCTGTGGGAGGAAGGTGATCTAAGGCCTGTTCATAGGTTCCGACTAATCCTTGCACTCGCAGCGGAGGATAGTCGTTGAGGAGGGTTTTGGCACTCTGTTGTAGCATTCCCCCACTGACATCAATGGCACGATAGATCACGGAAGACTGCTTGGGGGTGAGGGATTGGCAATATGCATCGAGGAGAAGTCGGGTTTTGCTGGAACTTCCACTTCCGAGTTCTACCAGTTCGCTGTTTCCGGTGAGACTTGCGATTTCCGGGGCGGCAGTTTGTAGGATACTAGCTTCGGTACGGGTGGGGTAGTATTCGGGGAGATCGCAGATTTGCTCAAAGAGTTGGGAACCGCGATCGTCGTAGAAGTATTGAGCTGGCAGGGTTTTAGGAATCTGTTGTAAGCCTTCACGGACATCAGCCCCTGCTGGGGATAGGTTGGGGCTAGTTTGACTGAGGTGAGTCACCGTGAGGCGATCGCCATTCTGACATGATGAAGTAGAGGGAAGATTAGAGGGTGACATAAACAATGGCAACAGCTATGGAAGGGTTCTCGATCCATTGTGCCATCTGGGCTGGAGATCTTAGCCAGCTCGTAGAAACTCCAAGCGAGGTAAGAGGGGATCGCGCACCAGGGCAAATCCGACATATCCCCAACGTTGAAGTAAAGGTTTTAGGCTGGGAGTCGCCAGGGATTCTACCGAAATTTGCTCTTTGTAGTCTTCTGCAAAGCGGTTGATATAGCTGAGGGCATCAAAATGCTCGGTGAACAGCAATAAATAGCGATCGCCCTCAACCTCAGGACGTGCCGCTAGATACTGGCCATCTTGCTGCGATCGCAACACATAATAGGTTTCAGAAAACATCGTAATCTACATAGTTAGAACAGAAAAAATCGAAAAAAATCTAAGCTAGTTATTCGTTAACTCAATTCGAGGATCAACGGCTTTTAAGAGTAAGTCAGCCAACAAGTTTCCCACAATTAACATCGTCGCCCCCATCATTAAACCCGCCATAACCACAAACGGATCTTGAGAGCGAAGCGCCTCCAAAATCAGTTTACCGAGTCCCGGCCAACTAAAGAAAAACTCAGCAATAAACGAGCCACTGAGCAACGCCGCAAACTCAAACCCCAATAACGTAATCATTGGGTTAATTGCATTTCGCAGAGCATGAACATAAATCACCTTCTTCTCCGGCAAGCCTTTGGCGCGAGCCGTGCGAATATAATCCTGTCGCAACACATCGAGCAGTTGTCCTCGCATTAACCGTTGTAATCCAGCGAAACTGGTAATACTCAGAGCCAAGGTTGGAAACAAGGCGTGCCAAAGAATGTCTAACCCTTTCCCAAGAGTCGATAAGTCATCATGAAAGACACTGGTCATATTTCCGACTGGAATTAAGGGGGTTAATTGCTGTGCTAAAACGAGCAGCAATAGAGCCGTAATGAAACTGGGAAATCCTTGTCCTCCATAGCTCAATATTCTCAAAATTCGATCCAAGGTGCTATTTTGACGGACGGCAGCAACAATCCCTAAAGGAATAGCAATTGTCCAGGTAATAATCAAAGAAAAAATCGACAGAATCAACGTATTCAACACTCGACCACCAATCAAGGTTGTCACCGGTTGCTGGTACATTAAACTCCAGCCAAAATCAGCCCGAGTCAGGATTGAGGTGAGCCAGAGGCGATATTGAGTGACCGCTGGTTTATCCAAGCCATATTGCTGCGTCAAGTCATCTAATAGCTCTTGAGACACCGCTGGGTTTTGACGGTAGGTATCTAAAAAGTTCCCAGGGGCTAACTTCATGACCGCGAAACATAACATGGAGGCGATCAATAAGGTTAATAGTCCTTGACCGACTCGTTGAATGACATAAATGACCGTGTCATTCTGGAAAAAAATACTCAAACTTTGAGTCAGAGGACGTTTGGGTTTAGAACCTGATGAGGAAGGGGAAGTCATGGACAATGCAAATCATTAGACTGGGTGAGCTTGGCCCCTGGAGAGGCGAGATTAGCGTTGGGCTGAAATCCCAGAAGATAACCGAGGTGTGAGTTAGTATTGAACAAGGCTCACAATGGGAACTTCAGGCAACTGTTGGCGACCAGCCAAAGCGTTGAGTTCGATGACAAAGGCAAAGCCAACTAGATCACCCTGGGATTGTTCAACCAGTTGCGCCGTGGCTTTGGCCGTTCCTCCAGTGGCGATGAGATCATCGACAATGACAACTCTGGCTCCCGCCTGAATAGCATCTTGATGGATTTCGAGGCGATCGCAGCCATATTCCAACTCATACTCGACACTATGGACAGCCCGAGGCAATTTTCCCGGTTTACGGACAGGGACAAAGCTCGCCCCGAGACGGTAGGCTAGATGCACGCCAAACAGAAAACCACGGGACTCCATGCCAATGATACTATCGGGGCGGAGTGGTCTGCATTGATCCACTAGGCGATCGAGGGTGTAGCTGAGTCCTTCGGGATCTGCCAGCAGGGTGGTGATGTCTCGGAAGATAATTCCGGGTTTGGGGAAGTCGGGAACGTCGCGGATGAGAGATTTTAGATCCATGATGATGATGGTATGTTTCTGGCTCTTTCGATGAACTCGTGGAACTCGGGACATGAGCATCAGTCTCCACAAATCCTATCAGGAAACTTCCAGGGCCAAAGCGTTCAACTTGGCTCGGGGGAAACGAGCCGGGAATGCTAGCGATCGCCGAGAATGTAATAATCTAGCTTTGAGCGGTTGATCGAACCATCCAGTCATGACCCCATCACACCGCCCACATCGCCGGGTTGCATCGGCCACTTGCATCGCCCACTAACCACGTTCACCTGTCAGCTTCGCGCCTCATGGTCTCCAATCCTCCGCAAACACACGATTCGACTCTAACGTCACTACAACAGCAATTGCCGGATATGCCGGTGACTCATCACGGCTGTTCCCGGCGCACTCGTGTCCAACTCGATTTGATGTTGTTGGCGATTGAGGCTCTCGATCTCAGTGGATCTGAAAAAATCCTCAGTCTGGCTCATCAATTGGAACTCAACTCGGTTTTGAGCGATCGCGTCACCGTTTGGCGTATCCGCAACACCAATCCCCTACGGCGAGCGAGTCGCCGCCGTCCCCTCTCCCAAGAGGAAGCGAAGGTCCTCACCATCATTATTTGTAAGCTGGCTCGCTCCATGATGCTACAGCTACGGCGACTGAATCAGGAGGCCCAGCAGTTACGAGAGCAAAACCTGCCTTTAGATAAACATCCTCAGTTGGCGGTTTATCTCTCCCGGTTTCGCACCCACTTTCGCAGCCGTATGAACCCCCGTCGTTCCGGGGTGATGGTTTACGACACGGACGAAAAGCTCGATAATCTGGCAGTTGAGTTACTAGAAAAGTTACTATTTTGTACCGGAACCGCAGGTTTAACTCGGTTTTGGGTGAGTTTGTTTGATGGAGAGGTCTGATGGTTGTACGGCGCAAGTATAGTTTACCGGGATGTACCCTGGTTGTAGAAGGGTTAGATGACCCCAATCGAGACTCGCAATCGCAGCAGTCGACGCGATCGCGCCTCTGCGTTCTCGTCAGTGCTGAATGTCATGTTTTAGGCAAACCCGATGCCCTCGCGGGTGGCCTGGACTTCCTCGACGAGTTAGTCGCCGCCACCAGCGACTATACCCAGAGTTTCCTGGGAATGGGCAAGGTTGCAGTCCAATCCCCCCACTCTTGGATCACCCTCACCCCCCTAGAGGGAGGGTTACATCGCCTCAATCTGCGATCGCCCCAAAACGGGACGACCTCTGAACCCTTACAAATTGATCTGACCACCCTGCAACTGTTTGACTTAGTTGATGTCGTTGACCAACTTTTGAGCGATCGCCTCACCCTCCCTGATCGTCAACTCAACCTGTTGCCGAGAAACCGCCGCCAAGCCAAAAACGAAGAACCCGTCAGCCAACGAGCCGCACCCTTAGCCCTCGGGGTATCAAGTCTGCTGGTGGCCGCGATCGCCTTGTCTCCCCTACCGGTTCCCGAAGTCGAACAACCTCGGGAAAACGTCATTGAGGAAACCGAAGAACTCAGCGAGGCCATCGCCACCCCAACGGCCAACGACTCCCCCCCGGAACCCTCGCCCAATCCCCAAACCGGAGAAAGCCAGGTGGAGTTGGCCGATACCGTCACCCCCATCCAAGATCCTGACCTACTCGCCGCCTTGCGCTACAAGCTCTATCATGAAATCGACGAAGCCTGGACCACCGTTCCCACCTTTGAGGATGATTTAGTCTATCGGGTCAGCGTTGGCGAAGATGGCGCCATCCTCGGCTATCGTCCAGACAGCGATCGCGCCCGCGAGTTTGACGACGAAACCCCGTTATCGAACCTGTTGTATCTCCCCGTAGAGGGCGGAACCGCCGATGTGGAGTCCTTGGCTGAGTATAAAGTCGTCTTTCGGTCCAATGGCGTCTTACAAGTGAGTCCCTGGGATGGCAGCTCTCGCCCCAGTCGCACCCCTCGCATTACCGATGTCGCCACCATCGATCAGCTCATCTTCGAGGTGCGCGATGCCCTCTATGACCAATGGGAGGAAACTCCAGTTTTTGATCGCAACTTAGACTATCGTCTAGCCGTCACCGAAGCGGGGGAAATCACTCAATATGAACCCCTCTCGGATGTCGCCTCAGTTTATTTTGGCGAACTGCCCATTGAGCCTTTGTATAACCCGGCAGCAGGCGTAGAGATTCAAGACGATCGCGTTACCCTAGTTCCCGTTGCTGAGTTTCGAGTGGTCTTTACACCTCGGGGGACGATCCAAATTGGCCCCTGGGATGGACGACGTTAAGCCCCTATGAGCCAATCTCCTCCCCCAGATCCCAACACCGCTCGCTCCCGCCGCGATCGCCGTCGCGGCGGACGTTCAGCCCCATCAACTCCTCCCTCATCCTCTGGATCGTTCCTCGGGGCGATCGCCGTCTTCATCCTTCGCCTACTGATCTTGGGGGTTAGTCTCAGCCTCGGAGTGATTGGCGGCGTAGCTTGGGCGCAAATGTCCCCACAGGCCAACCCCCAAAAGCCCCTCAGTGAACGCTGGCGAGTGCAAATTCGCCAAATCACCAACCCCGCTCCCTCATCGCCAACCCCTGAACCTCCTCCCGCAGACCTCGATCGCGACCAACTCCAGGACAGGATTGTTCAGTTACAAGAGCAGGTGACGCAACTGAATCGACAACTAGCGGCTTTAACCCCCGAAGAAGCCGCCCCAGATGCTCCTGGAAATGCCCCTGAAGATGCCCCTGAAGACGCAACAGCCGAGGACAGCAGCTTCGAGTCCCAAAAAACCGACCTTCAGTCTCAAGTGACCCTAATTGCCACCCAGTTAAGCGAACTGCAAGCGATCGTTGACCCCCCCGAGGCGATCGCCCCACCCCGACTGACCCCTGGAATGCCCCTACGGCTCACCCTTCCCAGTGATGTTCTCTTCTCCGACAGTGGCGAAGTCCTCGATCCCACCCGAGCCAGCATCCTCGATCGCCTCCTCGACGAACTACAAACCCTCGAAGGCGCAACAGTTTACATTGGCGGCTACCTTGACGAAACAGACGACGAAGACGCCAGTTTAGAGAAAACCTTCGAGCAAGCCAAACAAGTCGAACAATATCTCGCCAGCAACACCGACACCCCCCTCCGCTGGGTCAGTATCGGCTATGGCTCCAGTCGCTTCGCCGCCAGCAATAGCAGTCCCGCCAACCGCCAACGCAACCGCCGCATCGAAATCCGAGTCAAACCCTAACCCCTTACCTCTTGCCTCTTGCCTCTTGCCTCTTGCCTAATTTATGAACCTCATCTTCCTCGGAACCCCCCAATTCGCCGTCCCCAGCCTCAAAACCCTCATCGAGCATCCCCAGTTTGAGGTCTCAGCCGTCGTCACCCAGCCCGACAAACGGCGAGGCCGGGGCAAAACCTTAATTCCCTCCCCCGTCAAAACCGTTGCCGTTGACGCCGGGATTCCCGTTTGGCAACCGCAAAAGATTAAGAAAGATGTCGAAACCCTTGACAAATTGCGAAACAGTCAAGCCGATGTCTTTGTTGTTGTGGCGTATGGACAAATTCTCTCCCAAGAGATTTTAGAAATGCCCCGCTTGGGCTGTATTAACGGCCATGGCTCCCTGTTGCCTAAATATCGCGGGGCAGCCCCGATTCAATGGTGTCTGTACCACGGAGAAAAGCAAACGGGCATGACCACCATGCAGATGGATGTGGGAATGGATACGGGGGCGATGTTACTGAAGTCTTCTCTGGAGATTCACTTACTCGATAACGCCTGGGATGTGGCCGCGCGTTTAGCTCAAGACTGTGGTTCTCTACTGGTGGAGACCTTGCAAGGATTAGAAGCCCAAACGCTGCAAGCCACCCCCCAAGATGACGAAGCCGCCACCTATGCCCGGCTGATTGAGAAATCCGACTATCAACTCGATTGGACGCGGCCGGCGATCGCCCTTCATAATCAGGTGCGTGGTTTCTACCCCAATGCCGTCACCGAGTTTCGAGGACAGTCCCTGAAAGTTAAGGCAACCGTTCCCCTAGCCGAGATGTATTACGAGCAACTTCCCGAGGAGTTAGTGAAACCATTACGCTCCTGGGGCGATCGCCTTAACCCGGACTCTGGAGAACCCGCAGAAGTAGTGCAGATTATCAAGAATTTGGGGCCAGTGCTGCAAACCGGGGCGGGACTCTTGTTACTCCAAGAGGTGCAACTGGCGGGCAAGAAAACCCAGTCCGGTTGGGATTTTGCCAATGGAACTCGCCTAGAGATGGGCGAGCATCTGGGCTGATCGACTTCTGTCACAGTCTCACGGTTCGGGAAGGGCATCTTAGGTCAGAATCAAAGACCATTGATTCCTATTACAGAAAATTTTGATGAATCGTCTATCTCAAAGCCTACTGACCCCCCTAGCCGCCCTCATGCTCACCTCTGGGACCATCACCCTCATGGTTCAACCTCCGGTTATGGCTCAAGAACAATCCCAGCGAACCCTCACCGTTCAAGGCCAAGGGTCCGTCTTTATCCCCGCCACCATCGCCCAGGTGAGTTTAGGCGTAGAAGTCGATGCCGAGACAGCCGAAGCCGCCCAACAACAAGCCGCTCGTCAATCCTCGGCCGTGGTTGAACTGTTGCGATCGCGCAATGTGGACAAACTCCAAACCAGCGGCGTGCGTCTCAACCCCATCTATAGCCGCCGTGACAACCAACAAGTGATTAGCGGCTATCGGGCCTCCAACATCGTCAGTTTTCAAATTTCGACTGACGCCGCCGGAGAACTCCTCGATACCGCCGTCTCACGGGGTGCAACCCGCATTAACGGCGTCAACTTTGTCGCCGACGACGCGGCGATCGCCGAGGCCCGCGATCGCGCCCTCCAAGAAGCCACCTTAGACGCACGTTCCCAAGCCGATGTCGTTCTCAGTAGCCTCAACCTGCAACGGCGAGAGATTGTCAGCATCAACATCAGTGGTAGCCAGTACGGTTCCCCCCCAGTCAGGTATCAACGGATGGAGGCCATGGCTGCCGACGCCTCAACCCCCATCGAGGGCGGAGAACAGCAAATCACCGCCTCCGTCACCCTAGAAGTTCGCTACTAATCTCCGTAGACTATGAAGTGAACGTCAAAGTAAACGTCACTACGGGAGAAATACTATCGTGAAGGGTCAAACTGTCTTACTCACCGGAGGAACCGGAGGTCTAGGAATGGGCGTCACCCCCAAACTTGTTGCCCAGGGGGCCAGCGTCACCATTCCCTACCGCAACACCGCCGAGGTCGATCGCCTCAAACAACAGATGTCCCCCGAGGACTTCTCAAAAATCCAGTTTGTCCTCCTCGACTTACTCGACGAAAGTGCCGTCCGCCAACTCATTGAGGATATGGGGCGAGTGGATGTCTTGATTCACCTCGTCGGCGGCTTCTCCATGGGAGCAACCCATGAGTACGACTATGGCGATTGGCGCAAAGACCTCGATCTCAACCTCAACACCACCTTTTTAGCCTGTAAGTACAGTTTGGCTCAAATGCGGCAACAGGGCTACGGGCGCATCGTCACCGTTGGTTCTCGGGGGGCCGTCGAACCGGGAGCGCAATTAGCAGCCTATTGTGCCGCCAAAGCCGCCGTCGTCGCCCTCACCAAGTCCATCGCCGCTGAAACCCAAAACACCGGCATTACCGCTAATTGCGTCCTTCCCAGCGTCATTGACACCCCCAGTAACCGGGACGCAATGGGAGATGACAACGCCGACAGTTGGGTCAAACCCAGTTCCCTGGCTGACGTGATTTGTTTCCTCGCCTCCGAAGCCGCCCGAGATGTCCGTGGGGCAGCCGTTCCCGTGTACGGAGATATCTAGGGAAAACAACTCAGGAAAACTACTTAAGTAGAAACTGTGAGTCAGATCACCGTCAACTCCGCAATTGCATCACCGAGATAACCCAGAGTGCGTCACCTCAAATCTACGGCAGTATCACGGAGACTCAGGATGCGTATCACTGCCTCCGTAGGGCGATCGCTGTCATACTCAAGTCATCGGGTTAAGTTAAGTGCGGAACTTCAGTTCCTCGATTCTGCTAAATGTAAAGATTTGACCTGGGTGCGATGCCCTGAGTCCGCATAAGGCCCTCGATGCAATTTCCTCACTCGATGCGACAGTTCCTCTTGATTCCTCCTGGTGATGCGGGAGGATTTTTTTTTGCCCCCCCTGTTCCCTGTTCCCTGTTCCCTGTTCCCTGTTCCCTATTCCCCATTCCCTTTCTTCTGCTATAACAGACGAGAACGGCACATCCACCGTTCCCCGAGTCACTGGCCTTTGAGGATTTCATGTCCGATCTAAACATCTCTGCAATCATCTGCACTCACAACCGAGATACCTATCTCGGGGCTGCCATCGATAGTCTCCTAACCCAGTCAGACTGTGAGACGTATGAGGTTATCGTGGTTGATAACGGTTCGACGGACAACACCAAGGCTGTGGTTGAGGCGCGATCGCATCATCCTCGTCTCCGTTATATCTGGGAACCCACCCTGGGGCTATCCGTTGCCCGCAACACCGGGGCTAAAGCTAGTGAAGCGCCCCTGATTGCCTATCTCGATGACGATGCCGTGGCCTCTTCCACCTGGCTAAGTTGCCTCTGTCGCGCTTTTGGGGAGAATGATAAATTGGCGATCGCCGGTGGTAAAGTGACTCTGATCTGGGCCGAAGGAATGTCTCAACCGCCCTGGCTCTCCGATGAGATGTCCGGCTGTCTAGGGCGCTATGATTTAGGAGATGAGGTGCGCCTGATTGACAACCCAGGACTGACTCCCCGAGGCTTGAACTACTGTATTCGCCGAGATTTTCTCAATCAGATTGGTGGCTTTGACCCCAATTTGGGACGAGTCGGGAAAAAACTCCTCTCCAACGAAGAACTCTACATGACCGAAAAAGCCTTAACTCTCGGTTGGCAAGTGGCCTATCTTCCCGATGCCCTAGTGGCCCACAATGTCGCCCCAGAACGCGTCAACCGCAGTTGGTTTCTGCAACGAGGCTGGTGGCAAGGGGTGAGCGAGTGTTACCGGGAACAACTGGCCGGAAATGCTGGGTCTAAACAATTGTTGCGAGGAGGAGAACGAATCGCCCGAGGACTTTATAAATCCCTAAAGTTTGTGCGCGATCCTGCACAACGCTTCGAGAATTTGGTGTATGCTTACGGTCAGATTGGCTATTTAGGCTCTGCTATCGAGGGGATGCTCTTTCCGCCCAAAGACCTCCCAGGCGATCGCCCGGAAACATCCACTTAAGTCCATCAACGTCCATCAGTTCCCCTCATCTCGACTGACTCCCCGTTTCCCTTAAACTGCGTAGGTTACTCGTATGTCTTCGACTGATAACAAGATTCCCGTGTCCGTCCTCATTCCCGCCAAAAATGAGGAATCGAATCTCCCAGCCTGTCTCGAAAGTGTCTCCCGGGCCGCTGAAGTCTTTGTGGTGGACTCCCAAAGTAGCGATCGCTCCTGTGAAATCTCCGAACAATACGGCGCAAAGGTCGTTCAATTTCACTTTAACGGACGTTGGCCCAAAAAGAAAAATTGGTCTTTAGATAACCTACCCTTTAGCCATGAATGGGTGTTAATTGTCGATTGCGACGAACGCATCACCCCCGAACTTTGGGATGAAATTGCCCAAGTCATTGAAAAGAACGAAAAAGATGGCTACTATCTCAACCGCCGCGTCTTTTTCTTGGGCAAATGGATTCGTCACGGGGGTAAATATCCCGATTGGAATTTGCGTCTGTTCAAGCACAAAGTTGGTCGCTACGAAAACCTAAGCACCGAGGCCGTTCCCAACACCGGCGACAACGAAGTTCACGAACACGTTGTTCTTCCAAGTCAAGCCGGCTATCTCAAAGAAGATATGTTACATATCGACTTCCGAGATATTTATCATTGGTTAGCCCGCCACAATCGCTATTCCAACTGGGAAGCTCGGGTTTATTATAACCTTATCTCCGGTCAAGCTGAGGATGGAACCATTGGTGCTGATTTATTCGGCGATTCCGTACAACGGAAACGTTTTCTGAAGAAAATTTGGGTTCGTCTTCCCTTAAAGCCTTTATTGCGGTTTGTCCTCTTTTACATCTTACAATTGGGCTTTTTAGATGGCCGCGCCGGCTATATTTATGGTCGTCTGTTGAGTCAATATGAGTATCAAATTGGTGTGAAACTCTACGAACTACAAAAGTTCGGCGGACAACTCAATCAAAATACAAAAGAGTCCACCTCGGAGAAAACACCCCAGTCGGTGGGATAGGGAACGGGGAACAGGGAACAGGGAACAGGGGATAGGGAACAGGGAACAGGGAACAGGGAACAGGGAACAGGGGATAGGGAACAGGGAACAGGGAACAGGGAACAGGGAACAGGGAACAGGGAACAGGGAACAGGGAACAGGGAACAGGGAACAGGGAACAGGGGAAAACCCACCCCTAAACCCCTCCCTGGAGGGGAAATCTTGCCTCTTGCCATCCCCTCCTGGGAGGGGCCAGGGGTGGGTTATGCCTCTTGCCTCTTGCCTCTTGCCCTAGGCCGCCAAAAACGGGGCAATTCCCTGAAGATAGGTTGAGGCATCCTCCAACATCGGAAAATGGGCCGTCTCAGGAATTTCGAGATACTGAACCATCCCCTTTTTGTTCTGTTCAACCGCTTTACGGGCCATCGCGGCGGGAATGATAATATCTCGTTCCCCCGCCACCAACAGCGTTGGAACCCTGATTTGGGCAAACTCACCCGGCATCGTCTCCGCTGCTTGCTTGCTGACAGACGTTAACACCGTACCCAACGCCGCCTCGAAATCCGCCATCAAGAAATCTGCTAAAAAGGCTTGACTTTCGTAGCTTGGTATGCTTCTGTTCAGGAAGCGAGCCATGAACAAACGATCAACCCAGGGAACCGAGGCCAGCCACTGGGGGCGAAACTGAACCACCCAGCGACTAATCTGGTGGAACGTGGTAAAACTGCGTTCGTCGTAGTCGAAGATGCCACTACAAGTGAGGATGGCCCGTTTGACACGTTCGGGGTAACGGTTGATAAACAGCGTGGCGATGGAGGCTCCCATGGAGTGGGCATTGAGGTAGACTTGGGAGGACTCGCGATCGCCCACCAAGGCATCCAGCAAGGCCGCCAAGTCATCGGCGTAAGTTTCGAGTTCATAATCCAGGGCTGCCTCCAGTTGACTTTTCTCCGGCAGGCGCGATCGCCCGAAGCCCCTCATATCGTACAGTAAACAATCGAAGCGATCGCACAAGGCCCGGGCCGTACTCCGCCAATAGCGTCCCGACCCCCCCCAGCCATGCAGAAACACCATCACCGGCTTCTCAACCTCTGAAGACGCTTCCGTAATCCATTCATAATAATGTTCAACACCCCGCAGGTTTAAGTACGCCATCTCCAGCCACTGACCTCGACATCTAACACATCTCAACCTATCATATCCTCCTTCCCTGTTCCCTTCCCCTCCTAGGAGGGGTGCCCAAAGGGCGGGGTGGGTTCTCTTCCCCTGTTCCCTGTTCCCTGTTCCCTGTTCCCTTTCCCAAACCATGCCCCCTCGTAAACGATTTGCCCAACATTGGCTTCGCAGCGATGCCGTCCTTGATAAAATTGTCGCCGCTGCCCAACTCTCACCGCGCGATCGCGTCCTAGAAATTGGTCCCGGCCAAGGGGTATTAACACGCCGATTATTTCCCTTAGCCGAATCATTGCTAGCCGTTGAACTCGACCGAGACTTATGTCAAAAACTTGCCAAAAAATTTGGCACGATTGATAATTTCTTGCTACTCCAAGACGATTTCTTGTCCCTAGATGTATCCAAGACCTTAGCCCAGTCTCCCGCCATTTTCCAGAACCAAAACAAAGTCGTTGCCAACATTCCCTATAACATCACCGCACCCATTTTAGAAAAACTCCTCGGAGACGTGGATGCGCCCAATCCCAACCCCTATGAGTCCATTGTCTTACTCGTACAAAAAGAAGTCGGCGATCGCCTTTGTGCCAAACCCGGTTCCAAAACCTTCGGGGCTTTATCCGTGCGCGTCCAATACTTAGCCGAGTGCGAATCGATTTGTCACGTTCCCCCCAAAGCCTTCTACCCACCGCCAAAGGTCGATTCTGTGGTGGTTCGTCTCACCCCCCGTCCCATTCCCGTTCCCGCTGAAAATCCCAAAAAAATGGCAACTTTGATTAAGTTAGGATTTTCCAGTCGCCGCAAGATGCTACGCAACAACCTCAAAGGACAAGTTGACTCTGACCAGTTACAAAATCTCTTAGAACAACGAAACCTGCCTCCAGAGAGTCGAGCCGAACGCCTATCTGTGGAAGATTGGGTTGCCTTAGCCAACGGTCTAAGTCTGAATGTTTAAGCAATCGTAAAAAAGCAACAGAGTCTCAGCCAATTTCCTTGTTTGCCTCTTGCCGTTTGTCGATTTCATGTTATACTAGAACCGAGCGCCCCAAAGGATAGGGCAAATCAGGGGCTGAAGTCTTGTCCAGGACGCAAGATTAAACATCTAGCCTGCAACAAATTATTTTCGCAACAAAAATAAACAAAAAAACAGGTGAAAAAAACAAAGTTTATGATATAGGAGCCGAACAAACATAATTATCCCATTCCCCGTTCCCTTCCCTTCCTCTTGCCTCTTGCCTCTTGCCTCTTGCCTCTTGCCTCTTAACAGACCCCCCAGCAATACGGCATAATGAGGAAGTTTTCTGGTTTTTTGTCAACTGCACGTTACTCCATAACCCTGCCACCATGCGAACCCACTATTGCGGCACCGTCCGAAAAGAAGATATCGGTAAAACCGTCACCCTCTGCGGCTGGGTAGATCGTCGTCGCGATCACGGTGGCGTGATTTTCGTGGATTTGCGCGATCGCAGCGGAGTCGTGCAAATCGTCGGCGATCCTGAACGAACCCCCGAAGCCTTCCAACAAGCCGACGCACTCCGTAACGAATATGTCGTGCGCGTTACCGGAACCGTCTATCAACGGCCCGACGAATCCCTGAACCCCAAACTCCCCACCGGCGAAATCGAAGTCTACGCCGATCGCATCGACGTTCTCAACGAAGTCCATAAACAACTTCCCTTCCAAGTGGGAACCTCAGAAACCGAAGCCGTCCGCGAAGACTTGCGCCTCAAATATCGCTACCTAGACTTACGGCGCGATCGCATGGCCGGGAACCTCAAACTACGCCACGAGACCATCAAAGCCATCCGTCGCTTCCTCGAAGATCAGCAAAACTTCGTCGAAGTCGAAACCCCCGTCCTCACCCGTTCCACCCCCGAAGGCGCACGGGATTACCTCGTCCCCAGTCGCGTCAACCCCAGCGAATGGTTCGCCCTTCCCCAATCGCCGCAACTGTTCAAACAGTTATTAATGGTCTCGGGGATGGATCGCTACTATCAAATCGCCCGCTGTTTCCGCGACGAAGACTTACGGGCCGATCGCCAACCGGAATTTACCCAGTTGGACATGGAAATGAGTTTCATGTCCTTCGACGAAATCATCGACCTCAACGAAGCCCTCATCGCCCATATCTTCAAAACCGTCAAAGGAATCGACCTTCCCCGGCCCTTCCCCCGACTCACCTATCACGAGTCCATGGAACGCTACGGCTGCGATCGCCCCGACACCCGCTATGGCTTAGAACTCGTTGACGTTTCCGACTTAATGAAAGACTCCGGCTTCAAAGTCTTCTCCGGGGCCATCAAAGCCGGAGGAATCGTCAAAGTCCTCCCCATTCCCAACGGAAACGCCACCATCTCCAACGTCCGCATCAAACCCGGCGGCGACCTATTTAAAGAAGCCAGCGAAGCCGGGGCCAAAGGACTGGCTTACATTCGCGTCAAAGACAACGGCGACATCGACACCATTGGGGCCATTAAAGACAACCTCAGCGACGACCAAAAAGCCGAACTCCTCAGCCGAACCCAAGCCGAATCCGGTCATCTGTTGCTATTTGGGGCCGGCGACAGCGACACCGTCAACAAAACCCTCGATCGCCTGCGTCAAGTCATCGCCGGCCAAATGGATCTCATCGACGAGAGTCAACTCAATCTCCTCTGGATTACCGACTTCCCCATGTTCGAGTGGAACGCCGACGAGAAACGTCTCGAAGCCTTGCATCACCCCTTCACCGCCCCCAACCCCGACGATTTAGCCGACATCAAAACCGCCCGGGCCTTAGCCTATGACCTGGTCTTAAATGGCAACGAAATCGGTGGAGGTAGCCTACGGATTTACCAACGGGAGATTCAAGAACAAGTCTTCGAGGCCATCGGCTTATCCGAAGAAGAAGCCAACGAGAAATTCGGTTTTCTCCTCAACGCCTTCGACTATGGAACTCCTCCCCATGGTGGAATTGCCTACGGCTTAGATCGTCTGGTGATGTTATTAGCCCAAGAAGACTCAATCCGGGATGTCATCGCCTTCCCGAAAACCCAACAAGCCCGTTGTCTTCTCACCGACGCTCCCGCCAATGTGGACAAGAAACAGTTGAAAGAACTCTATGTTTCGTCCACCTTTAAACCGAAAAAAAAGGAATAGGGAGGAAGAGGCAAAAGGCATAACCCACCCCTGCCCCTCCCAGGAGGGGATGGCAAGAGGCAAAAGGGGGTAGGGTGCGTCCCGGCATCACCGAATTTTGGGCTTTGATCACTCGGTTGAAACTTGCCGGAACGCACCGATTCGGTAAGAGGCATAACCCCTATTTTTCCCTATCTTCCCTGAATTTGGGGTTCCCCGCCTCCATGCGTCCTCGCCAGGCGATGGGATGATTGGGGGGCATATTCGCCTCCCGGTTTCCCTTGCTATAACGACGACCTTCTGCATCCAAAATATCGACCACGTTCTGATAAATCTCATCAGCTTCCTGACGGGAATTACCAATGCTGGTTAAGCCCAACTTGCCAAATTGAGATAAACAGCCCATGAGATGAAAAAGTGTCCCCGTCTCCGTACTGCTATCAAAATGAAGTTGATGATAGGCGATAATTTCCATCAAGTCATTGGGCAACAAACCCCGATATAGCGAGTTTTGTAAATTGTCGCTGGCGCGATAGAACTTGGCGCGTCCTTGTTGGCTGTAAAACAAACCACTGTCGAGGTCGTAGTATCCTTTGGTTAACAGTTTTAACTCCATAAAGGGGTGCGTGGTTCCCCCTTTTCTGAGGTTGATTTCAATGGCCTGTAACTGCCAATCTCCAGCTTGGTGAACCGCAATAAAATCCACCCCAAACCGTTCTAAACAGCCCTTTTCCGCTAAAGCCGCCCCCACCCGTAAGCCTAACTCTTGTAGGCGAATGCGATAGTCCGTATCAGCGGGAAAGACGCAGCCGAGATAGACTTGGCGATCGGGGCCACCGAGGAGTTGGTCGTGGGTGGAGAGGACTTCGACGGTTCCCTCGGGGGTGATGCGACATTGGACACTGGGCGATCGCTTCTCTTGGCCCTCAATATACAGTTCCACGATCGCCCCGAGTTCCGGGATGCGGCTGGCGAAACTGGGCCACTGTTCCTCGTTGGCTTGGAACCGCATCTGGGAGAGGCGATCGCCCACTTGGTCCAGCCGTTGTGGGGGGCTGTCACTGAGTCCGCTGACATCCAAGAGGGCGTTTCCTTCACCGGAAAAGCCTTCATTGAGTTTGACCACAAATCGCTGGGCCTGGGGTTGGCGATCGCATAACTCCGACACCGCCTGGGTCAAGTCTTCCACGGAATGGACTAACGCACTTCCGGGAGGATGAGGAATCCCACAATCGCTGAAAAGCTGGCGAGAACCGGCTTTGGTTCCCCAATAGAGGAGGTCTGGATCTAGGGCCAACAGAGGAATCCCTAGGCGTACCGATAACTCCCGTTCCAAGGGGGTGGCGTTGAAACAGACCATATAGGATTGTTCAGGTCGTAAGGCCCGCCAGATGCGTTCAATTAAGCGGGGGCGATCGAGGATTTTCTGGGTGAGGGGTTGCGGCGAGGAGTCGTAGGTGGAGAATAAGAGGAGGCGATCGCGGGCGTGGGAGAAGGGAATACCGGGTAGGAGTTGCAGATAATAGTCAATGGTACTGGGGTGGAGGGGTTGGGAGGTGACGTAGATGAGGCGAGTTCGGGGGTTCCGCAGGCGAATCAGGGAATAGAGGTTGCGTTCTTCGTAATGGTGAACCCCAGCGATTTTTTTGAGTTCTCGTTGATCCAGCGTGATGGAGGGAACCACGAGAATATCATTATCATCTTGGTCGAATTGGTCAATGGTCTGCCAGCGATCGCGCAGTTGTTTCTGAAGCGACCTAAAGCGTTCCTGGAGTTCGGACTCGGGGATGGATGCACTAAACATACGAGGTTTTGTAGTAATTCTTAATAATTATTTGGAGAGTCGCACCTTGTTATTTTAAGCCAAATTCTGGCAAATTCCGGAGTTAGCAATGGCGTTGAGAGGCAATGGTGGGAAACCGGGCGATCGTCCCCTCGGGTCGTTCTTACCCTGGACTGGCATTCTCATTCACCGCGACTGAGTTATCATCAACATAGTCCCTAATCTTCAAGAACCCGAAGCCTACCTGCAGTGCGATCGCAGATCTTTTGTGGCTTAGGCTGAGCTAGCTTAACCCAACCTACCGTTTGCTTTCTGATAGGTTAAACTGAGAGTAGACAGGTAAGTATTCTCATCAATTGAGTGGGTTGATTTAGATGAACACATTAGCATCGAAGGTCTGTTAGCAGGTAGGCAAAGTGGCGAAAGCCAGCAGTCTTTTGAACCTTGGCCAGCAACACGAGATAATGCTTCACGGCTTGAGAAAGCTAACCCTTCAGATACAGCAGATAGTTGAGAGGAAAAGTAGTTTCATCTATCTACGTTGTCTAACCTTTCCCACTGGCGTCAACGAATTAAGACAATTGAGCAAAGAATAATCTATGGACTACCGAAACTACATCACAATCGAAGCCAATAAGCGCAGCGGCAAGCCTTGCGTACGCGGATTACGCATCACCGTCTATGAAGTGCTTGAGTACCTGGCTTCCGAGATGACCGAAGCCGAAATTCTCGACGACTTTCCCGACCTGACGAGAGAAGACCTAAAAGCCTGCATCGCCTATGCTGCGGATCGTGAGCGGCGGTTTATGACTGCTCCCCTATCGGCATGAGATGACTTTTTGATGAGAATCTATCGCCCAAGCTGCCAAATCGCTTGAGCGATCTTTTCCCAGACTCGCTTCATATTCGAGATGTAGACATGAAAGCAACTATCGACCCAATAGTCTGGGATATTGCGAAAGACAATAATTTGATGATTGTCTCAAAAGATGCGGACATGCACGATCTGAGTCTAGTACTTGGGAACCCACCGAAAGTCATTTGGCTTCGCCTTGGCAACTGTTCAACTCGGCAAGTTGAAGATGTGCTGCGTCGAAATTTTGACGCGATCAAATTATTCTATGAAGATGAGAGTTTATCTCTGCTTGCTTTATCGTGATGCACCCATCAGATGCCCCTAATTCATGACATTGAGAAGCCTAATGCAAATCAGAATCGATATCGGTTTGCTTCGGGCAGTCCCCGAAACAGCTCAAACTTCAAATCCATTTACTCAAGACTTGAACGAGATTCTGATAGCCTTCTATTTAAATCTTCAATCTCTATCTCTAGAGATTTTCTATCTTCTTTTAACTTTGATATATTTTGCTCTATATCGAATTCTAATAGAGGATTGGCGTTGATTATTTTGGCTCTTTCCAATTTACCTATTTTTTGGTTTAACAAGCTTAATTGGCTACACAAATCCTGAAGCTGGTTTTTTAAGATTTGTGAAAGACTATCACTGGTAGTACCTATTTTATTTGTCTCGAAATTAGCCTCTCGTTTTGTATCAGTTTGTCCTGCTGGTTCGCCAGATTGATCTATAGCAACTCCCTTTCTAGGACGACAACACACGGCGAAATTATCGTCAATCCCTTCACCACTTACTAAAATAGGGTTTTGTGGTTTAGTCTTAACTAATTCTGGTACTTTTTTATAAAGATAACTCATGATCTGAAAAAAGCGTATATACTCATCATTAGAGTCAGTTAAGCCTTGACCTTGTAATACTTCAAGAAGACAGGTGGTAAACACACTATTCGTCGCTCCAGGTAAAATATAAGACTTCTGTTTTTCTTTGCAAGACGCGATAACCACTCGTCCTGCTCCTGAAGCTAGCCCTTCCAAAATACCTTTCGGTGGTGGAGACTCACGAAAAGGAAGTCCATCTAATTCCTTAGATAGCATTCCTCCAGCATGACAGCAATCCAACCAAACCATTAGTTTTTTAGCCTGAATTTTTTGGATTTTTTGACTCCACTCTTGACTGGAAATAGAGGTCTTTTTGATTTCCTGTAATGAATAACCATAGGGAATCAAGAAATACTCTTGAGTCTGCTCACAGAACAATCCATGGCCAGAATAGTAAATCCACACCGTCGCCTCTGGATTTTCCTTGACTTGGTTGGCTAGGGCATCTAGTCCTGCAAGAATGTTATCTTTTTTAGAAATTTCTTCGGTGAAAACCTGAACTTGCTCCCTGGGATAGGCGGCTAATCGAGGATTAGTTAATAACTCGCGTAATTTCTTCGCATCACTAACAGTCACAGGCAAAGCCCTAGAAGAATTTCTATAGCCAACACCAATTAAAAGACCATAGCCGTTTGTAAATCTTTCCATCATTTGGAGTAGTAAAATAACTGCATCTGTCAACTTCTTTACATTTATTTTGGTTTTAACAAAAATCTCAGAGTTATCAACTTTATATTCCTTAAACATATTGTAATATGTTTTTTGAGACTCTAGTTCGCAGTTATTTATCAGTATTTTATAGATATAACTATAGTTATTATTTATATAATTAATAATATGTAATCCCTCATATACTGGATATTCTAACGTGGTATTCAGGACGTCAGTTACAATCACTAAATCATAATCATTATTTGCTAAAGCTTTTTTTACACTTTTACAAGAATCAACATTCTCCACACTACACGTGAACCGGTCAAATAGATTTACTAGCTCAAAGCTCTTAGATAGTGCTTGATGCCATCCTGCTTGATTGTCTACTATTAAAATTCGGATCATTGGTTATATTGAATTTTGCCAAAATGTAAAATACAACTAAAATCAAAAAATTAAACAAGACGTTTGACATTTTCATGAAATTGCTTTATGTCAAACATTCCCTCGTCAGGAACTTTTAATATAAACGCATCTGCCTCCTTCCGTTGTTCTTGGAGTTTACTAGGATAAGCAGTAGCTAAAATAACTTTAGTTTCTGGACACTTTTTCTTGATATTTCGTAATAAAACAAGTCCATCAAGATTTTGATTTTCCTCATCTACCAGTCGTAAGTCTAGAATTGCCAAATCAAAGGTTGTTTCCTTTAGAAGTTGTGATGCTGATTCAATACTGTCGGACTCAGAGATGGTTAGGGGTAGATCCATTTTTCCTAAAAGCGTCTTAAACATAGTACGCCAGCGAGCTTGATCATCGACAATCAACACTTTTTTTGATAGGGACATAATTTGTTTTTCTCCAAGTTCTAAATAAGTTATTAGACCATAGGTAGCGTTACGGTAACTTCTGTTTCAAATTCCGATTCAGGCTCAAATTCAATTTCAATTTCACCTCCCATATTTTCAAATACTGTTTTAGCACGCCATAGTCCATAGCCTGTTCCTCTAGATTTAGTTGTGAAGAAGGGCGTAAATACTTTTGAATGTAAGTTTTCAGGCAGTCCCACTCCCGTATCTTGAATCAGAACTTCGACAGCATCTGTATCTAAATTGCGAGCTTCAACTCGTAAAGTTCCTTGTCCTTTTTCTAAAACAGCTTCAATACCATTCTTAAGGATTGCTTCAAACGAGTTTGCAATTAGAGATGGAAATCCTTGGATAAACTTTAAGTTTTCAGGCAAGTGTTGTTCTAACCTGATTATACCACCTGTTAAATCCTGGTGATGTAAAATTTCAATCTCAGTTAAGAGAGAACTTAAAAGTGTGTTTAGGTTGATTACTCGTTGAGGTTCTGGATTTTTGAGTTGATTGACTTGAGTTAAAAGATTACGAAATTCATCCTGACAAGACTGAATGTAGCTTTGACAGTCTGGGATATTAGGAGACTCTATTGCTTGCAGCTCCATCTCCAAGAGTTGCAGCCAAATTGGGATTGTCCCAGCAATACTATTGATACGGTGAATAAAATCTTGAGCAACTAATGAACGAGTGAGGACATTTTGTTGCTCAGCAACCTGCTCCGTAATTTGGGCATTGTATATTGTGATTGCTGCCCAACGAGCTAAATTTTCTAAGATACGTTGTTCATTTTCTGTATAGGTTTTGTCTTTATCCTTGGTGCTATAGGTTGCGATAACTCCTAAACACTTTGCTTCTTCTCCTTTCGCGAGTAGAATTGGAACTCCAAGCCAGGGACAGTCATTATTGTTAACGTAATCACATCCTTCTGTAGAATACCAGGCTGACGACTCCTCGGAAGTATGACGAATTGCTTCCTGTTTTCTAATAATTTCTTCGGTTTTGCCACGCCCCTCACTTAGGTTTCTTGGCGGATAGGGTTCGATTTTCTTTCCCTCTACGTAAACCATTATGAATTCTACTAAGTCTGTGGTATCATCATAGGTCGCGAAGTACATATTGTCAGTATCCATTAAATCAGACGCTTCCTGATGAATGTAAGCTGCAATAGCTTCGGTATCCTGAGGACTATCTGATGTTACAACACTAATCAACTCTTGAAGAAGATTTTGATACTTGTCCAGCTCAGTATTACTTTTCTGAAGTTCTTTCTTACTACTTTCAAGTTTCTGTTTGATCCTAGAAATTTCAATTGCCACAGCAGCTGAGTCTGTCAAGGTTTCAGCAAGTTGCTGTTCCTCAGGAGAGAAACCCTCTTCTTCTTTACTTTCAAAGTTTAGAACCCCAAGCACTTTACCCCGAAAAATGAGTGGTACGACTAACTCAGATCGAGTTTCAGGACTAACCTCAATGTAGTAAGGATCTTCTCCCGGTGCCACGTTAGGAGCGTAATAAGGTTCCTTGGATTGAAACACATACCCAGAAATACCTTTGCGCGGATTAGAGGGGGCTAAACTAATCGCATCATTCTTATAATCTAAATTGACTCGACCGCCACATTGAGATTCCAGTTTAATTTCATTACGTTCTTTATGATAAAGCCAGACATCGGCATAATCTGCACCAGTGAATTCTTTAGCAGTTTCTAGGATTTTACTCATAACAGACTTTAAAGAATTTTGTCTAACTTCTTCATAAATATCCCCTAACGTTTCGAGATTATCAATACGTTGCTGAAAGTTGTTCCGCTCGCGCTCTGCCAGTTTGACATTAGCTAATGCCAAAGCCACAGAATCCGAGAGTTCATCCAACAATCGTGCATCATCCTCGTGATAAACTCCTCCTCGTTTCATATGATAGGTCACAAAGACCCCAACCACCTCATTTCCGGCTCGCATTGGCACCCCGAGCCAACTTTTGGGAATATCTCGATCAGTATCTTCCACTAAAAAGTACTGTTGAACTTCTTGTCTGCTTTTAAGAATCAAAGCCTTCTGACTATCCAACACCGTTCGTAACACTGGCTCTGGACTATTTGACCAAACTTGTCGAGCAATGTCTGACTCCAATGTATTCAGTTCGTCACCTTGACGATAAGCTAAGGCAATATCAAACTCGTTTTGATCTGCATCATATAAAAAGACACATAGATTATAGACATCAACAAGTTCTGAACCACGCTCTTTTAAAATCTCGAACACTTTATCTTGACTCAAATCAATTTGGTTCGAAAGTTCATTTTCGATTTCAGCTAAGATTTTTGAATTTCGCTGGGAGTGGAAGCGATAGATAGCATTTGCAGCTTGGTCTGATAGAATATCTAAAAACTCTGCATCATTCTTGTTATAAACGGACTCAGGAGTAGTTCGATCTGGATCTTCAACGATAAATACACCAATGGCTCGTCCCTGAATTCGCATCGGAACAGCCATCCATGAAGCAGATTCATTGGCCGGGACATCATCAATCGACAATTTTTTAAACTCATTATTGATTCGTAGTCGAGGGGTTTTATCATCAATGATCTTAGCCAGTATATCTTGATTGAGCGCCGAGAGCAGTTCTAGCTGTTTAACTGAGTTTTCAAGATCCTGTACTTTGCCTTGGCTTACTACAACCCGAAAAGCATGGTTCAATTTGAGTTTATTATATAAAACAATCGATAAATTTTTAACATCTATATCACCAATTTCTGTGAGTTTATTATAAATTTTCCCCAGAAGTTGTGCTTCACTGTCAGCTTGAAGTTGAGTCAACTCTTGTTCCACATCCCCAATAATAGTGACGCGATCATGTAGTCGTTCATAATCGATCGCACTCGCAGCAATATCCCCAATGACATCGAGAATATCTACCAACTCCTCACGATAAGCATTCGCTCGCTCTGAGTCTTGGACAATTAATACTCCGAGGGTATGGTCAACCGTCGTCATGGGAACCCCCAACCAAGACTGTCCCCGAGAACATAAACTCAGATCCGGCCCCTGGCTCTCTTCATAGGCTCGTATCGCTTCAGGATTGGGGAGGTAGAGCGGTGCTTGCTGCTTGATGACCTTTTGGATCAGCGTTGTGCCAATCTGCTGAATAATCTCTTGGGTCTCGTCGTCCTGAAGTTCGATTTCTTGGCCATTCTTCCAAAATGCACCCAGTTCAAGTTCATCTTGTAAACGATGTTTCAGCACACAATAAATATAAGGAGACCCTGTTAGCTCATAAACATGAGATAACACATATTGCAGAATTCCCACCTGATTGGGATGTCGTTTCAGGTTTTTATTTAACTGAGCGATGATCTTGAAAGCTCGTGTCTGTAACTCTTGAGTGGATTGGCGTTGAGGTGAATTAGAAGCTGTCATGACTGTCCCTGATTATCTAAAAAATGGCTTACCGGTTCGGTCGGTTCATCGGGCTGATTTAGCGTAACTGAGACTTCCACCTTTGCAATGCGTCTTGATACTGCTGGCGATTAAAGGGAATGTTCGCCCTCCAAAGATGTAGTTCAATCAGAGGTAGGGGCAACCCCCAGTTTTTCTCAATATCAATGAGGTTCGCCTCCAACGAGGTCTCATGCTCTAATTCAACCTGATTAGCAATAAACTGCCTAAGCTTGTCATGGCCCCGCTCAACAGTTTTATGAAAGCGCACCGATTCCGCCTCGATATAGCTCAACAACGTCTCAACCAGGGTTTGATTCAACACCGCCTGAGCTTCCCCAGACTCCTGATGCGTCTGCCATTGTTCAACCAGCTTGGCGAGGAATACCGGCAAAAACGTGGCTTCCTCAATCTCTAGAACCATCAGACGCGCGATCGCCCGCCGAATCAATAACTTAACAATCCGTTCCCGTCCATTCTTCCCCGGTGGTGGTGCGCCGTCCCCCACTAACACCCAGAGGGCCTTGAGATGGTCGGCAAGAATCCGCTCACTTTCCTCAGCCATCCCCTCCGGTAACTGTTGCACCTGGCGATACTGACGAATCAACTCAATCAGAGGACGATACTCAGCCGTCTCAAACACCGACGAGACCCCCTGCAAAATCACTGCCACGCGCTCAGTGCCAATGACCGTCTCCGTAAATGGGTTCTCCAAAGGGATAATCTGATGATGCTCCTCCTCCAGTTCCGAAGCAATAAATAGGGAATTGGAAAACTCCAAAAAGCGACCACACCGACATTGAGGGCCACAAGCCGCATCACAATCGGGACGCGCTCCCAAATCGTAAAACAACTCCGTATTGGGGCCACATTTGCGGGGATGGTCACCGGTAAAACCCAATCCCCGACTTTGTTGCCAGTAATTGTCCTCAACCCCTAACCCGACCAATCGCTCAGGCGCAAGTCCTAACTCAAGCCAGGCCTCATAGGTTTCCTCATCGGCGGCTAAAGTATTTCCTTCGAGTTCTCCTCCCGCGAAATAGGACACCCACAACTGCTCTGGATTAATCGTTAACTGCTGCGTCGCCAAAGTCCACATACGGCGAATTGTGGATGCTTTGGCGTTGGGGCCAAAAACAAAGGCTCCCGGCATCTCAAACAGGCTCAGATGACTCTCGTCACGACCAATACTGTCCAAATCAAAATGGCGAAAACAATCTTGTACCAGCACAAACTGCTGACCCTGATAATCAGGAAACCGGGACAAAGACAGTTCCACTTGCACTAATCCCGCACTCATGACAAAGGACATGGGAATTGAGGGATGTAACATAGGCGCTCGGGGAAGCGTTTGGAATCCCTGAGCTTGATAATGTTGGATAAAGCGATCGCGGATGCTTTGCGTTGAAACATGAATTTCCCCCCTTTGGGACAGGGATGTTGGAGAACTCGGGGTTAACGAGGACGATGAATTTAACAAGGTTTTCGGGGCCAATGCGTCAGTCTGGTGCAACACCAGTCAATGAGAAACACAACGTCATGTCCACTTAACATAAGGGACAACGGACGCTGACAACCTACACCTAACGTGCAGGATTAAGTTCGGTTAACTTTAGCCAAGACAAGCGAGATCACGCAAATTCGGGATCTCCCTGGGTCACTCATCTAAAGCCAAAACTATCCAGCAAACAACGGTCTTAAAAGTACGAAACTCCTAAGCCTTGACAGTTCAATTTTTAAAGCGATCATCGAACCAACAAGCGACTGACACTTGCGGCCTCTCTGGGTCGGAGAGCTAAGTCTTTTACTATCCTAAATTTTCCCAGAGGTTTAGGCAAGGGCCGAATGATAAAGGTTTATGACATTTGACCGGATTAGCGATAGATGCCCGCCGATTCGAGCATTTACCGCCACTATCTCTCTAATCAATCACATCCGGAGGCGCGATCGCCTCTCGGAAAAACTCCGCCAACCCCGCCTCCCGACTCTCGGGCGAATCCTCCGACCAATCCCAGAGACTTTGATAGAAGAAAAACGACATCCCCGCAAACCCTTGATTGCGAATAGTCCGCACCTTCTCCTCAATTAACGGCATTTCCGTCGGGCGATTACGTAACCCCGCCAACACCGCAATTCCCACCGGAATCTGACGACGGGCCGCCGCCACTTCTGGACGGTTCAACTCCCCAATAAACACCTCAATATCACTGCGATAGACCTGTAACACCAACTCCTCGATATAGCCTAACTCCTGCCACCGCTGCCAATCCTGTAAATAACGCGCATAGGCAAAATGCTGCGGATTCGGAGACACCGAAATGACCACATCCGGCTTAACCGCCTTCACCGCCTCAAACATCCGCCCCACAAACTCAGTAATTTTGTCCGCCCGCCAACGCACCCAGTCTGGGTCATTAAAATCCTCTGGTGGGTCTTCACCATCATGCTCACGGCGATACAATTCCACCGTATAGGCATCATAGCCAAACTCCACTGGCAAGCCTAAATGGTCGTCAAATTGAATCCCATCTACATCGTAATTCTCAACGACTTCTAACACTAAATCGAGAATAAACTCTTGGACTTCCGGGTGAAAGGGATTCAGCCAAACCCGCTCATGTTCCCCTTCCATAATCGTCCGAGTTCCATCGGCCCGTTGCGTCAGCCACTCCGGTTTCCGTCGCGCTAATTCTGAATACGACGGAGCCTGAAAACCAAACTCAAACCAGGGAATCACCCGTAACCCCAACTCCTGGCCATACTCGATGGCCTCGGCTAACATATCACGCCCCTGCAACCCCGGTTCCGGGTCCACCGCCCGACCAATCACCGGTTCCGCCACTTGACTGGGATAGAGGGTATAGCCCCAATTCCACACCACCGGATAGACAGTATTAAAATTGAGACGATGCAGCCGTTCAAAGCCCTCCCGTAGATTCCGAGAGGAAAACAAGACCTCACTGTCCACATTCGTCAGCCAAACGCCCCGCAATTCCGGGACCTCAATCGGGGCCACAAACTGGGAGGGAATTAACCCCATAAATTCCGGTTGTTCCAACGCCAGCACTTGACAAAGACTCGCTACCACATCGGCCCGGCTGGCTAAGCGATAGGGATAGAGCCAATCCGCCCCCGAGGGATTCACCACTAGCCCCCGTTCCGCCGCCGCTGCGATCGCCTCTAACGCCCCATCATCCCGAACCAGAATCCCATCTCGATAATACCGGTTCAGGGTCTCTCGGGCTGGACCCGCGGCCTGATAGCCCAACTCCTGCGTTAATATCTGCCAAAGTTGTCCGCGAGAGAGATACTGATCCAGGTTGACCGTCTCTACCTCGATTCCATTCCCCTCGCGCCCATTTCCCTCGTTTAAGTAGGGAAGACCCTCCTCAGAGGGCGATCCCGCAAAACGAATCGGATTCATCATCCCCGCCAACTCGCCGCGAGTTACAGGGCGATTTAGCCCCCCAGAGGGAAGCGAGAGAGAGGTCTGCTGTTGCAGGGTTTCTAAACAGGGAGTGATCCAGTTTTGACTAGATTGGCCCAGTGCTGGACTTGCGAGAGAGAGGCTCACAAATCCGAGAATCCAGGGGGATAATTGGCCTAAGACCCGATGAGGGGGCCAATGACGGGGAACAACAGCATCATTCATGGGCATTTTGTCCGGCGATCGAGAAGTAAATATGTGGTCATTCTACCTTTTCCTTTGACATCAATCACCCCTCGACGTTCAAAGTTAAAGCAATCTTTTAAACGTTCATAGGTGGCTTCGGTCACTTGAATTGTATTGGCAATACCATGGGACTCCATACGGCTGGCGGTATTGACTGTATCCCCCCAAAGATCATAGGTAAACTTATTGGTGCCAATCACCCCCGCCACAACGGGACCCGTGTTAATGCCAATGCGAATACTAAAGGGTTCATGATCGCCGCGATTAAACTGGGCCATGCGGGTTTGCATATCTAGGGCCATCTGGGCGATCGCCTCGGCATGATCCTCCCGAGGAATCGGCAATCCCCCCACCACCATATAAGCATCGCCAATCGTTTTTATTTTTTCGAGTCCATTTTTTTCAGCCAATCTGTCAAACCCTGAAAAAATTTCATTTAATAATTCAACTAATTCTGTTGGAGAAATTCGCGACCATAACTTCGTAAACCCCACAATGTCGGCAAATAAAACACTCACATCATCAAAACTATCCGCAATTGTTTTAGGGTTTTGCTTGAGTCGTTCAGCAATGGGTTTTGGTAAGATACTTAATAAAAGTTTCTCAGATTTTTTTTGTTCAGTTGTCAGTTTTTCTAGGTATGCCTTTTCTTGGTCTCTTAGGCGCTTTTTTTCCAGGCAAGCCCCCAATCTGGCTTTTAATAAAATCGGATTAAAGGGTTTTGGTAAATAGTCTTCTGCCCCTAATTCAATACATTTGACAACACTTTCAATATCGTCAAGAGCCGAAATAACTAAAACCGGAATATCTCGAAGTTCAGGATCTGCCTTAATTTTTTCGAGGACTTGATACCCATTCATTCCCGGCATCATGATGTCGAGCAAGACCAAATCAAAGGGATATTCCGCCATCAATTCCAGAGCGCGAAAGCCATCCTCAGCCACCATCGCCTCATACCCCTGACGTTTTAACCGTCGTCTGAGTAAATCGCGGTTAGCCTCATTATCATCAACAACCAAGACTTTAGCAGTTTCCGGCGATGTCATGAACGAACTCCTCTAGTCAGCAAAACATTGAGCAAAGACTTGAGCCAAAACCCCCAATCAAACACTCAGTCAAGCACTTAAATCAAGACTTGATATCAAGTTTTGATATCAAGACCTCAGTTAACCACTTCGGCCAGCACCTAGCCAACCATCCCAGACATGAGGCGATCGCCCACCGTGAGCCGTCGTCCCAGTTTAGCTGATCCCGTCAGCCTCAATCGGACGAGTCCGAAGACTTCAGGGCGATCGCCAAGCGATTAACCATCAAGGGTAACTCAACCAAGAACGTCGAGCCATGATTCAATTCACTCTCTACTGTAATCTCCCCACCCATCATCTGGCAGTAGCGGCGACTAATCGTTAACCCCAATCCCGTCCCGCCATATTGGCGCGTCGTCGAAACATCGCCCTGAGTAAAGGGTTCAAACAACTGCTTCACCTGTTCCTCGCTCATCCCAATCCCCGTATCCATCACCCGGAAGCGAATCGTCTCGGCCTGGCGTGTCACCTCCAAGGTGATCTGTCCCGCCTCAGTGAACTTGGCCGCATTACTGAGTAAATTCAACAGAACCTGTCGCACCTTCGTTAAATCCGCCTGCATTTCCCCCAACTCAGAATCCCCCTCAATCGTCAAGGTATTCTGATTTTTAGCCACCAACGGCTCCACCGTCACGCAGACTTCCTCAATTAACATCCCCACATCAAAAGATTCGAGATACAGCTCCATCTTGCCCGCCTCAATCTTAGAGATATCGAGAATATCGTTAATCAAGGCCAACAGATAATTCCCCGCCGTACGAATCTTTTGCACATCCTCAACCGCCTCCTCATTCCCCTCATCTTCGGCTTCCTCCTGCAAAATTTCGCTATAGCCAATAATGGCATTCAGGGGAGTCCGCAGTTCATGGCTCATATTGGCCAGAAACGCACTTTTAGACCGATTCGCCGCTTCCGCCGCCTCTTTGGCCCGATACAGTTCTTCCTCAGCCTGCTTGGCTAAGGTAATATCCTTGACAGCCCCGAGCAACCGTAACGGAGTCTCTCCCCCTGAACCATGTCCCGGCTCATCCCCATCAGGACGCGCATAGTCTCGTAGCCAACGAATCTCGCCATTGCGGGCAACAATACGATATTCGCGCATTCCATCCCAATTGTTGCTCCTGTTGCTCGGAACCCGACGCGCTTGAGGTCGATCCTCCGGGTAAATCACCTCAGACCAGCCTCCCAACTCTTGGATCTCGTCGATGCGGTAGCCGGTAATCTCCTCAAAGGCCTGGGTGGCCCATTGCACCACCAGCACACCCTCAGCACTAACTTCGGCAGCATAAATATAGTCCGAGGCCAACTCAGATATAGCTCGATAACGAGCCTCACTCTGCCGTAGAGCCACTTCAGCGGCTTTACGTTCACTAATGTCTCGCACAGCGGTAACGCGAACCTTATTGCCGTAATAGGGAAGAGAGCGTCCCTGAATTTCTACCGAAAAGAGACTGCCATCACGCCGCAGTCCCGTCAATTCCGAGGTTTTCTCCGATCCCGATCGCAACGGGTCTCGGGCCGCGGCCCGACAGTCAGGAGCGAACAATTGCAGCGGGTTCATGGCCAGCAGTTCCGTGTCGGAATAGCCAAATAGGGTTCCCAGAGCCTGATTCGTATCGAGAATCGCATCATCAGCATGGATGATAATCCCCTCAAACGTTGCTTCCGAGAGCCAGCGGAACCGTTCTTCACTTTCCCAGCGAGCCACTTCAGCGGAGGTGCGATCGCCCGTTTGCAAGGCCAAAGCCACAAAGTCCCCAATCGAAGCCACAAACGTCCGTTCTTCAACGGTCCAGCGTCGCGGACTATGAGCCTGTTCACAACAGACCACCCCCACCATTTTGCGCCCTAAACGCACGGGAGCGCAGAGAACAGCAACAATCTGATTAGGAGTGAAATAAGCCGCCGCCAGCGCCTGACTGCGGGGGTCTGCGTTAACATCTGAGATCGCCAGACAGCGATCGCTCTCCAGGGCGCGAGTATAATTGGGAACATCGCGAATCGCCAGACTCGTCCCCTTACGATGACTGTCAGTTTGACGGCAATAGACTTCCAAACACACCAGGCGATCGCCCTCAAACTGCCACAAACTCACCCGAGCCACATTGACAATTTGGGCCGCCGTCTGAGCAATCCCCTTCAGCGTCGCTGAGATACTGCCGGTTTCAAACTGTTGATTACGGGCCAAATCCACCAAGGCCCGACTTTGGTTTTTCAGAGTTTGGCGTTGTTGCTGTTGTTCTAAATCCCGGCGAGCAATTTGCTGACTAAAGCGATGGGCCACCAGTCCACTCAGCAGCGGCATCATGTCAACCAGCCACAAAACCGGGTTCTGGAGATGGCGTTGCCACAGCGAGAATCCCCCGGAACTTGGATTGGCCCAGAAATCCAAGAACCAAGCCATGGCCACAAACCCACAACCGGCAACAATCCCCAGTTGAGTCCGCCGCGTCAGGCGTTGAGAATTGGCGTCATCAATCATGGTAAACACATAAACCTTGGCAGAACAACAGCGGACTAAACAACTCAGCCATCGGCTTCAGACGACGAAGACGACAAAAGGCTTTCAATTTTGGCAAGTAGACGGGGAAACTCCACCGGTTTGGTATCGTAGTCATCACAGCCAGCCGCGAGACATTTTTCGCGATCGCCGGCGATCGCATGAGCCGTCAGAGCGATAATCGGGATCTGCTGAGTTTTCGCAGCGGCTTTAATGGTCCGAGTTGCCTCCCAACCGTCCATCACCGGTAGGCCCATATCCATTAAAATCAAGTCGGGACTTTCACGGATGGACAGATCAACCCCCTCGGCACCATCAGTGGCCACAACCACCTCATGGCCCTTGCGTCTGAGGCGCCGTGACAGCATATCCCGATTCATTTCGTTATCTTCAACCAATAAAATTTTAGCCATAGTCAGCCAATCTCCAGCGGCGTTCTCGTCCTCTGAGCCAAGAACGACCCACACTCTGGACAGATTTCACTTGCACAGTTGTGGCTCCCTCAATACAGCTCATTCATTCTCCCATTTTCCTGAAGATTCTGTTGAGGACAAGTTAAGACTGGCAAATAAGCGCTCCCGCACTTCATAGAGGAGTTCCTCGCGGGTGGCGGTTCCTTTTTCTAGGATATGAACCACACAGCCATCGAGTCGTTGGCGATCGCTCGCTGTCAACTCCATCGCCGTCACCACCACCACGGGAACCGTTCGCCATTGAGGATTTTCGCGGAATTTGGCCAAGAAGCTAAACCCATCCATTTCCGGCATCATCAGATCCAGTAGCACCAACTGGGGAACCTCAGCCGCCACCGCATCGAGAGCGGCTCGTCCGTTGTTGGCTTCCACCACATTACACCCCGATTTCTCCAAAGTCCGCCGCATCATCTCCCGTGTCATATCATCGTCTTCGACCACCAGAATGCGATCGCGACGGGGGGGATTTTGGCTCCCTGAACGCCGTTGGTATTTTTCCAACAGCCGCGTCAGTTGCTGGTTATCCACCGGTTTGACTAAATAGTCTGAGGCCCCTAAGGTAAAACCGATATTGCGGTCATCGAGAATCGTGGCCACAATCGTCGGAACATCCACCAGAGTTTTATCCGCTTTGAGTTCCGAGAGAACATTCCAGCCACTCATCCCTTCCATGAGAATGTCGAGAATAATCGCATCAGGATGAAGTTGACGAGCCTTCGCCAGACCCTCTTCACCATTGTTGGCGGTCTCTACATAAAATCCGTCTTTTGTCAAGCGCCGAGAAATTAAATCCAACGTATCAGGGTCATCATCAATCACTAAAATGACCCCAGTTGACCCGCCACTATTCTCCCGTTTCTTGCCCTCTTCGACGGGGTCATCGATAATATCAATCGGTTCAGCGGGTAGATTCACAATAAAACTAGAGCCAACATTGGGTTCACTGCTGGCCTGAAGATCCCCACCCATCATCTGACAAAAATGGCGGGCGATCGCCAATCCTAACCCAGTCCCGCCATATTTACGGGTTGTTGACGCATCAGCTTGGCTAAA
>HotLOscill_hetero_coDRAFT_1000188_pt1 | contig 36073 bp, 32 predicted proteins | sample HotLakmetagenome_2_FD_10650 | JGI IMG/M metagenome (IMG submission 10650)
ATGGAAGACTACGCCACCGTGCCGCTGCACTTCGAGGTCACCCCCTGGGCCTTCGCAGAAGGTCTGGAACTCACGCCCCGCGTCGACCAGTACACCATCGCCATGATGGTCCGCCCCGCCGAGTGAGGCTGACGCGTCAGACGAAAATCACCGGCCGCCCACGGGCGGTCGGTTGCTTTTGACGATTGCCTTGACGACTGCCTGGCGCGGCGCGATTCTACGGTGATGAAACGCCTCTATTTCGCCTACGGCTCCAATCTCGAATTGCACGACTGGCGCGCCTATTGCCGCCGCCACGGGTTCCATGCCGACGGGCTGCAACCCCTTCATCCGGCCGTCGCGCCCGATCACACGCTCGCCTTTACCCGCTACTCGCAAAAACGCGGCGGCGGCGTGCTCGACATCCTGCCGCGTCGCGGCGCCGCCGTTCCGGGCATGCTGTTTTCCGTGTGCGATGCGACGCTCGCCGCCCTCGATCACAAGGAGGGTGCGCCGCGGGCTTATGAACGCGTGCCGATCACGGTGCTCGACGAGGACGGCGCGGAGATCGAAGCCTTCACCTACCGGGTGAGGCCGCAGGATCGCTTACCCTTCGTGGCACCGCATGCGGATTATCAGGCGGTTTGCGCGTCAGGGCGCGCGGCTTTCGGGATCGACGCGCGCATTCTGGAGGATGCGGCGGCGGGGCGCCCGGCCGGAGATATCCACACTGCCTTCGTCTACGGCACGTTGATGCGCGGTGAGCGCGGAGATCATCACTGGGCGCACGAGGCGGCGCCGCCGGACCCGCGCCCGGCGCGGGTGGCGGGCCTGCTCAAGGATTGCGGGCCTTATCCGGGCATGGTGCGCCCGCTGCCGCAGGAGGCAAGTCCCGAGGCGCACGTGCGTGGCGAACTGCTCGCCTTTGCCGATATCACGAGCGTGCTCGATGCTTTCGATGGTTATGAAGATTTCGCCGGTTATGGTGCGCTTGGCAATGTCTATCGTCGCGTGCCCGTGACAGCGCGGGAGGAGGCGGCATCAAGACCGGATGCCGCAATCACCGCCTGGGCCTATATCCTGCTCGACCATGACCGTTTCCCGATCATTGCCGGCGGCTGCTGGCGCAGTCACAGGCGTGCCGGCTGAACGCGCTTCAGGGCCTTTGGCACAGGTCGATCTGCGCGTTTGGCGCTTAAGCTGTCCGTCTCCGCCTGTATGATCCTGGTTCCATGACAGCGCCCCGGCGGGCAGGAGGGTACGCCATGACCGGTCCCGCGATTCTCGACATAGCCGATCTCGGCGCACGCATCCCCGACGGGACGCATCTCGCGATCGCGCCGGATTACAGCGGCTGCGCCATGGCCGTGATCCGCACGCTGCTGCGCCGACGCATCAGCGATCTGCGGCTCGTGGCGGTGCCGACGGCGGGGTTTCAGGCAGATATGCTGATCGGCGCCGGTTGCGTCACGCAGATCGAGGCGGCTGCCGTCTCGCTCGGGGAATACGGCCCCGCCGGGCGTTTCAACGCGGCCCTGCGCACGGGCAAACTCGCCATGCGCGACGCCACCTGCCCGGCGATTCATGCCGGCTTGCAGGCAGCGGAAAAGGGGATTCCCTTCATGCCGCTGCGCGGCATCATCGGCTCTGATCTCGTGGCGCAGCGACCGGACTGGAAGCTGATCGACAATCCCTACGGATCGCAGGGCCGCGACCCGATCCTGCTGGTGCCGGCCATCACGCCGGAAATCGCCCTGTTCCACGCCCCCGCCGCCGACCGGGACGGCAATGTCTTCATCGGCGTGCGGCGCGAGCTCATGCTGATGGCCCATGCCGCGCGGCGCACGCTCGTGAGTGTCGAGCGCATCGTCGATACCGATTTTCTGGCCGACGAGGCGCGTGCAGGCGCCACCATCCCCGCACTCTATGTCGAGGCGATCGCGCAGGCGCCGCGCGGCGCCGATCCGGTCGGCCTGTTCGGTGCTTATGGTGCGAACGAGGCGGCGCTCGGCGCCTATGCGCAGGCATCGCGCGATGATGGCGCCTTTGCCGCCTGGCTCGCGGGGGTCGACGCTGACGCATCGCAGACGGTGCCGGCATGAGCGGTGCGGCAGAGATCCACATCCGTGAAATCCTGATCGCGCGCATCGCGGCCATGCTCGATGGCTGCGGCCATGTCGCGGTGGGGGCGAGTTCACCGATACCAGGTGCTGCGGCTCTGCTCGCGCAGGCGCGCAGTCACGGGGCGATGCGCGTCTCGGTTCTGGGCAGCACGCGGCACAATTTCTTCACCGATGGCGGGCGCGAACTGTTCGATTGCGCCGCGCAGGGTCGCATCGACGCGTTCTTCCTGTCCGGCGGGCAGATCGACGGGGCGGGCAATATCAATCTGGTGGGGATCGGCGACCCGGCGCAGCCGAAGGTGCGTTTTCCGGGCTCTTTCGGCTCGGCCTATCTGGCCTTCCTCGTGCCGAAGATCATCCTGTTTCGTGAGGAGCATACGCCGCGCACGCTGGTGGAGCGGGTCGATTTCATCTCGGCGCCCGGCACCTCCGGCCCTGACATCTACCGCCCCGGCGGGCCCCGCGCTCTGGTGACGGGGCGGGCCGTGTTCGCGTTCTCGCCGGAGCGGGCGGGTTTCACCCTGCGCAGTGTGCATCCCGGTCAGACGCCGGAATCCGTCGTGGCGCAGACCGGCTTTCGCTTCGATATGCCGGACGCCGTGCCACACACGCCGCTTCCCGATGCCGATACGCTCGCGCTGATGCGCGGCGATGTCGCGCGTGCCGTGGCAGAAACCTATCCCGGTTTCGCCGCGCAATTGTGGGATCTCGCCGCCTGAAGCGATGGCGGCGGCTGCATGTCAGCCCTTCGAATCGTCCTCATCCGCGCCGCGCTTCAACCCTGCCAGCGCGCCGAACGGGTTTTCGCGTGATTCGGCCGGGGCGGGCTCCTCGAACACCACGCCCGGTTTGCGCGGGAACGGGTCGAGTCCGAGCGCGAGGAATTCGGCGGTGACACGACCCAGATCGATCTTGCCGTTGATGATCTCGTCTGGCGGGTCGATCCGGCGCTGCTCTTCTTCTTCCGGCGTCAGCTTGCGCCGTTGCGCGGCAGCGAAATCGAGATCGACCTCTTCCTCGATCTCGGTCTCGAACGGATCGAGCGACACGCCGCAAATCTGGCTCACACGCGCACGGACGATCCCCGTGACGCGTGCGCGCTTGCCCGAGCCCTCGACGCTGAAGACGCCTTCGAGGGCGTGGATCGCCGGGATGTCGAGCGCCTCGGCGAGCGCGGCCATCTCTTCGGCATCGGCAGTTATGGTAATTTCGGTCCCGTGGCGGGGCAGGCGCTCTGCATCAATCAGGCGCGCCAGCGGGCCCGGCTCGGGGGTCGGGGCGGCGGATCCCGTGGAATCCTCTCGGTCACGCGCCATGGTGATCTCCTGACGCCGCAGGCAGGGCGGTGGCGTAATCGGGACCATCGCGCAGCAGGGTGGCGAAATCCTGTTTTTCCAGAGCCGCTTCCGCCGCGATCATGTAGGCAGCCAGCGCCTGTGCCGGATCGCCGCGCTCCGTGACGTTCCGGTCGAGGGCATCCTCCAGCGCGGCGCGGTCGCCGTCGTCGAGGGCGCTGCCGTAGCTGCGGGCGCGTCCGTAGAAAGCCGTGACGAGTTTCTTCATGCGCTTGGGCACGGCGAGATCACCGACGCCCATGTCCCGCAGGGACATGTCGAGCCATTTGAAGAAGGCATCGACGAATTCCTGTGCGAAATCATCTGCCGGCGGCGGCAGATGCCGCAGGCGGCGCAGGATCAGCGTCATGTGCAGGATGACGGCTTCATAGCGGCCTTCCAGCGTGTCGGGCACGCCGAGATCGGTATAAAGCGGTTCTGCGCGCGATGCGGCGATCACGCGGGTGAGCATCGTCTGTACCGGGTCCTGGACGCGGTCCTTGCGAAACCAGTTGAAGATCATCGCCTCAGCTTTCCGGGCGCGCACGCCCTTGTCAAAAGATTCCAGTCGGGTTACGCCATTCACCCGGCCGGGCGCAAGTTCCCCGAAGCCGCAGTTCGAACGGACCAGCGCCGGAAGCGAGTCGCCATGAAGATGATCACCCGCCTTGCCGCCGTCATTCTGATCGCAGGCCTCACCTCGGCCTGCATGCAGGGTGAAACGTTCCAGCGCGGCTATATAGTTGATGAAGAGGCTCTGGAAAGTGTAGAGCCCGGCATGTCCGCCGAGCAGGTGCTGGAGACGCTGGGCACGCCTTCGACGGTGTCTACCGTCGGAAACCAGTCCTGGTATTACGTCAGCCAGACTGCGCGGCAGCAATTCGCCTTCCAGAAGCAGGAAATCGTCGAGCAGCAGGTCACGGCGGTTTATTTCACGCCCAACCTGCGTGTGGAGCGTGTGGCGCTCTACGGGCTGGAAGATGGTCAAATCTTCGATTTCATTTCGCGCACGACGCCCACGGGCGGGCAGGAGCAGAGCTTCCTCGCCAATCTCTTCCGGGGTGTGGTCGGCTTCAATCCGCTGCGCTGATCGATTTGCCGAAAGCCGAAACGCCGCTGCGCAAAGGTGACGCGGCGGCGTTTTCGTGTCGGAGATTGGCGGGCTGATCAGTCGCGGCGCAGCAGCCGCTCGAAATAGTCGCGTTCTTCTCCCGGAAGGCCGGGATCGGCCAGACGGTCGCGCAACTCTTCGAGAATGCGGCGAGCACGCCGCGCGGGGCTCTCATCGGCGCCGGGCACGCGGACATCGCTCTCGAAACGTCCCTGGTCACGGGTCGGGCGGCCCAGCGGATCGGTATCGCGGCCTTCGCGCCCCTCCATCCGCCCCATACGCCCTTCACTGCCTTCACCGCGCATCTCGCCCGGCTGGCCGCCGCCTTCGCCCTGACCCTCGCCGAACATTTGCTGCATCTGATCAGCCATGCCCTGGAGACCCTGTTGCAGGCCTTCGAGGGCGCGCCCCTGCGCATCGACGGCATCGTCAGGGCTGCCCTCGCCGAGGGCGCTTTCCGCCTCGCCCATCGCGCCCTCGGCATTGTCGAGACCCTGCTCGCCCTGCATGCCGAGTTCGCGCATGCGCTCCTGCAATTCCTGCAGACGGTCGCGCAAGGCCTGTTGCTGCTCGGAGAGGTCGCCTTCGCCGTCTTCCTCGCCCTGATCGCGTTGCGCCTGTTCACCGCGGCGCTGGCGCTGCGCGTCGCCGAAAGTCTCGTCGCGCAGTTGCTGCTGCTCGCGGGTGATGGCGTCGAGCTCGTCGAGCTGGCGGTTCAGTTCACGGGTATGCGGATCGGAGGACATGTCGCCGCGCTGGGCGGTCTGGAGGTTCTGCATGATGTTGCGCAGTTCATCCATCAGGCGCTGCGCCTCGGCCATGTCGCCGCGCTGCATTACGTCCTGCATGGCGTCCATCATGTCCTGCAGATCCTGCTCGGTGATCGTCTGCTGCTCGCCCGACGGCATGCGCGGCGCTTCGGCATTGTCGGATTCGTCCATCATTGTGCGCGCGAGTTCGCGCATATAGGCGTCCATCGCCTCGCGCAGTTCCGCCATCAGTTGAGCGAGTTCTTCCTCGCTCGCGCCCTCGTCCATGGCCTGTTGCAGACGCTCCTGCGCGGCGCGCAGGGCCTGCTCGGCATCGGACATGCCGCCATCCTCGATATCGAGTGCCATCGCCCAGAGCCAGTCGGCGATGGCGACGAGATCCGCGTCGCTGCGCGCCTGGGCGAGCCGGTTCGTGGCGCTGCGCAGGCCGAGCCAGACGCCCCAGGGAATCTCGAAACGCTCCGGCGCGATCATCAGCGCTTCAAGGGCGCCGAGCACCCTGTGGCGATGTGCGGGTTCGAGAACGAGGTTGCGCCGCTGCTCGACGAGCGCGCGTGCCAGTGGATCGTTGAAGGGGCGTTGCGGCAAGGTGAAATCGATGACCTCGGAATAGCCGGTTTGCCCGGCATCGTCGCGCGCTTCGAGCTGGAGGGTCACCCGCGCACCCGCCCAGGGGTGATCGGTGCGGTCGAAATTCGTCGAGGCGATGCCCTCTTCACCGCTGCGCCCGAGCGAAAGGGACAGGTCCGGCGGCGGGACGAGCGGGGTATGCGCGTCGCGCTCCGGCGGGAGGGCGACGAGGGCGCGCGCTTGCGCAACGCCGTAATCATCCTGCAGCGCGTAGGCGAGGGTGAAAGCGCCTCGCGCCTGCACTTCCGGCGATCCGTCAAAGCTGATCTCCGGCGGGACATCCGGGATCGCGGTGATGCTCAGGCGGTGCGCGGGAGCGGTTTCGGAGCCGATTTCGAGCTGCGCATCTGCGTGAATGCGAAAGCGTTGCTCGTTCAGGCCTTCGCCGGCCTCGCGACCGGCGCCGTCGAGGGCGTCGAGCCCGGTCACGGCGGCGATGCGCGGGGGCGCTTCCCCTGCCACCCGAATCACGATGACCGAATCCTGCGGCACGCGCAAATGCTGCGCCTCACGGTTGAAATCGAGCATCAGCGGGGCGATGTCGGTATAGCCGGGCGGGTCGATCCAGCCGTCGATGCGCATGGCGGGTGCTTGCGCCGTCGGGGCGCGCCAGTCGAAAGCGGCGTTCAGCCGTGCGCCGATCTCCGGACCGGCGACGAAGGCGCTGGCGACGACGGCGAGCACGGGCACGGCGCGCAATGCGTAGCGGTCGCGTTGCGGCATGGCCGGATCGGGAGCGTCGAGGCGCATGCCCGCAAGGGCGTTTGCTGCGCGGCGGCGATGGATCTCCCAAAGTGCCATGGCGGCGGGATCGCGATCACCGAGGGCGAGGGAATCGTCGAGGGTGCGCGCCGGCCCGTGTTCGAGCCGCGAATCACGCTCGAGCCGCGCCAGCGCCGCCGCGCGACCGGGCGCGCCGCGCAGAACCCGCACCAGCGCGCTGATCGCGGGGATGCAGGAGGCGATGAAGGCGATGGCCACGATAGCGACCACGGCGATTCGCGCCAGGGTCGGTATCTGCTGGAACAGGCCGAGCCAGGCCAGGGTCAGGAAGGCGGCGATGACGGAAAGCGGTAGCCAGAGGCGCGGCCAGAGCAACTCGATGGCAAGCGTTGCGCGCGCCCGTCCGACGAGGCGGTCGAGCCGCGTGCGCAGGCGGCGCTGCTGTACCACCGGATCAGCGTCTGGCTCTGGCGGGTTCTCTGGCCGAAAGCGGTGAAACAGGGCTCGCAGCCCTTGCGGGAGAAGTCGCATACGGCGTCCCTGCATCTCGTTTCTCGTCGGGCGCGCACGGCCTTTCGACCGATCCGACCTCAGTCTAACGCTTCCTCTTTCATGGTAACACGGTTATTTCTGGGCGAAAGCACTCCGGTCGCGGCGATTGCCCGCAGCAGCGCCATGCTCAGGCATGCAAGACAAGGACCCCGTAATGCGCGAAACCCCGGACACGACGCTCCGCGCAAGCCCGGATCACGCCCTCGCCGGTGTGATCGCGAACGGCGTCCATCGGCTTCGGCTGCGGGTCTATTACGAGGACACGGATTTCTCCGGGATCGTCTATCACGCCAATTATCTGCGCTATTGCGAGCGCGGGCGCAGCGATTGCCTGCGCCTTCTCGGCATCGACCAGTCGCGCCTGCATCGTGAGGAGGGCGGGCTCGCCTTCGCCGTGCGGCGCATGGAGATCGATTTCAGCCGCCCGGCGCTGATGGATGACGTGCTCGACATCGAGACGCGCATCATCGAGACGGGCGGGGCCTCGCTGACCATGGATCAGGCGGTGATGCGTGCGGGGGCGTTGCTCGTCGGCGTCCGGGTCGTCGTCGCCTGTATCCGCGACGGCAGGCCCGCCCGGATCCCGACATCCTTGCGCAAGGTGCTCGCGGGAATGCTGGCGGAAAGCGGGAACGGGTGAGGGTGATGCGGGACCCTCTCCGGGGCCCCGCATGCATGATCGCGCGCTCAGATCACGTAGCTCTTCAGTGGCGGGAAGCCGTTGAAGGCGACGGCGGCATAGGTCGAGGTATAGGCGCCCGTGCCCTCGATCAGCACCTTGTCGCCGATCGAAAGTGAGACCGGCAGGTCATAGGGAATGCGCTCATACATCACATCCGCCGAATCGCAGGTCGGGCCGGCGAGCACGCAGGGCGTGGACGCCTCACCGTCATGCGGCGTGCGGATGGCATAGCGGATCGCCTCGTCCATGGTCTCGGCGAGACCGCCGAACTTGCCGATATCGAGATAGACCCAGCGGATTTCGTCTTCCGCACGGCTCTTCCTCGAGACCAGCACCACTTCCGCCTCGATCACGCCGGCATTGCCGACCATGCCGCGACCCGGCTCGATGATGGTCTCGGGAATGCGGTTTCCGAAATGCCGCGAAAGTGCCTCGAAGATCGACTGGCCATAAGCCTCGACCGCCGGGATCTGCTTGAGATAGCGCGTGGGAAACCCGCCGCCGAGATTGACCATGGACAAGCGGATGCCACGTTCGGCGCATTCGCGGAAGATCGCGGCGGAGGCCGCCAGCGCCTGGTCCCAGGCTTGGGTATTCCCCTGCTGTGAGCCGACATGGAAGGACACGCCATACGCGTCGAGCCCATGCCTCCAGGCATGCTCCAGAACCTCGACCGCCATTTCCGGCGCGCAGCCGAACTTGCGCGAAAGCGGCCATTCGGCGCCGGCGCCGTCGCACAGGATGCGACAGAAGACGCGGATATCCTGCGCACCGGTGAGCTCCGCCGCACGGGCGATCTTCTCGACCTCGGCCTCGCAATCCACCGCGAACAGGCGCACACCGAGTTCGAGGGCGCGTGCGATGTCGCGCTCCTTCTTGATGGTGTTGCCGAAAGAGATCCGGTCAGCCGTGGCGCCGGCTTCGAGCACGAGCTTCATTTCCTGCACGGAGGCCGTGTCGAAGCACGAGCCGAGCTCGGCCAGAAGCGCAAGCAGTTCCGGCGCCGGGTTCGCCTTCACCGCGTAGAACACCCGTGTATCGGGCAGCGAGCGGGCGAATTGCAGGTAGTTGTCGCGCACGACGTCCCGATCGACGACGAGGCACGGCCCGTCATCGTCGCGGGTGCGCAGAAATTCGTGGATGCGCGCAGTCATGGCGCCCTCCTGACAAAGGTTCGACGGACGGCGTCGTGCCGTCACGGCCAGAATTCAGGTGGCTGCGGGCCACCCAGCTCGGGGGTCGGACTGCGCCGACGCCGGACATGCTGTGGAGACATGAGCGGCGTAGGGCGGGTCGAACCCGTCGTGCTGCCTTCGTTTGGAACGGAAAAATCCGATCCGCACATGCGGCAATGATGAGACAAGCCTCTTCGGTTGCCGACCTGTGGAGGGCCGACGGAGACCAAAAAAGCCCGTGTCGTCGTTGCTTTAAGCCGCGCTGGGCGTCGTATTGCGACACCACAGGCCGGTTGCCTCCGGCACCAGTCGCTTTCCGTGAGCCTGATAAGCTCGCGGGCGTCGCGATCAACCTGATCGCTTCCGCCGACCGGCACGCGACCACAGGCACGTGCGAAATTGGGCAAGGCGGTCAGTACAGCCATCGCCCGGATATTTCAAGAAAAATCGGATCTGGCGCGTCGTTTTTTCGTCGCACCCGGCACCATCGCGACGCAGCGCCGAGTCCGTTGCACTTTCGCCCGCGCCGATGTCGGCGTAGGCTCGTCTTGCGCATCTATGGCGCAGTATGGGAGGACATCATGCTGAATTTCGCGGAGATCATGCGCAACGCGCAGGGCGGGGCGGCGATCGAGAGTTTCGCTGCGCAGTTCGGCATGAGCCACGAGGATACGCGCAAGGCGCTGGCCGCCCTCGCGCCGGCCTTCGCGCTCGGCTTGCAGCAGCAGCGCGAGAAGCCGGACCATCTGCGCGATCTCACCGAGGCGATGGCGCGCGGCGCCTATGCGCCGTTCTTCGAAAGCGCGGCGGAGGCCTATTCGCAGGATGCCCGCCGGCGCGGCGAGGAAGCGCTCGGCGCCCTGTTCGGCTCGCCTGATCTCGCGCGCAATCTCTCCGATCAAAGCGCGAAACTCGCCGGCCTCTCCCGCGAGACCATGTCCCAGATGATGCCCTACGTGGCTGCAACGCTGATGGGCGGCATGGGCGAACGCATGCGCAGCCAGTCTGATGCGCGGCGTGACCGTGCGTCGGATAACCCCTACGAGATGATGTTCTCGGCCATGTTCGGCGTCGAGCCCGAACCCGCGCCTCCGCCCAAGAGCGAGGGCGAGAAGGCGGTCGCGGAGATGTTCGGCCACTGGGAGCGTTTCATGCAGCTCGGGCGCGAAATGCAGGATACGCAAATGCAGATGATGCGCGCCGCCTTCGAGGAGGCCGCGCGGCAGATGGCGCATGCGGCGCCGGAGACGGGTGCACAGGATCAGTCTCGACCGCCGAAGGACGAGGGCTGACGGGAGGCCTCAAACCAGTTTCTTCAACGCATAAAGCCGCTCCAGCGCCTCGCGCGGGCTGAGCTCGTCCGGATCGATCGCGGCGAGGGCTTCGTGCAGCGGGTCCGGCCCGGGCGCGACTTGCGGCGGGGGCTGGCGCGCCGGTGCGGCGAAAAGGGGGAGGTCGTCGAACCGGGCGGTGGAGGGGTTCTCGAGATCGGCGCGCTCCAACTCTTCGAGGATGGTGCGTGCGCGCGCGATCACCGGCGCGGGCAAACCGGCGAGGCGCGCCACCTGCAGCCCGTATGAGCGGTCAGCGGCGCCTGGCACCACCTCATGCAGGAAGACCACCTCGCCCTTGTGCTCGGCCACCTTGAGGGTGACGTTCGACAAACGCGCCAGCCGCTCGGCGAGGCGCGTGAGCTCGTGGAAATGGGTGGCGAAGAGGGCGCGGCAACCATTGACGTCATGCAGATGCTCGATCGCCGCCCAGGCGATGGAGAGACCGTCGAAGGTCGCGGTGCCGCGCCCGATCTCGTCGAGGATGACGAGGGAGCGGCGGCTGGCCTGGTTGAGGATCGCGGCGGTCTCGACCATCTCCACCATGAAGGTGGAGCGGCCCCGCGCGAGATCATCCGCTGCACCCACGCGCGAAAACAAACGGTCGACCAGCCCGATATGCGCGTGACGCGCGGGCACTCGCGCGCCCATCTGCGCGAGAACCACGATCAGCGCGTTCTGGCGCAGATAGGTGGATTTGCCGCCCATGTTCGGTCCGGTAATGACGCTGATATGCCCCGCATCGGCGCCGGAGAGATCGGCATCATTGGCGATGAAGCTCTCGCCGGCACGGGCCAGCGCATCCTCCACCACCGGGTGGCGCCCGCCTTCGATGGCGAAGGCGAGGCTGTCATCGACGATCGGGCGCGTCCAGCCGCGCGTCTCGGCGAGCTCCGCCAGGGCCGCCGTGACATCAAGCGCCGAGAGCGCCTGCGCGATGGCGTTGATGCCTTGCGCCTGCGCCACAACGAGGTTGGAGAGCTCGGTGAAGAGCGCCGTCTCGATGGCGCGGGCGCGCTCGGCGGCGCCGGCGATGCGCGCTTCGAGCTCACCGAGCTCCACCGTGGTGAAGCGCATGGCCCCCGACATGGATTGCCGGTGGATGAAGGTCTCCTTCATGGCGTTGCGCAGCCAGGCCTCGCCGGTGGCCTGGGGCACCTCGACATAATAGCCGAGCATGTTGTTGTGCTTGATGCGCAAGGTCCGGCACTCGGTCTCCTCGGCATAGCGGCCCTGCAATCCGGCGATGAAGCGGCGCGAATCGCCTTGCAGCACACGCGCCTCGTCGAGGCCGGCATCGCGCCCCTCGCGGATGAAGCCGCCATCGCGGCGTGCGAGCGGGGGATCCTCCACGAGTGCTGCCGCGAGGGTATCGGAAAGGCTTTTATCCACGGTATCCAGCGCGGCGCGGGACGCGGCCAGCGCCTCGGGCAGGCTGTAGGCCGGAGCCGGCGTGGCGTCGAGCAGGGCGGCGATGGCGCGCGCGGCGATCAGCCCGTCGCGGATCGTGGCGAGGTCTCGCGGCCCGCCGCGATCCAGCGCCAGCCGCGAGAGCGCCCGGGTGATATCGGGTGCTCCGGCGAGTGCGCCGCGCAGGCGCTCGCGCAGGGCGGGGTCGTCCACCAGGAAATCGAGTGCGTCGAGCCGCGCGCCGATCTCCGTGAGATCAGTGGAGGGGCCGGCAAGGCGCTCGGCGAGGAGCCGCCCGCCGCCGGGGGTGACGGTCATGTCGATGGTGGCGAGGAGCGAGCCGGCGCGCTCGCCGGCGAGGGTGCGGGTGAGTTCGAGATTGGCCCGTGTCGCGGCGTCGATGGCGAGGCTCGCGCTCACCGCTTCCCGGCGCGGTGGCTCCAGCGCCGGGCGCGCGGCGATCTGGGTGCGCGCGACATAGGCAAGCGCCGTGCCCGCCGCAATGATCTCGGCGCGGGTGAAATCGCCGAAGGCATCCAGCGTGGCGACACCGAAATGATCGCACAGCCGGTTCTCGGCGGAGGTGGCGTCGAGCCCGTCGCGCGGGAGCGGGCAGAGCGGGATCTGCGTCTCGCGCCAGAAGCCGGCGAGCGCCGGATCGTCGAGGATGGTATCGGCCAGCACGATCTCGCGCGGATCGAGCCGCGCCACCTCCCCGGGCAGGCCAGCGGCATCGGTCTCGGCGACGCTGAAGCGACCCGTCGAGATATCGACTGCGGCGAGGCCGTAAAGGGCGTGATCATCGCCGGCGCGGCGTCTGCCGATGGCGAGCAGGAGATTGGCGCGCCCGGGTTCGAGCAGGTTCTCCTCGGTGATGGTGCCGGGCGTGACGAGGCGTACCACGTCGCGGCGCACCACCGATTTGTTGCCCCGCTTCTTCGCCTCGGCGGGATCCTCCATCTGCTCGCAGACGGCGACGCGGTGGCCCAGCCCGATCAGGCGCTGGAGGTAATCATCGGCGCGCTCGACCGGCACGCCGCACATCGGGATATCCTCCCCGCGATGCTTGCCGCGCTTCGTCAGCACGATGCCGAGCGCGCGCGAGGCGATCTCGGCATCCTCGAAGAAGAGCTCGTAGAAATCGCCCATGCGATAGAACAGCAGCGAATCCGGATTGGCCGCCTTGATCTCGATATATTGCGCCATCATCGGCGTGACACGTTCGGGCGCGACGCTCGCCACAGGCGGACCTGCGGGCGCCTCCTGGCTCTGCGTCTCATGTTTACGCGTCTTCGTCGCGACCACGCCACCCTCGCCGGAATCCGGAACCGGGTTCTCTTCTAGCAAAGCCCGCACCGCGATGCGATGCGGGCCGGGACTTGTCCACCGCAACTGTGTTGCGGTGGACGGAGGGGGTTACGCTTCATGACGCTCCGGTCGCTCCATGAGCAGTTCGACGGGGACGTTATGCAGGGTTCCGTCAGCGAGATACTGCGGCACCAAGATCGGGCCTTCCGTCGGCGCGTTCGGATCATCGATGATGCCGTCGCGCGCCAAGAGATGGTGGATAATGTGAGCCTGAAGAATTTTCATATTTTCCTTCGTGAACTCATCCGGATTGAGCCTCATTTCCCGCGCCGCTTCCATCATTGTCCAGATTGCCGGAGCTATGAGGTGCGGCGCTCCGTGAGCATACATCTGATCTTGAGTCTGCTGATTAAGTTGCGTTTGAAGTACGCTCACTTCTTGTCTCAACATCTGCTCAGCGCGGCTTTGATCCCTTGTGTCATTGAGAACAATGTCTTCAATTCTGAACTGCTCCGGGAAGCTCAAGCTAAGATTTGTGAGTCCACCATTCTCATCCAAAACAGGTATATCGATCGGTCCGCGTTCGCGGGCGTTCGGATCATTAATTTTTCCGGTGCGGCTGAAGAGATGATGCAGGATATGCGGCGGCGCCATCTCCATTACATTTCTTTCGAAAATGNGGGCGGGCAGATCCAGCATCTCTTCCGCTGCATTTTCCAGAAGCCGTTTTGCCAGGGGGGCCATTTCCGGTGCACCGTGGGCGTTCATGATGGTTTCCATGTTCGCCAGCGCGCCATCCAGCACTGCCCGACGATGCGGATCCATCACTGCAGCCTCATTCCCTGCCGAGGCGGTGGTGGTCGCGGCAGTTGTGGCCGTCATTGCGGCACCGAAACCGGCCGCGTCCTGATTAGGGCTTTCAACCGGAGTGTAAGCACCGGAGGGCTGATTATTCGTAACTTGCATAACTCACTCCCTTGTACGCATGTTTGAACGATTTTAAGTATACTGATGGTTGTAAAAATATCAATCAATTATTAAATATACTTTATTAATAGTTAATTTTTTAATTTAATGCATGAGAGCTATGCGGGCATCCCGTGCAGCGCTGCCCATCTTCGCGTGACGGCAGCTGTCGTGACAGGCGGTCCGCATCGCGCCACCATGCTCGCATCTTGCAAGCGGCGTGATGCCGGAGGGGAGAGAAGGATGCGTATCGCGGTCGGGGGATTTCTGCACGAGACCAATACCTTCATCGCCCGTCCCACGGGCTGGGAGGATTTTGCAGAAGGCGGGCCGTGGCCGCGTCCGACCACGGGGGAGGCGATCTTCGATGCGTTCGAGGGGCTCAATCTCGGCCTGTCGCATTTCATTGCCCGCGCCCGTGAGGGCGGCCACGAGATCCTGCCGCTGGCCTGGGCCTGCGCCATGCCGGGCGGGCGGGTCACCGATGAGGCTTTCGAACATATGGCGCGCGCGCTCACCGAGCCGTTGCGCGGGGAGGCTATCGATGCGGTCTTTCTCGAACTCCACGGCGCCATGGTCACGCAGAGCGCCGATGACGGGGAGGGCGCGTTGCTGGCGCGGGTGCGCGAGGTGGTCGGGCCGGATATCCCGATCCTCGTGGCGCTCGACCTGCATGCCAATGTTTCGCCCGAAATGGTCGCACGCGCGGATTTCCTGACCTCCTACCGCACCTATCCGCATAACGATTGGGGCCCGACCGGCGGGCGCTGCGCGCAATGGCTCGATCGGCTGATGCGCTGGCGCGCGGCAGGGCTGCCCAATGCCCGCGCGCTGCGCCAGGCGCCCTATCTGATCCCCATCCCCGCCGGCTCGACCTATCTCGACACCTCACGCGGGCTCTATGAGGCGCTGGAGGCGATCGAGGCCGAGACCGGCGTGCATCTCGCTTTGAATATGGGCTTTCCCCCCGCCGATATCCGCGATGTCGGGCCGAGCGTCACGGCCTATGGCCCCGATCAGGCGGCGACCGATGCCGCTGCCGACAGGCTCTTTAACGCGCTTCTCGAGGCGGAGGCGGACTATGCCCGCCATCAGCCCTTGCCCGCGCCGCAAGCCGTGGCGCAAGCCGCGCGGATCGCGGCGGGGACAAGCCGCCCCGTCATCATATCCGATACCCAGGACAATCCCGGCGCGGGTGCGTTCTCGAATACGACCGGGATGATCGCGGAGCTTTTGCGCCAGGGCGCGCAGAACGCCGTGGTCGGGATCTTTCATGCGCCGGAAATCGCGAAGCGCGCCCATGATCTTGGCATCGGCGGCGTCATCGAGAGCCTGTCGGGGCCGGGTGCCGGGCCGGGTCAGGAACCCGTTCCCGGACCCTGGCGGGTGGAAGCGCTCAGCGACGGGCGCTTTCGCGGCACCGCGCCGATGCTGCGCACCCCGATTACCGAGATGGGGCCGACGGCGGTGCTCGCGCAGGGCGGCGTGCGGGTGCTCGTCGTCACCATCCGCCAGCAGCCGATCCACCGCGAGACCTTCAGCCATATCGGCATCGATCCGCAGGCGGCGGATATCATCGTTTTGAAGAGCTCGGCGCATTTCCGTTCGGGCTTCCAGGAGATCGCCGAGACCGTGCTGATCGGGCTCGCGCCGGGCACCAACCCGGACGACCCGCAGAGCTTCGCCTTCACGAAAATCCGCCCCGGCCTGCGTCTGAGGCCGGGGGCGGGGTGATCAGGCTGATCGGTGCCGGGACGGATTTCGCTTCCCGGCATCAGCCGCTCTGGTTCAGGCGCTCCATCGCAACCTCGACGAAATGAAGCTCGCCGGATGGCAGGTGTTGCGGGACCTGGATCGGGCCTTCGCGCGGAGCGGTCGGGTCATCGATGTTGCCGTTGCGCGCAAGCAGGTGGTGGCCGATATGGGCCGCCATGATCTCGAGGTTCTGCCCTGCGAAGGGATTGTTGATATCCGGGCCGCCGGCAGTCGCCTGCAGGAAGAGCATCTGTGCCTCGCCCTGCAGATGCGGGGCGCCATGGGCTGCCATCTGCTCGGCGATTCCGCGCGCCAGTTCACGCCGCTTCTCCGAAAGCGCGATACGCTGCGCCTCCTGCGCTCCGATTCCGGGCTGTAGCGAGACACCTTCGGGAGCCGCAGCGCCGGGGGCATCCTCCGCAGCGGGAATCTCGGGGAAGGCCACCAGATAGGTGTCCAGCGTGCCGTCTTCGCGATGTCGGGGTACGGAGATCGGGCCGGCCAGCGGGGCAGCGGGATCCTCGATGAGACCGGCGCGCACCAGCACATGATGCAGCACATGGCCGCGCAGGATATCGAGATTCTGCGCGAAATCGGCACCGGGATCGGCCAGCAGGGTCTGCGCGCCATCGCGCAGGATCTGCTGCGCGATTCCGGCGAGATGGCCGCCGCCATGGGCGTGCATGTCGCGCCCGATCTGCCCGATCGCGGCGTCGAGCAACGCCTGATTCTGCGTATCTTTGGCGGCTGCCGCATCGACATCCGAGGCTTTGGCTGCCCGTGCGCGCGCGAAGGCAACAGCTGCATCGGCGTGGTCGGTCGTCTGAGCCGGCTGGTTGCTCTGTGGTGAGGTATGGACTTGCATGATGATCTCCAGTGCAGAAATTCGCAGATTACAATTTTTAATATGGAAAATCCGGATTTTATTCAATGATTTCATTTACCATATGAAAATCATAGTTAATTTCTAAAAACGATAATCAAGTTTTATTCTCTGCTTTGTTTTCCCGGATATCCGTTGAAGCAGGGCTACGGGTTTCGCGACGCTGCACGGCGCTCTCCCGCGCGACCGGGTCTTATCCGGTCGCGACGGCGGTGAGGCGCGCGTATCGCGCACGTCGCTCTTCAATGGTTCTCGTGGCAGAGTGGGTGGGGCGTGCAGGGCGGGGCAGCTTGCGCTTGCCAGCCTCGGCTCACGCCCTCGTATCGTCGCGTCACATGGCGCGTTCGAGCACCAGTTCGCCGCGTGGGCCGTCCAGAGTGAGGCGATTGCCCTGCATATCCCATTCGCGTGCAGCCCGCAGCGCTTCGAGAAAGCCGCGCTCGGCGCTCATCACGTCACGCGCGCATTCGCGGTCGGTCAGGGCAAAGGGCCCGACCGCGATGCCCTGTTCGAGCTGGGGATAGGCGATGGCGGAGTAATTGTTGCAGCCACCGAAACCGCGCAGACGGAAATTCGTGTCCAGCGTCATCGCCGGGTTCTCGCCGGGAAAGGCGCGCCCGTTCAGGCTGATCACCGTATAGGAGACGTTGATCGGGAACTGCTTCTCGCGCATCGGCTGCGGCACGAGGTTCTCCTCCTGCTCCTCGCTCTGCGCTTGCACGGCGGGTGGCGCCGCCGGCAGGGCGAGGCCGGCAATGAGGCACAGGGCGGCGACGCGTAACGCTTTCATGGATCAGATACTCCCTCGAGCTTTGCGGGCGCGATACAGTTGCGACGATAACGGCTCACACCCGCCTCATGCAATGCACCCGTTCGCATCTCATCGCCATACGCGTGCGGCGTTTTTTTGTTCGCGCAGGATGCCGGGTGCGTGTTGCCCCGGATTTGCGCATCCTGTGTGAGTCCTGCCGTCATGCTTGATGAATCGTCAAGCGCAATTGCGCAAATAGCGGCTTTCCTGTGCCAGAACGAGTGGATACGCCCCGTTTTTCATCTTGTGTCAACGCAGTTTAAGCGCAGTGAAAGTATTCTTGCCAGGTGATTCACCGACAATTTTAGACGCGTTTTTACGGCTTCCCGGCAATGATCCGTTCATGACGAGGCGCGAAGGGACGGGCCTCGCGGGACGATCGGACGGATGATCCGGATCGCGAGAGAAAAGGGGATGCGTCATGGCCAGATACGATATGGCGAGATACGAGCCGGACACGATTGCACTGGCACGGACCGGGACAGGAGCCACCGACATCGTCACGCCGGGGCGCGATGTCGAAGATGGGCGCGCGTTCTACGAACTCGGCTTGATGTATGCCGCCGGGCGAAGCGTCGCAATCGATCTCGTGAGCGCCCACAAATGGCTCAATGTCGCCGTTTTCAAGGGCTGCCGCGATGCGATCGCCCACCGCGCCGAACTCGCCGGCGAAATGTCGCGCGAGGAAATCGCCAGCGCACAGCGTCAGGCCCGTGAATTCCTGATGTTGCACTGAGGGCTGCTGACCAACGGCGCTCACGTCGGCTGCGACAGACGCAGCCTGTAGGCGAGGAAGCCGTTTTCCGCCGCACCGATCGGGGTCAGCGGCAGATCCGCCGGCTCCCTGCCGCGCGCATGGGCGCCGGTTTCGAAGATCACATCGAGCGCGCTGCCATCGGCGCGCGACGAGGGCGCAAAGCGCCAGTTGCGGATCCCGCGCGGTGAAACGGTGCCGCGCGCGCGGACATGTTCCGCCACGACCTCGCGCACCATCTGCGTGCTCTCGGCGATGACGGGGGCGGGCATGCCGCCGAAGAAGGTGCCGCCGCCACCGGCACGGTAATTGTTCGTCGCGACGAGGAATTCCTGCTCGGGCCGCACCGGCACGCCCTGATGCAGCAGCTGCGTGATCCGCTGCGCCTCCGGCGCGACGAGGATACCGTCGCGGTTGTGGCGCGCGGGAGCGCAGAGATCGATCGTATAGGTAAGGCCGAAGATCACGTCGAAATGGTAGGATGGAAAGCCGTGGCGCAGGAGCTGCTGGTCCGCCGGTCCTTGCGGGTCGATCTGCCGGAAGATGCCGCTTGATCGCTCGAGCCATTCGCGCAGCTGCGCCCCGGTGACGCGCACCACGCTGACCGTATTCGGATAGAGATAGAGATTGGCCAGGTCGCGCAGGCTGAGCGGGCCGGGATTGATGCGGGTGTAATACTGTGCGCCGCCCCTCCCGCCGGCCTTGAACGGTGCCGCAGCCGAGAGCAGGGGCAGATCGCGCGCGTGCAGATCCTGGTCGGGCAGCGCATCGATCAGCGCAAGAGCGGCTTCGCGCTGGGCTTCGGCCACGAGCTCCATGGCGGAATTGTCGCCCAGTAGCGCGAAATGGGAATCGAGCGCGCCGCGCGTATGGCCGATTCCTGCGCGCATGGTGGCGAGTGTGCGCGCATGATCGGGCTCGGTGACGCTCAGGATCGCCGCCCGTGCCGGACAATCCGCAGCCGCATGGGCCGCCCCGTCGGCCAGATCCCGCAGACGCAGGATCGTCACCTCGTGCCCGGTCACCCGCCAGACGCCGTCATCATGCGCGAGAGCCAGATCCATCAGGCCGAGCGCCGCACCGTATGCGCCCGGCATCATTGCCGGTATTCCGTCGATCGTACCGGCGGCATTGTCGATGCCGGGCAGGGCGTCGAATTCGCGTGATCCGGGAAAGCGCAGATGCTGGTGGCCAGCGATAATCGCATCGATACCGGAGATGCTGCCGAGATGGCCTGCCGCATTCTCCTGGCCCTCGCGATAGCTGCCTCCGACAATGCCGGAATGGCACAGGGCGATGACGAGATCGGCACCCGCGCGCCGCAACGCGGCGGCGGCTTTACCCGCTGCGGCGCGGATATCCGTGACACGCACCCGGCCATGCAGGTGGCTGCGATCCCATTGCAGGACTTGCGGCGGCAGCAGGCCCATCAGGCCGATGCGCAATGGCGTTTCCACCTCTGGATCGCCCAGCGGCAGCATCCGGGTGATGATCGTCGATGTCGGCACGAAGGGCGTGCCGTCGCCGCGTTCCAGATTGGCGCAAAGCACCGGGAAGCGTGCATAGGACAACGCATGGCTGAGATAATCGAGGCCGTAATTGAATTCGTGGTTGCCAAGCGCGGCGACGTCGTAACCCATTGCGTTCATCGCCGCGATGACCGGGTTGTCGTCGCGCGCGCCCTCGGCATAAGCCTGCGCGGCAACATCGCCGAGCGGCGCGCCCTGCAGGAAGTCTCCGTTATCGAGAAGCAGGCTGCAGGGATGTCCGGCCCCTGCCTCGGCAATGAAAGGTGCGAGCGCTGCAAGCCCGACCGAGTCGTCCGCGCGATCCTCGAAATAATCGTAGGGGCGCACATGCATGTGCAGATCAGAGGTGGCGATGAGGCGCAGGCTCGGCATGGAACCTGTATGGCGCGCGTGCGGCGCTTCTGGCAAGGCCGCGATGCGGTTTGCGGCGAAAGACGGTAAAGGCGTTCTGGAGATTTGCCGGCTCATGAGCCCGGCGGCTCGATCTGGTCGTTTTCGGCCTGCTCCGGCTGCTTTTGCGAATCTCCGGGAAGATTGACCCGGTCGAGGCAGCCATGCGCGTCGAGGGTGCGGTAGGCGGCGATGTGTTCCGGCACCCCGGCAGCGCAGGCTTCGTCGAACGCAGCAAGGCATGCGCTGCCGCGATCCGCCATTGCCGCGCGGCGCGCCACCGCCTCACGCCAGCTCTCCAGTCCGACCCTGCGCGCTACCAGCGCCATCGCTCACACTCCGATCCGAGTCTGGTCACCTGCATCATGCGCGTGCAAACGCGTCACCCTCGATCACGATCATGGCCCGGCCAGGCGAACCCGGCAAGCAAGGGAGTGCATGGATCAATCGGAGCGCGTAGTCGTAGCGCCATAATATAACTTTAAATTGTTTCGGGTAGGTACGTATGACCCCTGCCGACATGCCTTTCCCTTACCCGAAAGATGAGACATGCCCGACCGAGCGAAAGCCGATCCCTTCGAGCGCAAGCTCGCGCGCTATGCCGAGACCATCGTGCATGTCGGTCTCGCGCTCAAGCCGAAGCAGCAGCTGATCATCACGGCACCGATCGATTCCATGCCGCTCGTGCGCGCGGTCACCCGCGCCGCCTATGAGGCCGGGTGCAGCTATGTCATGCCGGTCATCGATGACGATATCGTCAAGCAGATCCGCTACCGCCACGGGTCGAAGAAGAGCTTCGACGTGGCGCCTGCCTGGTTTTACGAGGGCATGGGCGTTGCTCTGCGTGCAGGTGCTGCGCATCTGACGATCAGCGGGTCGGATCCGTTCATGCTGAACGGCGAGGATGAGGACGCAATCGCTCGTGGAACGAAAGCGTTGCGCGAGGCATCCGTACCGGCGATGCGCGTGACGCAGCAGCTTCTGACCAACTGGTCCGTCGTCGCCTGTGCGACGCCGGGTTGGGCGAAGGCGGTCTTTCCCGAATTGGGCGATGCCGATGCTCTCGAGCGCCTGTGGGAGGCGATCTTCGCTGCGGCGCGGGTCGACAACGACGATCCGATCGCCGCCTGGAAGGCGCATAACGCGGCGTTGCATGCGCGTGTGAAGATGCTCAACAGGAAGAACTGCGCCGCCCTGCATTTCCGGGGGCCCGGCACGGATCTGCGCGTGGGCCTCGCCGAGGGGCATCGCTGGTGTGGCGGTGCGGAGCGCATGAAGAACGGGGTGGTGTGCAATCCCAACCTGCCCACGGAAGAAGTCTTCACCATGCCGCATGCAATGAAGGTGGAGGGATATGTTCGCGCCACGCGCCCGCTCTCGTATCAGAATACCCTGATCGAGAACATCGCAGTGCGCTTCGAAGGCGGGCGGATCGTGCATGCACGCGCGACACGCGGGGAGGAGGTGCTGCATTCCCTGCTCGCGAGCGATCCGGGCGCGAGCCGGCTCGGGGAGGTGGCACTCGTGCCGCATGCCTCGCCGATATCGCAAAGCGGGATCCTCTTCTTCAATACGCTGTTTGACGAGAATGCCGCGAGCCATATCGCGATTGGCAGTCCTTACCCCCACTGTCTGCGCGGAATCGAGAAGATGAATGCCGGCGAGATGATCGCGTGCGGGGTCAATGACAGCCGCATTCATCTCGACTGGATGATCGGTTCCGGCGAGGTCGATGTGGACGCCATCGCCGCTTCAGGCGTGGCCGAGCCCCTGATGCGGGCAGGTGAATGGATTAACTGACAAGGGTTTGCGCGGAATTTCGCAAGATTGCCTCAAAACCTGCCGAAAGCGGTAGCATAGGTGAAAATGCTGCATTACACTCCACCCCCGACCACCAGATGGGAACTGGTCGCAACAACCACAACGTCAAACGTGGAGTGGAAACGATGAAAAAGCTCATGCTTGCTACGGCGGCTTCCGCGCTGCTCGTAGCAGCCCCGACCGCGAAGGCCGATAGCGTCAATGTCGGTATCCTCCTCGGCTTTACCGGGCCGATCGAGTCGATCACGCCGGCCATGGCCGCAGCCGCCGAGCTCGCCTTTTCCGAGGTCAACGAATCCGGATTGCTCCTCGATGGCATGACCATAGAGGCTGTTCGCGGGGATTCGACATGTGGTGATGCCGCTGCAGCAACCGCTGCCGCCGAGCGCCTGGTCACTTCGGACGATGTCGCTGCGATCGTCGGCGCCGATTGCTCCGGCGCGAGCATCGCTGTCGCCAACAACGTGGCAATCCCCAACGGTGTCGTGATGGTCTCCCCGTCATCGACCTCGCCGGCGCTCACCACGATCGACGATGACGATTATTTCTTCCGTACGGCGCCGTCGGATGCACGTCAGGGCCAGGTCGTCGCTGATATCGTGTGGGAGCGCGGCATCGACACGGTCGCCATCACCTATACCAACAACGATTATGGCCGCGGCCTGTCGGAAGCTTTCACAACAACGTTCGAGGAACTTGGTGGAACCGTCGCGATCAATGCGGCGCATGAAGACGGCCGCGCGGATTACTCTGCGGAAGTCGGCGCCCTCGCGGCTGCAGGTGCCGATGATCTGATCGTGTTCGGTTATGTTGACCAGGGCGGTCGCGGCATCATCCAGGCCTCGCTTGATATCGACGCCTTCGAGAACTTCGTCCTCGCCGACGGCATGTTCGGTGACAGCCTGATTGAGGCGATCGGCCCCGAGTTGGACGGGCGTGCTTTCGGGACGGTTCCGGGCAGCGATCTGGAAGGCGCTGACATCTTCCTCGAGCTGGCTGAAGAAGCCGAATTCGACGGCTCGTCCTCGTTCACCGGCGAATCCTACGATGCCGGTGCGCTGATCGCGCTCGCCATGCAGGCGGCCGGCTCCACGGATCGGACCGCGATCCGTGATGCGATGATGTCGGTCGCGAATGCGCCGGGTGAGGAGATCCTTCCGGGCGAGATCGCCAAGGGTCTGGAAATCCTCGCGAATGGCGGTGAGATCGATTACGTCGGCGCCACCGGCGTCGAATTGATCGGCCCCGGCGAAGCGGCTGGTCGTTACCGCATCTACGAGATCGATGACGGCGACTTCCAGACCATCGAGTTCCGTTGATCACCTGATGGTGGCATTGCCGGCCCGGGGCCCTGCTCCGGGCCGGCATGTGTCGAGGGCAGAAAATGATACGCGTCGAAGATGTGCATATGCACTTCGGGGGGATCCGCGCGGTCAACGGAGCGACGCTGGAGATCGCCAAAGGGTCGATCACCGGGCTGATCGGGCCGAATGGTGCGGGCAAGACCACCCTGTTCAACTGCATAGCCGGCCATTACGCGCCCACTTCCGGAAAGATCTTTCTGGACGGTGAGGAGATTACCGGCCTGGCGCCGCATGAATTGTTCCACAAGGGACTGCTGCGGACCTTCCAGATTGCCCATGAATTCGCCACGCTGACCGTGCGCGAAAATCTGATGATGGTGCCCGGCGAGCAGATGGGCGAGCGCCTGTGGAACACCTTCTTCCACCGCAAGGCCATTGCCGAGGAAGAGGCGGGTGTGCGCGCGCGCGCCGACGAGGTGATCGACTTCCTCACGCTCAACCGCGTCGCGGACGAGCTGGCGGGCAACCTCTCCGGCGGACAGAAGAAATTGCTCGAACTCGGGCGCACCATGATGGTGGATGCCAAGATCGTCTTCCTCGACGAGGTCGGCGCGGGCGTCAACCGCACCCTGCTCAAGACCATCGCGGATGCGATCCGCCGGCTCAACCAGGAGCGCGGTTATACCTTCTGCATGATCGAGCACGACATGGATTTCATCGGCGACCTCTGTGACCCGGTCATCGTCATGGCCGAAGGTACGGTGCTGACGCAGGGCCATGTCGATGAGGTCAAGAACAACGAGCAGGTCATCGAGGCCTATCTCGGCACCGGCATGAAGCAGCGCCCCAACCGGGCGAAGGCGGGCGCATGAGGCTTCCCAAATGAGTTTTCTGATCGGAGAGGGGATGACGGGCGGCTATGGCGGCGCGGACATCCTGCATGACTGCACGATCTCGGTCGACAAGGGCGAGGTTGCGGTCATTGTCGGGCCGAACGGCGCCGGCAAATCCACGGCGATGAAGGCCATTTTCGGCATGCTGAACCTGCGCGAGGGCGCGGTTCGGCTGGGCGAACGCGCCATTACCGGGATGACGCCACAGGAGCGGGTACGCGCCGGGATGGGCTTCGTGCCACAGACCGGCAACGTGTTTCGCACGCTCACCGTGCAGGAAAACCTCGAAATGGGGGCCTTCATTCGTGACGATGATTTCTCGGACACCATGGAGCAGGTCTTCTCGCTGTTTCCGGTTCTCGCCGAGAAGCGCCGCCAGCCTGCCGGCGAATTGTCCGGCGGGCAGCGCCAGCAGGTCGCGGTCGGGCGCGCGCTGATGACCAGGCCCGACGTGCTGATGCTCGACGAGCCGACGGCGGGCGTCTCGCCGATCGTCATGGACGACCTGTTCGACAAGATCATCGACGTCGCCAATACCGGCATCGCCATTCTCATGGTCGAGCAGAATGCCCGTCAGGCGCTCGCCATCGCCGACAAGGGCTATGTGCTGGTGCAGGGCCGCAACCGTTTCACCGACACCGGAGAGGCGCTTCTCGCCAACCCGGAAGTCCGTCGATCCTTCCTGGGGGGCTGAGGGTGGAAGACATTCTCAATGCATCGCTGGTACTGGCGAATTTCGTCATCATTCCAAGTCTCGCCTATGGTGCGCAGCTCGCGCTGGGCGCGCTCGGCGTGACCTTGATCTACGCCGTTCTGCGTTTCGCCAATTTCGCCCATGGCGACCTGATGGCTTTCGGAACCATGGCCGTGATCCTCGTCACCTGGTTCTTCCAGGCGCAGGGGATCGGGCTGGGACCGCTCCCCACGGCGCTGCTGGCGCTGCCTTTCGGCATCATCGCCGCCGTGCTCCTCGCCATGGGGACGGATCGCTTCGTCTACCGCTTCTATCGCAAGAAACGTGCTGCGCCGGTCACCTTCGTGATCGCCTCGGTCGGGGTGATGTTTGTCTATAATGCGCTGACGCGTATCTTCATCGGCACCTCCGATATCCGTTTCGAGGATGGCGAGCGTTTTCTCATCAGGGCCCGGGAATCGCGCGAATGGATGGGGCTGGCCGAGGGGCTCGCCCTGCGTTCCAGCCAGGCTCTGACCCTCGTCGTCGCCATCATCGTGGTCGTGGCCCTGTTCTGGTCCTTGCAGAAGACGCGCACCGGCAAGGCCATGCGCGCCTATTCCGACAACGAGGATCTGGCGCTGCTGTCGGGTATCAATCCCGGGCGCGTCGTGCTGATCACCTGGGTGATCGCGGCCACGCTGGCAACGATCGCCGGCACGCTCTACGGGCTCGACAAGAGCTTCCGCCCGTTCAACTATTTCATGCTGCTGCTGCCGATCTTCGCGGCAGCGGTGGTGGGCGGGATCGGGCAACCGTTCGGGGCGATCGCAGGTGGTTTCGTCGTCGCCTTCTCGGAGGTGAGTATCACCTATGCCTACAGGCGGGTCCTGTCGCATATCCTGCCGGAGGAGTGGATGCCCGACGGGCTCGCCCAACTGCTTTCCACGGATTACAAATTCGCCGTGTCGTTCATCATTCTCGTGCTTGTGCTGCTGGTGCGACCGAACGGCATCTTCAAGGGGCGCGTGATATGAGGACGGTTGAAACGAGCAATTATCGCATGCCATTGCTCTATGCGGCGATGGCGCTGGCGCTGATCCTGGTCGGCGTCTTCCAGAGCTGGACGGTGGCGCTCGCGATCTTCAACCTGTGCATGATCTCGGCGATCATGGCGCTGGGTGTGAACATCCAGTGGGGCTATGCCGGCCTGTTCAATGTCGGCATCATGGGTTTTGCGGCGCTCGGCGGGTCGGCGGCGATCATCGTCTCGATGCCCCCGGTCACCGAAGCCTGGGCGGTGGGCTGGCAGGGGCTGGGTCTGGCCGCCTTGATGCTGGTGATCACCATCGCCGCCGCCATTTTCCTGAGGCGCCGCTATTCCGGGTCCGGGCGCAATATCCTGACAGCCGCGATCATCATTGCCGGCTATTTTGCCATCCGCCATTTCGCTGATCCGGCGACGGATGCGATCGAGGCGGTGAATCCGACCTCGCAGGGCTATCTGGGCGGAATGGGGCTGCCTGTGATGCTGTCGTGGATCGTCGGCGGCCTGTTTGCGGCTGCGGCGGCCTATCTGATCGGGCGTGTGACGCTGGGCCTGCGTTCCGACTATCTCGCCATTGCGACACTCGGCATTTCCGAGATCATCCTGTCTGTGCTGAAGAACGAGAACTGGCTGACGCGCGGCGTGAAGAACGTCACTGATATTCCGCGTCCTGTACCGGATGAACTGGACTTGCAGCGTTCCGAGTGGTTCGCCAATCTCGCCGTGCAGCTCGACATGCCGGTGTCGGTGCTCTCCTCCATCGCCGTGCGTGGCGCCTTCGCGGTGATCTTCATCGTCGTGCTGGTGCTGATCATGATCCTGTGTGAGCGGGCGCTCAACTCGCCCTGGGGCCGGATGATGCGCGCCATCCGCGACAACCGCGATTCCGCCGCCGCCATGGGCAAGGACATTACGGGGCGCCATCTTCAGGTCTTCGTGCTCGGCTCCGCCGTGGTCGGCATTGCCGGCGCCATGCTGGTGACGCTCGACGGCCAGTTCACGCCCACCACCTATATCCCGCTGCGCTACACCTTCCTTATCTGGGTGATGGTGATCGTCGGCGGCTCGGGCAACAATTTCGGCGCCGTGCTGGGCGGCTTCGTGATCTGGTTCGTCTGGATCCAGGCCGAGCCGGCAGGCCTGTGGCTGATGCGGGCCATCACGGACACCTTCACCTTCGGCCCGGCCATGCAATCACATCTCGTCGACAGCGCGCCGCATCTGCGCATGCTCCTGATGGGCGTGATCCTGCTGACCGTGATGCGTTTCTCGCCGCGCGGGCTCATTCCGGAAAAGAGTGCGGCGAAACCGCTGCGCTGAAAAAACGAAAACCCGCCGGCGTCATCCGGCGGGTTCGTCCTTGCGGAGGGCGACCGGGTTATGCGGTTTCCGCAGGCTGTTCGCTCACAGCTTGCGCTTCGGTCACCTTCTCGGCAAAGGTCGCGAAGAATTTCGCCGCGAGCTTCTTTGCCGTGCTCTGCACCAGCCGCGAGCCGAGCTGCGCCAGTTTGCCGCCGATCTCGGCCTTCGCATCGTAGCGCAGAAGCGTCTCCTCACCACGATCCTCCAGCTCCACCGTGGCGCTTCCCTTCGCGAAACCTGCCGCACCGCCGGAGCCTTCGCCGACCAGCGAGAACTGCTCCGGCGCGCCGGACGGGTCGAGTGTGACATTGCCCCCGAACCGCGCCTTCACCGGTCCGATCTTGAGCACGACCTTCGCTTCCAGCTCGGTATCGGAATGCTTGATCAGTTCCTCGCAGCCGGGGATGGATTCCTTCAGGATTTCGGGGTCATTGAGCGCGGCATAGACCTGGTCGCGCGGCGCGGGGATAAGGATTTCTTCTTTCAGTTCCATGGTTTCCTCCGTTATTGGTTGAGGTTTGAGAGGGTTGGGGCGAGCCCCTCATGAAGCGGCGTGCCGCGCATCACGATCACGCCTCCGCGCGCTGGCCGGCGCGGCGGTGGGCGATCATTTCGGTCAGGATCGACAGGGCGATTTCCTCGGGCGTGATGGCGCCGATATCGAGGCCCGCCGGGGCATGCAGGCTGTCGAAGCGCGCTTCCGCCACACCGTCCGCGACAAGCCGCTCGCGCAAAGCCGCGACCTTGGCGCGCGAGCCGACGAAGGCGGTGTAGCTCGCCGGAGCGGCAAGTGCGGCGCGCAGGGCCGCCTCGTCGCCGCGCCCCTGAGTCGAGACGACGATGAAGCGTGAACCGTTGCTGATCCCGTCAATGGCAAAACCCTCGACGCGCCGGGCATGATCGGGCATCGCTGCGAGATCCGCCGCCGGGGCGCAGGCGGTGACGGCAAAGCCGAAGCGTGGGGCGAGATCGGCCAGCGCGCGGGCGACGGGGCTTGCGCCGCAGATGACGAGTTCCGGGCGCGGCAGGACCGGCTCGATGAAGATATCCATCGTGCCCTTGCTGGGGCACATGTTGCGCGCATAGGCCACGCCATCGCGCTCCTCGCCGGCGGTGACACCCCGCGCCGAGAGCACGTCCTCCGGCTGGACCGAGATCAGGCGTGGCTTGCCATCCGCGAGCGCTTCGCGGGCCGCACGCAGGACCGCGCCCCGCGCACAGCCGCCGCCGATCCAGCCTGCCGAGAGCACGCCATCAGTGCCGATCACAGCCTTTGCCCCCGCCTTGGCGGCGGTGACGGAGACAGTGCGCACCACGGTGGCGAGGGCAAAGGCCTCGCCGGCGGCCTTGAGAGCGTTGACGCGTTCGAGAATATCGGTGTCGCCGGTCATGGGTCTAAAGCCTCACCAGTTCGGGTTCGAGATCGGCCAGCGATTGCAGGGTGTTGGCGGGGGCGAAAAGATCGAGATGCGGCAAAGCCGCCGCCATGCCGCGCGCCACCGGCTCGTAATCCTTCCAGCCCTTGAGCGGATTGAGCCAGATGATGCGGCAGCCGCGCTGCTTCAGCCGTGCGAGTTCGTCGCCGATCAGCTCCGGCGGGTCGGTGTCGTAGCCGTCGGAGAGGATGATCACGACGCTGCGACCGGAGACGAGGCGCTTGGCGTAATTTCGATTGAAAATCGCAAGATTGCCGCCGATCCGTGTGCCGCCGCCGAAGCCCTGCGCGAGCAGTGACAGGCGTGTCAGCGCGCGCAAGGCGTCGCCGTCACGCAGGGCATCGGTGATGCGCACGAGCCTTGTGTGGAAGAGATAGGCATCGGTTTCGCCGTCGGCCTGCATCAGGCCCTTGAGGAAGGCGAGGAAGATCCGGGCATAGAGCGCCATCGAGCCGGACACGTCGAGAATGGCGGTGATCCGGGCCGGGCGCTCGGGGCGCTTGCGGCGATAGAGCCGCAACGGCTCGCCGCCCGTGGCGATGGAGGCGCGCGCGATGCGGCGCAGATCGAGGCTCTCGCCACGCCGATGGGCGCGCTTGCGGCGCGAGCGCCGGTCGCGGATGGCGCGGGCGATGCGCATCGCGACCTGCTCGGCGGCGGCGATATCCTGCGGGGTCACCAGCTGACGAAGATCGACCTGCATGAGATTGCGCATGCGCGCACCCACAAGCCGCCCTTCGCCTTCATGCGCAGCCTCGCCCTCGCCCGCATCATCCGGCGCTTCCGGGCGCCCGGCGCCCGATCCGGCGAGGCCCTCGATCTCCTGCGCGCGATGCTGGTTACGCGCGCCTGCACTCTCACCCGGGCGGACCGAGACGCGCTCGCGCCCGCTATTGCGCCAATAGGCGTCGAAGAGATCGTCGAACCGGGCAAATTCCTCGCGATCCCCGCAGCAGAGCGCCTTGAGGGCAAGCTGCGCCTCGCGCGGATCCTGAGCCTCGACGCAGGTCAGTGCTTCCAGCGCGGCTGCGGTCTCGGAGGGGCCGAGGCGTAGGCCGCCATCGCGCAGATGGGCGATGAAGCCCGCCATGCGCGCGCCCGGGCCGGATGCCCGTGCGGGAAAACGGGTGATCGCAGTCATGCGGCCACTCCGGCGAGGCGCTGCGCGACTTCGATCGGCAGGGCATCGCGGTCACGGCGGGTCTTGAGCAGGGTGACGAGGCTCGCCTGGAGCGCGGCGGGATCGCTGGTAATATCGTTGACGCCGAGCCCCGCCAGCGCGGCGGCGAAGTCGAGCATTTCGGCGACGCCGGGCTTCTTCTCCAGATCCTCCTTGCGCACGGATTGCACGAAACCCACGATCTGACCCATCAGATCCGCCTCGATATCGGGGCGATGGGCGGCAAGGATGGCGATCTCGGTGGCGCGGTCGGGGTAATCCACATAGGAGTAGATGCAGCGTCGGCGCAGCGCATCGGAGAGATCGCGCGTGCCGTTCGAGGTGAGGATGACGAGCGGACGGGCCGTCGCGATGATGGTGCCAAGCTCGGGGATGGTGATCTGGAAATCGGAGAGGATCTCGAGCAGATAGGCCTCGAATTCCTCATCCGCCCGGTCGATCTCGTCGATCAGGAGAACCGGCGGCGCGTCCTGCCGGATGGCTTCGAGCAGCGGGCGCTCCAGCAGGAATTCCTCCGAGAATACCCGCGCCTCCATGCCGGACCCGGCCTCGCCGGCTTCCGAGGCGGCGCGGATGGCGAGCAGCTGGCGCTGGTAGTTCCATTCGTAGATGGCGTGGCCCGCGTCCAACCCCTCATAGCATTGCAGCCGGATCAGCTTCGCTTCGCGGATCGCGGCCAGAACGCGCGCGATCTGCGTCTTGCCCACACCGGCGGCGCCTTCGAGCAGCAGCGGACGACCGAGGCTGATCGACAGATGCAGCGCCATGGCGAGATCGTCGGAGGCGACATATCCCGCCTGCGCCAGATTTCGTTGCAGATCGCGCCATTGGGCCATGGCTGGAACCTCCGGGCCTTGAATCAGGAAACAGATTGCCCGTGACCGCCCCGCCATGACGGCGGAGCGGTGCTTCGGGTCTGTGGAAGGCGGTCTTATGTCAGCCGTGCAGGCCGAGACTGTTCGCCGTCTTCCAGATACGCCAGTGATCATGCGGCATGTGCGACTGTTTCAGGCCGAAGGCCCGGAAAGCGTCATGCACGGCATTGGAGAAAGCCGGCACGCCGCCGACATTGGGGCTTTCGCCCACACCCTTCGCCCCGATCGGATGATGCGGGGAGGGGGTCTCCGTGTGATCGGTGACGTAGTTGGGCGTCTCCCATGCGGTGGGCAGGAAGAAGTCCATCAGGGTGCCGGTCTTGACGTTGCCCATCTCGTCATAGGCGATCTCCTGGCCCATGGCGATGGCGAGCGCCTCGGTGAGGCCGCCATGCACCTGCCCCTCGATCACCATCGGGTTGATGCGCGTGCCGCAATCATCCAGCGCGTAGAACTGGCGGATATCGGCCACGCCCGTATCCACATCGACATCCATGACGCAGATATAGGCTCCGAACGGATAGGTCATGTTCGGCGGATCATAGTAGCTCACCGCCTCGAGCCCGGGCTCGAGACCCGGAATCGCCTGATTGTAGGAGGCATAGGCGATCTCGGCCATGGTCTTGAAGCGCTCGGGCGCGCCCTTGACCACGAAGCGATCGACATCCCATTCGAGATCGTCGTCATGCACTTCGAGCAGATAGGCCGCGATCATCTGCGCCTTCGCCCGGATCTTGCGGCCCGCGAGCGCCGTCGCGGCACCCGCCACCGGGGTCGAGCGTGATCCGTAGGTGCCGAGCCCGTAAGGTGCGGTATCGGTATCACCTTCCTCGACGGTGATCTTGTCGGCGGAGATGCCGATTTCCGAGGCGAGGATCTGCGCAAAGGTCGTCGCGTGACCCTGGCCCTGGCTGATCGTGCCCAGCCGTGCGATGGCTGATCCAGTGGGGTGGATGCGGATTTCGCAGCTGTCGAACATGCCCATGCCGAGAATGTCGCAATTCTTGACCGGGCCGGCACCGACGATCTCGGTGAAAAAGGTCAGGCCGACCCCCATCAGCTTGCGGGTCTCGCCACGCTTGAAGGCTTCGAGCCGCTCCGCCTGTTCCCGGCGCAGGCCTTTGTAGTCGACGGCTTCGAGGGCCTTGTCCCAGGCCGTGTGGTAATCGCCGGAATCGTATTCCCAGCCGAGCGCCGAGTGATAGGGGAACTGCTCCTTTTTGATGAAATTGATCCGGCGCAGCTCGGCGGCATCCATGCCGAGCTTCTGGGCGAGGATCTCGATCATGCGCTCGATAAAGTAAGCCGCTTCCGTCACGCGGAAGGAACAGCGATAGGCCACGCCGCCCGGCGCCTTGTTGGTATAGACGCCGTCCACGCCGACATAGGCGACCGGGATGTCGTAGGAGCCGGTGCAGATATGGAAGAAGCCGGCGGGGTACTTGGTCGGATCAGCGCAGGCGTCGAAGGCCCCGTGATCGGCGGTGACGTGGCACCACAGCCCGGTGATCTTGCCTTCCTTCGTCGCCGCGATCTTGCCCTGCATCCAGTAATCGCGGGCAAAGGCCGTGGCCATCAGGTTGTCCATCCGGTCCTCGATCCACTTCACCGGCTTGCCGGTGACGATGGAGGCGACGATGGAGCAGACATAGCCGGGATAGACGCCGACCTTGTTGCCGAAGCCGCCGCCGATATCGGGGGAGACGACGCGGATATTGTGCTCGTCGATGCCTGAGAGCAGCGAGGCGACGGTGCGCACCACATGCGGTGCCTGGAAGGTGCCGTAGAGCGTGAGCTTGCCGTTGATCTTGTCCATCGAGGCGACGCAGCCGCAGGTCTCCAGCGGGCAGGGATGGGTGCGGTGGTAATAGACCATCTCCTCGGCCACGACATCGGCGGAGGAGACGACCTCCTCGGTGGCGGCCTTGTCGCCCTCTTCCCAGAGGAAGATGTGGTTGGGATGGCGGCGCGGCCCGTGGGCGCCTTCCTTTTTATCGGCGATATCCTCGCGCAAAACCGTGGCGCCGTCTTCGAGCGCCTTGAACGGATCGGTGATGACGGGCAGATCGTCGTATTCCACCTCGACCAGCTCGATCGCATCGGCGGCGACATAGCGGTCGCTCGCCACCACGAAGGCGACTTCCTGGCCCTGGAACAGCACCTTGCCGTCAGCGAGCACCATCTGCTTGTCGCCTGCGAGGGTGGGCATCCAGTGCAGGCCGAGCGGCTCGAGATCCTTGGCGGTGAGCACCGCGATCACGCCCGGCAGGGCGAGAGCGGCTTCCGCATTGATCGACTTGATGCGGGCATGGGCATAGGGCGAGCGCACGAAATCGCCGAACAGCATGCCCGGCAGCTTGATATCGTCGACGTAATTGCCCTTGCCCTGGGTGAAGCGGGCATCCTCGACGCGCTTGCGCTTGCAACCGAGGCCCTTGAGATTGGCGACGCGTTCGTCGCGATTGGGGGTCATGTCGTTCATTATGCGACCTCCTCGGGGGTCTTGACCGCGTCATCGGCTGCCGCGTCGCGCCCGTTCATGATGGCGGCGGCGGCGAGGATCGCCTTGATGATGTTCTGGTAACCGGTGCAGCGGCAGAGATTGCCGGCCATGCCGAAGCGGACTTCTTCCTCGGTGGGATCGGGATTTTCCTGCAACAGCCGCCACGCGCGGGTGATCATGCCGGGCGTGCAATAGCCGCATTGCAGCCCGTGATGCTCGCGGAACATCTCCTGGAGCACATGCATGCCCTCGGGGCTGGCCAGCCCCTCGACAGTGGTGATGGTCGCCCCCTGCGCCTGGGCGGCGAAGAGCGTGCAGGCCTTGACGGACTTGCCGTCGAGATCAACCGTGCAGGCCCCGCAATGCGAGGTCTCGCAGCCAATATGCGGCCCGGTGATGTTGAAACGCTCGCGCAGCACGTGAATCAGCAATTCACGCGGCTCGCACAGGGTTTCGAACTGCTCGCCATTGATGGTGAGCTTGAGATGCATTTTATCAGCCATGTAATCCTCCCCGCTCAGGCGCGATCGACAGCGCGCGCGATGGCGCGGCGCAGGATCACGCCGGCGACGTGTTTCTTGAATTCCACCGGACCGCGATTGTCTTCGGTCGGATCGATATCCGCGAGCATTGCCGCGACCGCTTTATCCAGCGCCTCGCCGGTCCCGTCGGTCCCCGTGAGCGCGTCGCCGGCGGCTTCCGAGAAGATCGGAATGTCGGAGAGGTTGGTCATGGCGATGGAGGCAGAGGTGATCTTGCCTGCATCCTTGCCGATCAGCACCGCCGCGGCAGCGGTGGCGTAATCGCCGATCTTGCGCTTCTGCTTTTCATAGGCGTAGCCGCCGGCAGGGCGCGCGAAGCTGATCGCGGTGAGGATCTCGTCATCCTCACGGGTTGTGGTATAGGCCGCCTCGTAGAATTCGCGGGCAGGGACGTCGCGGGCGCCGTCGGGGCCGACCAGGGTGAAGGTCGCGTCGAGGCATTGCATCAGGCCGGGCATGTCGTTGCCGGGATCGCCATTGGCGACATTGCCGCCCACCGTGCCGCAATAGCGCACCTGCGGATCGGCGATCTGCAATGCGGCCTCGCGCAGGATCGGCGCGGCTTCGGCGAGCGCCTCGTCGTTGATGAGATCGTGCTGGGTCACCATCGCGCCGATGCGGATCGTCTCGCCGACGCTGATGCCCTTGAGATCGGCGACGTCCTGGAGATCGATCAGATGGGCGATCTCGACCATGCGCAGCTTCATCATCGGGATCAGGCTGTGCCCGCCCGCAATGACGCGCGCCTCGTCGCCATGCTCGGCGATGACACCGAGCGCCCCGGCAATATCCGTGGGCCGGTGGTATTCGAAGGCTGGGGGTATCATGCGATCAATTTCCTCCCTTGGCTGGCAGCGCCCATACGGCGCCGAATCCCGAATCGCGGCTTATGCCGCTTCTTGCATCAATCGAAACGATGTTGCTTCGATGGAACCGTTCTTGACTGGATACTGCGCCAGAGCGCGCCATCGCGCCGCAGCCGAGGCACCAGCCGAGAGCAAAATTTCACCAGATGCGCGTCTTCTGCACGAAATGCGATTGTGCGGCGCCGAACGCATTTCATGAAATGCGACCAACTTTCGATGGTTCTGAGGCGAATCGATTCGCTACAGGGTTGCCATGAGCCTGTTGCGGTGCATGATCGACTTCGTGAGTTTTGCGCCGATCTGCCACGGCGCAGCGTTGGGCCGAGGGCGCGGATGGAGACGACCGAGAACGGGGCGGGCGGCGCCGTTGGCGCGGGATCGGGGCCGCCTTCACGCTGGCGGGCCCTGCTGGCGCGGGGCGCGCGCATCAGCCTGCCGGCACTGCGATGGTCCCGGATGCGGTTGCCCGAGGCGGATCTTGCGCAGACCGCGCGGGCGGGTCTTGGCCTGATCTATCCGCCCTCCTGCATCGCCTGCGGTGCAGCGGTCGATCGCCCGCAGGCACTGTGTGCCGATTGCTGGACGACGATCCGTTTCATCGAGCGCCCGTATTGCGAGCGACTCGGCACGCCATTCGCCCTCGATATCGGCGGCACGCTGCATTCGCCCGCCGCGATCGCCGATCCGCCGGTCTTCCAGCGCGCCCGCGCCGTCGCGGCCTATGACGGGGCTGCGCGGTCGCTCGTCCACAAGCTGAAATACAACGACCGTATCGAGCTTTCCGAGGCGCTGGGCCGGATGATGCTGCGCGCCGGCAGCGAGCTTCTCGCCGATGCGGATCTGGTCGTCCCGGTGCCGCTGCATCGCTGGCGGCTGTGGCGGCGGCGCTTCAACCAGGCGGCGGCGCTCGCGCAGGTCATTGCGCGCCATGCGCAGATCCCTTGCGACATGCAGGCCCTGCGGCGTGTCAAGATCACCCGCAGCCAGGTCGGCCTCACCCGCAGCCAGCGCCGTGACAATCTCTCCGGCGCCTTTCGTGTGGCGGAGAGCGCGCGGCTGCGGCTCGCGCAGAAACGGGTGCTCGTCATTGATGACGTCGTCACCACGGGCTCGACGGCGAATGCCGTGGCGCGTGCGCTTCTGCGCGGTGGTGCGCAAACGGTCGACGTGCTTTCGTTCGCATGTGTCGTGACGGAGAGCTGAAAATGCTTATATTGCAAGATGACACTTCGTATCGGAGACGCTGTACCCATGTCTGACACACCGGCCACGATCACGATCTATTCCCGCAGCTGGTGCTCCTATTGATGGAGTGGATGCCCCCACCCGACGGCATCGCAATGTGCCAAAATGG
>HotLOscill_hetero_coDRAFT_1000194_pt1 | contig 35002 bp, 31 predicted proteins | sample HotLakmetagenome_2_FD_10650 | JGI IMG/M metagenome (IMG submission 10650)
CCCGTTGTCGGAATCTGGTTCACCGCTCTGGGCATCAGCACCATGGCGTTCAACCTCAACGGTTTCAACTTCAACCAGTCCGTCTTGGATAGCCAAGGTCGCGTCATCAACACCTGGGCTGATGTCATCAACCGCGCCAACCTGGGTATGGAAGTCATGCACGAGCGCAACGCTCACAACTTCCCCCTCGACTTGGCAGCGACTGAAGCTCCTTCAATTAACGGCTAGACCCCTCTCTCTCTAGCTAGGAACTTAAGCGCCTCCTGCGGGGGCCGCTTTTGGCGTTGGGGGCTAGGATATAGGATGAGATTCGATTGAGGCCGTTCAACCATGACTCGACAATTGACCATTAACTATCCTGAGACCTTTCCTGATGCGTTAGGTCAGAGCCAAGAGCAATTTGAACAAGCGGCTAAATGGGCCATGGCGGTCAAGTTATTTGAACTGAAACAACTTTCCTCAGGAATGGCTGCTATGTTATTGGGGGTAGAGCGGACCACATTTCTCTTAAAGTTGGCGGATTATGGTGTACCCATGATCGATTTAGATGAGAGAGAACTACAGTCCGATCTAAATAATGCCTGAGACTCGAATCATTAAAACTCATGCAACGGTCAATAAAATTGCTTATATCCTTTACCAGATAGGAATTTCAGTCATTTGCTCTACATACCAGGGTCGGAAGAGCCGATTTCCCAACCTAAGCCGTGAAGCTTTCGTAAGAAAATTGCCTTGACAACGAAATAAGGGTGAAGCTACGATGATTCAGTATCTAACCACCTAATCTTAAAATCACGCATGCCGCCTTCGCTCTAGCCTTAGGTCAGCTCAACGTACGTAACGCCAGCGGGCAGGCCCGGACGCTTTCACTTCAAGATTTAGCCATTTGGCATTCGTCCCCTAAATCATGAGTTCCTCACAAAAGTCGCCTGACCAACTCAAGTGCCTAGTCCTCGAATTTCTTGAGACAGAATCCCCGAAAAATTTATCTGAACTTGCATCTCATCTAGAACAAAGTCCCGAGGTTTTGGAGCCGATTCTCCAACAACTGCTCGAAGATAACGTTCTCATCACAGTCCCCTCAGACTCTCAGAGTGAGGGAAGTCCTGAGACAGCTCTTTACCGGCTAAAACCCGACCAGAATATAGAGCCAGAAACGCTACAATCTTCTGCCCAAAACGGTTCTAACGTCAGCACCCAAGAGAGTCCACAGAGTCCAGAGCTTTCTGGAGCAGGAAAGTTCAAGTTACCCAAATTTTCTACAATTATCTGGGCAATTGTCGTCGTTGTCGTTTTAATTCCCTTAATCGGTCAGCTATTCATTGCTCAAGCCTTTGCTCCAGACTTAGACTCCTCGGCGAGGTCATCGCAGCCCTCCCTGTCTCAGAGTTCTGACAAGAATACCCAGTCATCGTCTCAAATTGATTGGTTGGCTTATGAAAATCAAATTCGTGACAAACTTGAAGAGGCACGTGCAGAGGCGGAGGAATATGCTCAGTCTGAATTAGATAAATGGGGGGACACCCTGATTGAAGCCGTTGACAATAGTTTTTTGGACTGGTATTTCGGTTATTTCAACCAAAAGTCTGTTGAATATAAAGCTTTTTTGACAGGAATTTCTGCAAACACTCAAAGATGGCTAGATCCTAATTCTCAGACACCAGAGGAAAAGATTGCTGAACAAATTACGGAAGACTTTCAGGTTGAATTTTCAAAGCGAGTTTTACGGCCTACAATTTCGCAGTTAACGTTAAAACGAATTGCCACCAAAACCTCAAAAAAATATTTACAGTCTCTAAGGCAGGATTTTTCAGAGATTCCTCGCTACGCAGGTATTCCTAAAGCACAATGGCAAGAGTACCTGGAAAATACATCGGTCAATATTCCTGACATTGAGGGAAATATAATAAGTTTTCCCCTAGCTCGTGTCTCAACAGCCACTGCATACTTAGCTTTCAAGCCTGTGGTCAAATCAGCAATTCCAGCAGTGGGAACGAAGGTTGTCACAAAGCTTTCTGCAAAAGTCGGTGCTAAAGTAGCTGGTAAAACAGCCGGAGCCGTAGCAGGCAAGGTTGGCGGAACACTTCTTGATGCTTCAGTCGGTGCGGGAATTGTTCTATGGGACATTTGGGATACCAATCGATCTGCCGCTGTTGAAAAGCCCATTGTTCGCCAAAATTTAGTGAGCTACATTAATGAGCTTGAATATTCAATCTTAGACAATCCCGATAGTGGCATCATGACTATTATCGACAGAATTGATAGAAGTTTATTTGAGGCATTAATTGCTATTAAAAATCTCGAGTACTCAGGATACTAAAATCAGCTCTTCATGACCTCTATATCTACTCTTGAACTATGTGTCTCATCACAAAAGCTCGAAGGAAGTTTTCGTTTTTTATTGCGATTATTTGGTTATTTCTTTCTATCAATCCACTAACGATACAGGCCGCTGAAGCCTTTCCCTTATCAACCGCGCAAGATGCGACAGCAATCTCAGAAATTCAGCGTCAACTATCTCAAGAAGAATGGGTTCAAGTTGACAAGGCTCTGGTTAACGCATTGGAGACATCTAGTAGCATAGCTGAGGAATATGCCCACAATGAACTTGAATCTTGGTCGAGAAAAGTCAACAAAAAAATCGATAAGTTTTTAGACTGGCATTTCGGTTTCTGGCATACAAAAACGACAGAGCTTGGAGTTCCTTTTGCCTGGATGGGTTACAAGGTTGATTTCCTAAATGTTCTTAGGTCTGACCGGGAGAAATACCTCAACGCTGATGAAATTATACAAGCCAGGATGACTGACGAGTTTAATAGGAAATTCATGGAGATTGTTTTTGACGATCAAGTCCAGCAAGATTTACTAAACATCGTTAAGCGAGTTGGTCCACTTTATGCTAACAGCCTTGGCTTCCAATTCTCCAGAGTTCAGGCGCAATATCAAATTCCCTCTGTTGAGTGGGAGCGGCATACTCGTGACATTTCTAACATCATTTATAATACAGGAACCAATGAGCATAACTGGACAGGAACAGATTTAACAGGTAATCTTTTCACGGAAGCCACCGTTGCATTGGGTGGCGTCATTACTGTCAAGGTGGTCGCGAATCTGGCTGCTAAAGCAGGTTTAAAAATAGTGACAAAAAGCTCGACAATTCTTGCTGCTGAGAGTATCGCCACAGTTGTCAACCCACTTCTTGGTATTGCAATTTTAGCTTGGGATGTTTGGGATTACAAGAATACAGTTGCTAAATCACGGCCTGACCTAAAAAAGAATCTGGAAGCCTATATTCAGGAGTTTCAATACTCATTACTTGAGAATGCTGAAGGAACAGGAATTATGGATGTAATCCTGGCAGTTGAGAATGATATTCGTCAAGCTGTTTTACGTCATGGCGTTTAGGTTTTTCAGCTTTAAGCTACTTTAAGCCATTGGAAGAGCAACCCATACATCACCAATCTAAGGTTTTCCTAGTCGTCCCCTAGACCAGCAAACCAGTACTGTCAAGACACTGTATACGAGTATTGACCCGACTTAACAATTAACCTTGCTTGGTATGAGTTCTTGAATTTCTGCTTATACTTCAGCATTTTTGTCCCCTCAAGAGAGTCCCTCTAGTTCACTAATACGGAATCTAGTTTTGAAAACTCCGCTTTATGCGGACTCCGTCTCCCTCTTTACTCGTGTCATGGCTCAAGCCGTGACACGGACTCTGAGCGGTTCTGCCGCCTGCAATCGGGAGGCCCTCCCGTTGGGCATGACTTGGCAGAGCCAAGTCACGAGGAAGGGGCTATGGTATGCGGATTCCGTATGAGAACTAAGCGCCTTCTGCGGGGGGCGCTTTTGCTGTTGGCGTGTTTCTGGGAATTGCCCCGCCTGGCTAACCATGACTGCCACCCATGAGATACAACAGGGCCATGCGAACCGCCACACCACTGGTCACTTGGGCCTGAATCAGACTCAACTCCGGGTCGTCCATCACCTCAGAACTGAGTTCCACACCGCGATTCGTCGGGCCGGGATGTAGGAGTTTCACCTCAGGCTGACACTGGTTGAGGCGATCGCGCGTGATGCCAAACGACTGATGATACTCGCGCAAACTGGGCAACAAATGGGCCGTCATCCGTTCTCGCTGTAACCGCAGCGTCATCACAAAATCCGCCCCCTCCAAGGCCTCATCTAAGTCCCAGTGGAGGTGCAACCGTTCCGGGTGATTCCCTGCCATCGCCTCAAGAAACAGCCTCGGAAGCAGAGTCGGCGGTGCCGCAAGGTGAACCTCGGCCCCACTGGTGGTTAAACTCCAAATGTTCGATCGCGCCACCCGAGAATGCAAGATATCTCCAACAATGGCGATTTTCTTACCCTGCAATAGCTCAGTTCGCGGATTGTCACGATCTAAGTGAGCACAAATCGTAAATAAATCCAACAAGGCCTGAGAAGGATGTTCATGTAAGCCATCCCCCGCATTGAGGACCCCCACATGAGTGCCGAGGCGTTCCATCTCGCGGGCAATAATCTGCGGAACCCCCGCCTGTTGATGGCGTATTACCATCATATCCGTCCCCATCGCTAGATAGGTCTTGGCAGTATCTAAAATGGTCTCTCCCTTCGTTAACGAGGAGTTCCCCGGCGCAAAATTAAGGGTATCGGCCGAGAGTCGTTTCGCTGCTAACTCAAAGCTGCTGCGAGTGCGAGTCGAAGGCTCAAAAAATAAATTCGTCACCACCCGTCCCTGCAACGTCGGGACTTTCTTCGTCCGTCGAGATAAGACTTCCCGAAAACTTGCGGCTGTACGTAACACCGTGTCGTATTCAGGAACAGAGAAGTCTTCTAAGGACAGGATATGTCGCCGAGTCCAAGGAGGAGTTGCTATGACAGTCATTAAAGGTTTAACTATGCGCAGTAACAGTATCAAATCATATCTGCTGTTGTTCCTCACCGGGGCGATCGCCAGCCTGGCCATGGCCGATTCGGCCCTAGCCCAACGACGGTTTGGTTCCCCCCGCAGTCGCCAACCCCTAATTACAGATACAGAACCGAGTTCCCCCGAACCGCCCGCGACGACATCAGAAGCCGACGTAAATTCTAACGACGTGGAGTTAACACCCGACAATCCCAATCCCCAAGACCCAAGTCTCGATCAGCCAAGCCTCACCGTCACCGTCTATCGTCCTGATCTCTTTTGCGAGAACCTCATCCCCCGAACCGAACAAGTCTCGCGAGAACAACCCACCGAAGGGGCGATCGGTCATGTTCTCAAAGATTGGGCTCAGGGGGAGTTTCGTCTAGCGGGCTATCGTGTCCAACGAGACGATATGACTGGGGTTGTGAATGTGGATTTACGCATCGCCCCCGACGCACCCCGCCGTTGGTCTTCTCTGTCGACGTGTGAACAATTCTCTCTCCTGGGGAGTTTACGCAGCACACTCCTAGAAAACCCCGAACTCGATATTGCCAGGGTTGAGTTCACCAGTCAGGGACAACCGTTGCGGTTTTGAAAATAGGGAACAGGGAACAGGGAACAGGGAACAGGGAACAGGGAACAGGGAACAGGGAACAGGGAACAGGGAACAGGGAACAGGGAATAGGGAATAGGGAACAGGGAACAGGGAATAGGGAATAGGGAATAGTGAATAGGGGGCAAGAGGCTAGGAACTGTCCCTGGCTTCCCTGTATCCTGGGGAAAAGAGCAATCTGCATCATCATATCCTCTCGACTATGAATCAGGAGTTACAGGAGATACAACGGGCCGCCGGGGCGATCGCCGAGGACATTGCCCCAGGAGTTATGGCGGCTGTGAGTTTTAACAATGACGGCCAGGCCCTCCAGGCGGCCCAATCTGGGGTGGCCTTGTACGATCGCACCCCCTGGGGACGCTTAGAACTCACTGGGGGCGATCGCCTTCGCTTTGTCCATAATCAAAGTACCAATGCCTTTAACCAACGGCAGCCGGGAGACCTCTGTGAAACGGTGTTTGTCAACAACACAGCCCGTACCCTGGATCTCGCCACTGCCTACATCACCGAAGAAGCGGTGATTCTCTTAGTTTCCCCTAGTCGCCGCGACACCCTCTTCCAACTCCTAGACCGCTATATCTTCCCGGCCGATGACGTCGAGTTGCGCGATCGCACTTCAGAAACAGCCTGTTTTAGCCTCATCGGTGACAGCAGCCCTCAACTGCTGCAACAACTCGGTCTCTCGCCAGACATCCCCCCCGGACAACATCGCCTCCTCAGCCTCGACCATCTCCCCAATTCCCCCCAAATTCGTCTCGGGGCCGGGAATGGTCTCAACCTCCCTGGCTATACTCTTCTGTGTGACGCAGACCAAGCCGCCAGCATCTGGACCGCCTTGCACGAGACTGGGGCAACCCCCCTCGGAGAAACCGTTTGGCAGCAACTACGCATTCAACAGGGACGACCCGCCCCCGATGCCGAACTCACCCTAGACTATAATCCCCTCGAAGCCGGACTTTGGGACTATATTTCCTTCGACAAAGGCTGTTACATCGGACAAGAAACCATCGCCCGTCTCAACACCTATCAAGGGGTCAAACAGCAACTCTGGGGACTCCGCCTCAGTGAGTTTGTCGCCCCCGGAACCCCGATTCAGGTGGACGAGACTAAAGTGGGGACTCTCACCAGCATCGTCGCCACAGACGACGGCTATCTCGGCTTAGGCTATATTCGCACCAAAGCCGGAGGCCCAGGCTTATCGGTTCAGGTCGGGTCCAGCAACGCGACAGTTATCGAGGTTCCCTTCCTCTCCCGAGGCTACCTCACCACCGCCGAGAAATAGCCTCTTGCCATCCCCTCTTGGGAGGGGTGCCCGGAGGGCGGGGTGGGTTATGCCTCTTGTCCCTTGCCTCTTGCCTCTTGCCTCTTGCCTCTTGCCTCCCCTGTTCCCTGTTCCCTGTTCCCTGTTCCCTCCTATGACCCATCTACTCATCCCTGCGGCGGGCGTTGGTCGCCGTATGGGCAGCGATCGCAATAAACTCTTACTCCCCCTACTCAACGAGTCGATTCTCGCCTGGACCCTCAAAGCCGCCGAAGCCGCCGAAGCCATCACCTGGATTGGCTTAATTTGTCAACCCGGCGATCGCGACGAGTTTAAGGACATTCTCAGTCAACTGGCCCTGCGGACACCGGTTCACTTCATCCAGGGAGGAGACACCCGCCAGGAGTCCGTCTATAACGGCTTACAGGCCCTTCCCAACGATGCCCGCCATGTTCTCATCCATGATGGGGCCAGGTGTTTGGCGACGCCGGATCTCTTTAACCGCTGTGCCAAAGAGGTTCAGACCTGTCCTGGACTCATCGCCGCGATTCCGGTCAAAGATACCATCAAAGTCGTCAACGACGACCTAGAAATCCAGGATACCCCCGATCGCCGTCGTCTCTGGGCCGCCCAAACCCCCCAAGGCTTCGAGGTGGCTACCCTGAAAGCCTGCCACGATCGCGGCCGGCGAGAGGGTTGGCAAGTCACCGACGATGCGGCATTATTTGAGAAATGCCAGCTTAAGGTTCACATCGTCCCCGGCGAAGACACCAACCTAAAAGTCACCACCCCCATCGACCTCACCATCGCCAGCTTCGTCCTCAACCACCGCGATCGCCAATCTTAACCCCACAAACAACAACGGATCGATTAAGCTAAAAAACGGATTCCCCCAAGGGCGGGGTAGGTTATCCCCTCTTGCCTTCCCCTCGGTGGGAGGGGTGCCCGGAGGGCGGGGTGGGTTATGCCTCTTGCCTCGGGCGACCACAAGGGTACGCCCCTACGTCTTTTCTTCCCCTCCTGGGAGGGGCCAGGGGTGGGTTATCCCTGTTCCCTGTTCCCTGTTCCCTGTTCCCTGTTCCCTGTTCCCTGTTCCCTGTTCCCTATTCCCTGTTCCCTGTTCCCTTAAAAAACCATGCCACGCACACAACGCAACGACAATTTCATCGATAAATCCTTTACGGTGATGGCAGATATCATCCTCAAAATTCTGCCCGCCAAACAATCAGCAAAAGAAGCCTTTGCCTACTATCGTGATGGGATGTCCGCTCAAGCCGATGGTGAATATGCCGAGGCCATGGACAACTACAAAGAAGCCTTAAAACTCGAAGATGACCCCAACGATCGCAGTTATATTCTCTATAACATGGGGCTGATTTATACGAGCAATGGCGAACATGACAAAGGGCTAGAGAAATATCATGAAGCCCTAGAGTTAAATCCTCGGATGCCCCAAGCTTTTAATAACATCGCCGTGATTTATCAATATCGAGGAGAACGGGCCAAGGAAGAAGGGGATTTCGATGCCTCTGAAGCCTTTTTTGATAAGGCGGCTGACTATTGGAAACAAGCGGTTCGCTTGGCACCCAATAACTACATCGAAGCGCAAAACTGGATGAAAACCACAGGTCGCGCCTCGTTAGATGGCTTCTAACCCTCAGTTCAATCTAACAGGAATTTGCCCAAAGAACACAGTTTACCTTAATTTTAAAATCCAGGAAATTACCATGAGTCAATTCAATCGCGATGATGTCAAAAAAGTCGCCCACCTGGCCCGTTTGCAATTGACAGACGCAGAGGAAACTCAGTTTGCCGGTCAACTCACTGGGATTTTGGACTATTTTGAACAGTTAGAAGAATTAGACACGGAGAACGTAAAACCCACCGCCCACGCCATTGATATGCGCAATATCACTCGCGTGGATCAGCAAGAATCCTATCCGCATCGAGAGGATTTGTTGGAGTCAGCCCCCGATCGCGAAGATGCGTTTTTCAAAGTACCCAAAATTATGTAATCCCAAAATCATGTAGCCCGTTCTTGTTGGCGATGACGTTGGCGGAATTGTTCCTCGCATACCGCATCGAGGAACGGTTGGGCCAGGGATTCGAGATGGCGATCGCCCCAGTCCCCGGAGATGGCCGTAATCGCGATGTCCTCGGGACTGGGGTAGTGAACCGAGAAGCCGAGATGACCGAGGCGGTTTAAGCCAATCTCTAGGGGGCGATCGCCAATCCCCAGTTTCTCCTGAATCACCCGTCGCGGCCGGGGTTCGCCGGTTCGGCTGAGATATTTGGCAATTCCAATCAAGGTTAACCAGGTTTGTTGACTGGTTTCGGCTAAGGCCTCTGTAGAGATGGGGTCGCCGCTGGGTTGGCTAAAATCAGGTAAGACTATCTCCGAGGCGGTCGACTCGCCGCTGGGACGGACATCGATAAGACGAACTTGATATTTTGGGATCTTATAGGAGGTCTTTGAGTTCGTGTTGACATCGAGTTCAACAATGACATCGCAGGGATTAGCAGGAAGTTCATCTTGATAATGACCCCACCAGGTCCCCGGAAAGCCGCGATCGCAACTGGCGTCTTGCAATTGGAAATGGGTAATCAGATATTGTAACTTGTGGCCCTTAACTTGCAATTTCTGGTGATAAGCCCCCTCAAACTGGCATTGTCGCAGCAATAAACGAGGGACGGGGTTGCCCATTCCACAGGGTTCGAGGCATTTTAACTCGGCAAATAAGTCTTGTCCGAGGTCTGCAACCGTCACCTCTAAGTCATAGTCGAGACTCGGTTGTATCCCCCCAACCCGTCCGAGGCGTTGCAAGAGTTGTTGATTGAGGGCTTCTCGTAACAGAGGCAAATTCTCTAGGGGAAGACTTAACCCCGCCGCAAAGGGATGACCGCCAAAACGATGCAGCAGATGGGATTGACTGTTGACTAATTCGTAGAGATCCAGGCCGGCTACCGATCGGGCCGATCCTCGGGCCAAGGGAGGGTCGCCCAAGGGGTCTTCGCAAAGTAAGAGAGTGGGACGACCCCAGTCGCTGGCGATTTGGCCGGCCACTAACCCTAACACCCCCACATCCCATTGAGGATCGCTGAGGACAATGACACTGGTGGTGGAGAGATCGGTCTGTTGCAGTTGGCGTTGGACGCTTTGCAGGACTCGCTGTTGCACTTCTTTGCGGCGATCGTTGGCGTCGTTGGCCTGTTGGGCAAGCTGGCGGCTGCGATCGCCATCGCGAGAGGTCAACAACTCTACACAAAAGCTGGCATCGCCGTAAATGCGGCTAACGGCGTTGATGCGTGGCCCAATGCCAAAGGAAATGTCCGTGGGGCGATCGCCGTGGCGTTTACAGGCCAGCAATAGTTCTTTCACCCCTGGATGGGTGGGCGTTTCGAGTTGTCGTCGCAGTTGCACTAATCCCCGTTGGGCTAAATAACGACAATCTCCCCGCAACTCCACTAAATCTGCAATCAAACCAATGGCCACCAAGTCCAAGAGACTCTCTAACGGCTGTTGAGGAATCTCGGGTTGGGCGGCATAGAGGGCTTCAACTAATTTATAGGCCACGGCTACCCCCGACAGATGATACAGAGGATGATCCGCAGGGAAATTGCGAGGGTTAATCAGGGCCGTCACCGGCGGCCGTTGCGGTAACAGAGTATGGTGATCGGTGACGATGATATCGACCCCCAACTCCGCCGCATATTGGATTTCGTCGAGATTGGTACTTCCCGTATCACAGGTGACGATGAGGCGAATCCCCGCCGCCGCTAACCGCTCAATTCCAGGCCGGTTGAGTCCATGAGATTCCGTGAGGCGGTTGGGGATGTAGTAGGACAATTGTGGGGAGTCTGGGCCACGGTGGAAAAATTGCCCCAGTCCCTCCCAAAGAACTGAGGTGGCCGTTACTCCGTCCGCATCGAAATCGCCCCAGATGGCCAGCGGTTCCTGGTGGGCGATCGCCTGTTGCAGACGGGCGATCGCCTGCTGGAGTTCTGCCCCAAATGCAGTTGCAGGAGTCGGTTGGTAGTAGTCCGCATCGAGGAACCCCCGCAGGTCCGAGAGGTCTCGTTGGTTGCGATTCCAAAGTAGCGTTGCCAAGCGTCTCCCCCCAGTAGGGGCGTACCGTTGCACCGCTCGTACAAACTCATCCGGTGGCGAGTTTGGGGTGCTACAGTGCCAAAAGGCTGGGGGATGTGACCGCTCCATCTACTCTCTCCACGTCGTCCACTGCCTCTCATTAACTATTGTCTTTGACTGTCGAGGAGAAACGGGAGGGATTGAAATGACCGGGGAGGTTATCGCCTCGTTGACTGCGACCTGAGGAATTTGGGAAATGTTGTCTTCGCAGTCAACAGCAGCTAAGTCTAGGGAGGGATCGTCGGCGAGGGACGGGGTCTGCGGCTGGCGAAACTCGTGAGGCGATCGCCGAGAGGGTGAGGTACACCGCCGGGAGCGAAATGCCCGATAGTGGTGTTTTTTCACGGAATCAGCACGTCCCGGACAAATGTCGAAGCTTTGACCGAGATGAGCCGCATCTAAGGTCATCCTCACCGATTCTGAGACATCCCGCAGCCAGAAGGCACAGCTTGACTCTTCCGCCTGACGACGCAGTTCGATGAGTGAGGCGAGGCCATTGCGATCGATATGGTGAATATCACCGAGATCGACAATCCAAGTTTTTTGCCCAGCCGCAACCGTCGTCAGAAGTTGTCCTAACTTCCGTTTCAGTTTGGCTGCACCATGAGCGTTGAGTTTTCCGTGGGGTCGGAGGACGATGGCCATCGCCGGTTTTGCACTCCCTCGATTGGACAATCAGGTTCAGAACACAGGTTCGTAAGGGTTAAGAATCTCGTTTCCTCGGCATGAGGCCTAAATTTAAAGACGTCAGAAAACCGGGTGCATCCATCCTACCGTGGATTTTTGTTCGGTCCTCGGCATTTTTAGATAACTTTGTCAAAGTTTCATAGAACTTTTAGCTTAGCTTTGCAAAGTTGCCCTGTCTCAGGGATTACCAATCCCCCTGAGAGGGCCATTGATGTTGTTAGGATTTACGTTGATTTTTACATCAACATCGGTTACACTGAAAGAGTTGTCACCAAAATCTAAGGTTGCGATCGCATTAAAGCCCTGACCTCAGAGCCGTTGAGGCGATCGCGAAACCCACATCGGTCGGGGCCGTCTTCTAAGATAGGGAAGCTCTGCTGATCTAAGCCAACATGACCAGACTTCAATATCTACTCATGCTCGGTGTCGCCAGTCTCAGTTTGGCGATCGCCCTCCCCGATTCCGGCCCACTCGGGGCCAGCGACAATGTTTCAACCCTTGTCACCTGGCAACCCAATGTCTTAGAAGCGATTATCCTAGGTATGGTGCAAGGACTGACAGAATTTATCCCTATCAGTAGTTCCGCCCACCTAAAAGTGGTACCCGAGTTTCTCGGTTGGGGCGATCCGGGGGCCTCCTTCACCGCCGTGATTCAACTCGGTAGCATTGTGGCCGTAATTTGGTACTTTTGGTCCGATTTAATTCAAGTCTTTGGTGGTGGCTTGCGAGCAGTTCGCGATCGCAACTACCAAAGCGAAGACTTTAAAATTGCCCTGGGCATTATCGTGGGAACCTTTCCCATTGCCATTATTGGCTTAGTCATCAAATTTGGCTTCCGAGAGTTTTATGAAGTCACAGCCCGCAGTTCTGTGGTGATTGCGATCGTCTCGATTGTTATGGGACTATTGCTGGGCCTAGCCGAACGCTTTTGTCGTCACAAACGCAACTTTGAACAACTCACCAGCCGCGATGGCATTCTGATGGGATTCGCCCAAGCCTTAGCCCTGATTCCCGGCGTCTCCCGATCTGGCTCAACCATAACCGCCGGGCTATTTTTAGGCTTAGAACGAGCCACCGCCGCCCGCTTTTCCTTCCTCTTGGGGTTGCCGGCCATTACCCTAGCCGGCCTCGTCGAAATGGGCGATGTGATCGATGCCACTCAAGACGTGGGGCTGTGGCCTCTAACGGCTGGCCTCCTCTCGGCTGGAGTCTTTTCCTATCTCGCCATTGCCTGGCTCATCAACTATCTCAAAACCCAGAGTACCTGGCTCTTTGTTTGGTACCGAGTTGCCTTTGGGATTGTGATTTTAGTCGGGCTAAATATGGGTGTATTGCAACCGTAATGCCGGACCTTAAGCTGTAAGCGTGATGAGACAACCCGCCTCTACCCCCGTCGGAATTTCTGACCTCTATACCCTCACGGGACAACCGATCAGCCTCAGTCAAGAACTCGGACGAGGTGGAGAAGGGAGTATTTATGCCATTGCCGAACATCCCCAATGGGTGGCCAAGCTGTACCATGCCAATAAACTCACCCCCGACGGCTTAGCAAAGCTGCATCTGAGTCTACGCTATCCGCCTCAAAATCCCGCCATTGCCGCTCCCGTTGACTTGTTGCTCAACAGTCGGGGTGAGGTCCTGGGGTTTATGATGCCACGGGTTCCCCAAGGCTATCCTCTACACGATCTCTATACGCCCCGCAGTCGTCGTCAGAAACTGCCGTTTTTCACCTATACGCATCTGCATCGAGTGGCCCGCAATCTCTCGGTGGCGGTGTCGGCGTTACATCATCGCGGCTATGTCATTGGTGATGTCAATGAGTCCAATATGTTGGTGAATCCTTCGGCGTTGGTGTTTCTGATTGATACCGACTCCTTCCAGATTCGCGATCGCCGCTCTGGAGTCGTCTACCGCTGTGGCGTGGGCAAACCTGAGTTTACGCCCCCGGAGTTGCAGGGCAAACGCTTCGATCGCTGCGATCGCACCCCCGCCCAAGATGCCTTTGGGGTCGCGGTTCTGATTTTCCAACTGTTAATGGAAGGAACCCATCCCTTTGATGGAGTCTATCTCAAATCCGGTGAACCGCCCTTAATTCAAGATCGCATTTTAGCCGGCTACTATCCCTATGGCCAGCGTTCGGTTCCTGTGCGGCCCAAACCCTTTGCCCCGCCGTTGACGACTCTACATCCCCAGTTGCAGTCCCTATTTTTACGCTGTTTCGAGACGGGCCATCAGCGTCCCGAGTACCGTCCCACGGCTGATGACTGGGCTGTGGCCCTGACGCAAGCGGAAAAGTCCCTCATCTCCTGTCAGCGGAACCCTCGTCATCGTTATGGGAGTCATTTGGCCAGTTGTCCCTGGTGCGATCGCACTGAAAAACTCGGCGGACGCGATCCTTTTCCGGGTCCGAATACGATTGTGCCACCCGTCCCGAAACGGCGATCGCGACCCAAGCCTAAACCACGCCGACGGGTTGAACCCACCATCTACCAGGCCCCACCTCGCCGCTTCGCCCGGCCCAAAAAACCCTTTCGCCGCAATTCTCGTCCTTGGCAGGTCATTATCGGTGGGACTCTCTCCTTAATTCTTGGCTACGGCGGCTATCAACACTGGCAGATTGAACAGGGCCGACAGATGCAGGTGCAAGAAATTGCTCAACTGTATGGTAGTGGGCAATATGAGCGCTGTTTACAGGCGGTACGCCAGGTTCCCTTGTCTGTGCGGGAGCGGGTGCAGTCTCTCGGCGATCGCTGTCATCTCGGAAAAGCCCGACAATTGGTGAGTTCAGGTCAGTTTAGCAGTGCTTTGGCTCAATTACGACGACTCGATGATCCTGCCTTAGCTCAAGACACCATCGCCCATCTACATCAGCAAATTGCCTCAGGACTCCTCGATGAAGCCCAACAATCGTACAATCAGGGTAAGCCCGAAACTGCTCTGGCGGTGTTAAACCGGGTTCCTCAAGGCACTCTCAGCCCCACGCAACGGCAGGAGTTGGCTCGTCAATGGCAACAGGGGTGGCAGGAGAATCAACGGCGGTTTGAGGCGGCTCAGACGGCTCTCGGGAATGATGACCCGGAAGCGGCGATCGCTCAGACTCAGGAGTTGACCACAGACCATTGGCAGCAGCAGGGACAACAACTGCGCGATCGCGCCTATGGGCAACTCGTCAACCAGGCTCTCACTCAGGAAAACCTCAGTCAAGCTGAACAATGGCTTGAGAAGATCCAAGATGCGCGTCAACAGGGCCGCCTCACGTCTCGACTGGGGACTCTACGCGATCGCCTTGAGTACAAAGCCAACCGCGAGTCCCTACAACAAGCCTGGGACGCCCTCTATGATGGGGATTTTCAAGAAGCTCAAACACATCTGAATCAGTTAAGTGGCAATGTCAGCCGACTCAACAGCTTCGGCGATGAACGGCCCGAACGTCTCCGCCAAGCTCTCTCGAATTATCGTCAATTGCAAACTTGGCTGATGAGCGACGAGTGGCAACGAGCGAATACTTGGACTCGTCAACAACTGCAACGCTTCGCGAATCGGCGAGTTTCTTGTGAGGAGGTGCAACTGTTGGATCAACTTTGGACTGAGCAAAGTTCAGGAGAACAAGGCTTACGGCAACAATTGGAGTATAAACAAGAGCAAGACATTTTAGGACAACTCGACCTCAGTTTAGAGCAACAGCTACAGTTACGTCAGATGTATCCCCAGCGACTTTTAATCGGTCAAACGGGTGCCGATCTCGATTATCGCTTGGCAAATTGTTTAGGCTTAAATTAAGAAGAACTGCGTTTTTTGAGTTGTATTAAATAATAAATAAAGACAATAATAAGAGTTAGAAAAAAACTTAAACCCACCCCTAATCCCTCCCAGGAGGGGACGGACGTTCGCCCCCACAATTAGATAGCCTAGGCAATAGATAGCCCAGGTAACCCATTAAACAGCATCTCCTGAAGACCCTAAATCAAACATCCTGGTCTGCACAAATTGCCGCGCCAATTAAACCAACTTTCGGTTCTAAAACCACCTCAACCGGCATCTCTTTGAGCAGTGGACTGACTCGTCCCTTATCCAAATACGCCGTCATAAAGGTATCATTGCGATGAAGAAGGGGCAAGATTTTCGCCGCAATACCTCCGGCAATATAAAGACCGCGATAGGGCAATAGTTTGAGAGCTAAATTTCCCGCTTCCGCACCATACGCTGACACAAACATCTCCATGGTTTTCTGAGAAATCTCGTCAGATTCATCGAGAGCGGCGTTAGAAATGGCGGCGGCGGGAGTTTCTGCAGCCAGCATTTTACCGGTGTTGGGGTGAGTTTGGAAATGGCGATCGCACAAAAACTGGTAAATTGAGACAATCCCTTGGCCCGAAACCACTCGTTCAACCGAAACTCGTTTCAAAGACTGACTGGTTTTAAGATAATCCAAGAGGTCAAATTCCAGGGGGGTACGGGGTGCAAAATCGCTATGTCCGCCCTCTGTTGCGCCCACATGGGTCTGTTTTCCCCGACCGATGAGAAAACACTCCCCCAGTCCCGTTCCCGCCCCTAAAACCGCCAAAGGAGCGTCGCTTCGCTGTTTTTGGCTGGGGTCAGCCTCCTGAAGCACATATAAATCCTCGGCCTGAAGTCCGAGAACCCCATAGCCAATCGCGGCGAAGTCGTTAATCAAAGTGACCGCCTCAATGGTCAACTCGTCGGCGAGGCGGTTTCCCTCTAAAGACCAAGAGAGGTTGGTCAATTGTGAACTGTTGTTGACCACTGGGCCAGCAATCCCGAAACAGGCCCGAGCCACGCCGCCGGAGTAATCCGCCTCTTGCAAGAAGGCTTTGACAATGGGAACTAAATCAGGATAGTCCTGACTGGGGTAGTTCTGCTCATGGAGCAACTTCAATTGGGGACAGTCTTGGTCTTGAGTGACTTTAACTAATCGGAGAATGGTTTTGGTTCCGCCAATATCACCGGCGAGGACAACGCTCATACAGACTTGACTCAATAGAGTTTCCCTTCTAATTTAAGCTCAAATCTGTCTCCAACCCTCAGCTCAATTGAAGCGAACTTGGGTTTCACTCTCCCTCAGATGACTGGTGTCCCCCTTAAGGTCGAGACGCCAACCGCCGTCAGTCTGGCTTAACTGAACTAAGCTACAGCAGGGGGCCTGAATCTCGATAGGTTCAGCCAGCAATCCTTGGGTCATTCCGGCGACAGTGGCCCCATGACCGACGAAGAGAACATCTCCCGAGGTTTGAGCCACCAGATGACGAGCGGTGTCCCCGCAACGTCGCCAACACTCCTGTTCACGGGTTTCAGGATATTGGGGATAGATGTGGGAGCGATAGCTAAAGTCAATGAGAGGAAATTCTGCCTGTAACTCTTGGGGAGAGGCGATTTCAGGCATTTCTGTCATCCAGTCAGGATTGAGCCATTCGCCGATTCCCGCTTCGAGATAGAGGGGAACCCGGAGTTGTTCAGCGACAGCGTGAGCCGTGGTGACGCAACGGCGGAAGGGAGAGCTAAAAATGGTCAATTGTCCGGGTTTTGCGTCTCGCTCAAGTCGTTCGGCCAGTTCTTGAGCCTGTTGTAACCCCAGTTGCGAGAGGGGAGGGTCATAACGTCGGGAAGCGGTTTCAAACCATTCAGGATATTGGAAATCGTAGCGATGGCCATGGCGAGCAATCCAGATGATTCGCTCGGATGAGGGATTAACACTTGGCTTGGAGGTCATGGGAAGAATGGGTCGAGGTTCACGTTGCTTTAAAATGGAATTGCTCGGCATCCTGCCTATCAGCTTAAGCAATGTCATGGGGCAATTCAATCGCAACTCAGTTGTTTTTAGACTTTGATTGAGTATGGGTTGTGCAACGAATGGTCGCTAAATGAGGCTAAATGATGCTAAATGACATTGATAAGCGATAAGGGGATGGGTAGCGGTAGCTCGATGATATCGGATGGATACAACGGGTCAGGTTAAGACGAGAATAAGCGTTTCCCCGTTGGTTGTTGGTCCTTGTTTATGGCTATCAGAGTAGCGTCCAACTAGAGAGTCCCGTTAAAGAGGTTTATGGCTAAACGACGAAAAAAAACGTTTCCCTGTGGACATAAAGGCTATGGCAAAACCTGTCATCGCTGTGAGCAGGAACGACGTGAGCAGGAGAAGCAATGGCAAGCTCTGCAACAGAAACAACTGGAAAAGAAAGCCTGGGAAGCCACGTTTGAGCAGGATGATATTGATTTGCGATCGCTCCCTCAATATGTAGTGTTAAAGGCTCGGGATATTATATCGGCGTTAGCCCAACAGCAAAGTTATCGAGACTTTAATGGTAAGCGCATGAGACACGATCGCCAAATTATTAGTATCCCCATCACTCGTAATTATCGCATGATTTGCCGAGATGATGGGGAGTTCGTTATTCCTCAGTCGGTGCTGTCTCATGAGGATTACAACGTCAAAAAACCAGGGGCTTAGGTGGATTCAGTTTAACTGAGAGTTCAACTGAGAGTTTAACTGAGATCCTCGCAAATGCGGTCAAAGGCGGCGGCGGGATGGTCGGCTTGGGTAATGGGACGACCAATGACAAGATAGTTGGCTCCCGCTTGCAACGCCTGCTGGGGGGTCATGACCCGTTGTTGGTCGCCTGAGACCCCCCAGGAGGGACGAACACCGGGGCAGACAAGGAGGAACTCATGACCGCAGATTTGTCGCAGTTGCTGGGCTTCCTGGGGGGAGCAAACGGCTCCCGCTAACCCGGACTCCTGGGCTAACAGAGCCATTTTTAGGGCGTATTCGGGGAGTTCGATGGGAACCTGAAGGTCAAAGGCTAGTTCGCGGGCGTTGAGGCTGGTGAGGAGGGTGACGGCGATCGCCCTCGGTAGGGGCTGTCCAGCGGCGGCTGCACCCTCTTCTAGCGCCCGCTGAGCGGCTTTTAGGGCGGGCCGGCCAGCACTGGCGTGGAGGGTCAGCAGGTCCACGCCATAGCGAGCCGCTGAGCGACAGGCCCCGGCCATGGTATTAGGAATGTCATGGAGTTTTAGGTCTAAGAAAATGCGTTTATTGTACGCTTTGAGATGGTCAAGAATGGGGGGGCCGGCACTGATAAACAGTTCTAGTCCCACTTTCCAAAATTGCACATTTGGCAATTGAGATATTTGAGACATTGCTGTTTCTAAGTCGGGGACATCCAAGGGGACGATAATTCGTTCAGAAATGGAGTTATCTGTCATTGTTTTGAAGGATTTTGGACGACGGTATCCTAGATTATAGGGGTCTTCAGGATAGACCGTGTGATTCATTTTGTTGCAAGTGTTGCAAGTGTTGCAACACAATTGTCGGGGAACCCACCCCTAACCCCTCCCACCGAGGAGAACCCACCCCTAACCCCTCCCAGGAGGGGATTTTTGCGGCTACGGTTTACGAATGGGTAACGTAATCTCAAACCGAGTTCCCTGATTTGGAACTGAATTACAGACGAGACTACCCCCATGTTGGGTGACAATCGTTTCATAGCTATTATACAATCCCAACCCCGTTCCTTGTCCCACATCCTTGGTTGTAAAAAATGGCTCAAAAATTCTGGTCTGATGTTCGGGTTTAATCCCAATTCCATTATCATGGATTATAACTTGAATCACCGATTTATCAAACAGACGAGTTTCCAAGTGAATTTGTCCCTGTGGCGAAGTTGTTTCAGTCTGTTGTCTGGCTCGAATCCCATCAATGGCATTATTGATGATATTCATAAAAACTTGATTGATATAAATTGCAAAACATTCAACTTGCGGCAACTTATTGTAATTCTTGATAACTTGAATTGACGGAGCGTCGGTGTCTCGTAAGCGATGCTGCAAAACCAAAAGACTGCTATCTAAGCCATCGTGAATATCGACAAACTTGAGTTCCGCCTCATCTAAACGAGAGAAATTTCGTAAACTGAGAACAATTCGTTGGATACGTTCTGAGCCAGAGCGCATCGAGGTAATGAGTTTGAGGAAATCCTCTTGCAGAAACTCAAAGTCAATCTCCTCCATGAACTCTAAAATTTCAGGGTCGGGTTTTGGGGTTTTGGCTTGATAGAGTAACAGCAATTTTAGAATATCCTCAAAATACTCTTGAGCTGGAGTCAGATTACTGTGGATAAACCCAATCGGATTGTTGATTTCATGAGCCACACCCGCCACAAGCTGACCTAACCCTGTCATGGTTTCATTTTGGATGAGTTTAGCTTGGGTGCGTTGGAGTTGTGCTAATGCTTCAGTTAAGGAGTCGGCTTGCTGTTTTAAATTGAGTTGTTGCTGTTCGAGTTGTTGGTTCGCTTGCGAGAGTTCCTGGGTTCGCTCAACGACACGATCTTCTAAATTGTGTTTGGCATTTTCTAGGTCGAGAATGGCGTTGGTCCGTTCTTGAAGAACGGCGGTTAACACCAAGACTGTAATTGAAATTACGGCAATAAACGAGTCTAAAAAAAGTAAGGACGCATTGAAATCATCTCGGACAAAGATACTGCGTTCTTGCACAGTTCCAATCACCGCAAGAGATGTGGTGATGACCACGGCTGAGGTGGTCCAGGTGATGGGAAAGCGAAAGACAGACCAAACCAATAATGGTATCATCAGATATTCAATGGTAGCCTGTTCAAAAAAGGCAAATTTAATAACAATAGTCGATAAAACAAGCCAAGAGATAACTTCTAGGATATTTTGTCTCAAAAATTTCTGGATTACCTTGATATTTCGCTGTTTTGTTGGAGTCAACCAAACTAAAAGACACGGTGCATAGATAATAACGCCAGTAAAATTCGCTATCCACCAGGTTAGAAACACATCGCCAACTTCTGAGGCGCTAATCCATTGCGCAACCAGTAGAGCTGTTACCCCAAAGGTTGCACTGATCAGTTGACTGATGAGTCCTCCCCAAATGATAAAGAGAAATACATGATTGACCTGTTCAAGGGGATAGCGACTATGGGTGAAACGTTGCACTAAATGAGCGCCAACTAGAGCCGTGAGGGTGTTTCCTATGGCTGTGACAACGCCAATGGCTAAACTGACGGGACTGGGGCCAAGAATGGGATAGGTGCTAAAAGCGCCGATGAGGATTCCCGGCCAGACTTGGGAACCCCAAATTAGGATAACTGCGAGGCTAAATCCCGCCGGAACCCAGACGGTGGCCACATCTCCGGGGAGAACCGCCAGTTGCATTCCTATTAAGGCGACGAGGTTATAAAAGACGGCGATGAGCAGAATGCGAAATAAATTCTGATGTCTCCAGATAAATCGGCGGATGTTTGACATAGGACTTAAGGGTGGACTTAACGATAACGAACGAGGTCATAGCGGTAGCCATTGACTTTGGGAAGTTGACGGCGTGGAACTCGCTCTCCAATGGGTTCATTGGCGTCAAATTGTCCACCACGATCGCCTAATTTGTGAGCATGAAAATTAACATACCAAACATCAAATGGCGGGGATAGATTTTGCAGTTCTTGTGCTAAAATATCAGTAGGATAGGCTTGAGGTTCGGGATGTGCCAGTAAAAAATATTGAGGTTGAGAAAAGTTGTAGTTTGCCAAGTCCCAGGCGATCGCCTGCAAGCGCCCGGTCTGTCCATGATGCTTATGGGTTGTCGCTAGAACTACTGGCACATCAGAGGTTTGGCGAATAACTTGCGCCAGGCGATCGCCGCGATGATGTTGCAAATAACTAAAATTTGTCACCACACTCAAACTTCCTAAAACTGCAATTATAGCCAATCCATAGAGTTGTTTTGACCGACAATTCCAAGCTGACTCTAAACCAGAAGCAAGGATTAAAATAACAACAGGTAACAGTGGAAAAAAGAAGCGCGGCGCTAGCGTTAAATCATTGCCCGTCAAATAGGTAATTCCTAAAAACAACAAAATTCCCACGATGAAGACCTCCAGCCAAACTCTGGACTGGGGAGGATGGTGCGGGGCAACTAAATCCAGCAAAGTCCACAATTTGCCAAGAATAAAGAGTAAGAAAAGTCCGGTTATGATAATCCACCAAAGTGGCAAAACGAGGGCATCCAGAGGCGCCATCAACACCATCGACACCAACCATAAAATGGTTCGTCCCAGCGGTGGAAAAATGCCCAAATCACCATCCGTCACCCAATCCGTTAAATCACTGTCCGCAAATCGTCCCCAAACCGGAAGCCAAACCAGTCCCGTCATCGCCGTTCCCACCGCCGCCACTCCCACCCCTCGCCAGGGTTTAGCGGTGCGAGAAATCGGTCCTTGTAGCTGTCCCTGACACCAATGTTTGCCTAAAACTAGCCCTTGAATGAGGGGAACTAAACCAAAAAAATAATGAACCGCAATGCCCAAACCATTGACAAAAATCCAAAAAAATGTCCAACCCCAGAGCCAATGGCGGGCCGGGGAATGGGTCTGTACGAGACTTTCGACGGCCAAACTAAAGGCATAAAACGAGGCGATCGCCAGTAGAATAGCTAACGTATAGTGGCGTGCTTCTTGGGCCAAGAAAATCCCCAAAGGAGACAACGCCATCAACGCCGCCGCCAACTGAGCCACCGTCTCCGAAGCGAAGGAGCGTTTCGCCAAACCATACAGCGCCGGAATCGTCAGAGCGCCCCACAACGCCGAAAACGCCCGACTGGCCCAGAGAAGCTGCTCTTCGGGAAACCCTTGCAGCCAGAGATGATTTAACAAGAAATAGAGCGGTGGATGGGTACTTTCGCTCATCAGATGCTGCCAAACATCCCCCAATCCCGCTGTTGGGGAGCGTTGTAGGGGTTCGAGTAACTGCTCCGGGGAAATAAACTGATTCAGGGGAACCCCGAGAAAGCTATTTCCCAAACTAAACACTAACGTGGCAGATTCATCAGTCCAGGGGGGCAAAGTTCCTAAACCGATACATCGTAATACGAGTCCCAGTAGGAACCAGGCAAAAAGTCTCATCAGCAAGAATTAGCAGAGTAACAATAGATGAATCCTGAGATAGCAAACGTTGGTCTGAATCGGACAAAAAACAGGAAACAAGAAGGCAACAGGCATAACCTACTCCTCCGGTGGAGGGGATGGCAACAGGTAGGGGATTCTCTCCCAACTTAGCGTGTCAATCAGGCAATCTTCGATTGCTATAGTCCGAGAGGAGAACCACGCGAGGCCATCGCTGGCGCGGAGTTGGCTTATCAACGAACTGTGAGATTGTTTAAATTGACGGGAGTTGGGTCAGCGGCGTTAAGGCTGAGTCGCAGATAGGCCGCATCCTCGGCGGCGGTGAGGCTGAGAGAGTCCTGGAATGGCTGGGGGGAGGTGATGGGGACACCGTTGGCGTTGAGGAGTTGTAGGGAGATGGGGGTGGTTTCGGGGCGACGGCCCAAAGTAGGCCCAGGCCCGCCAGAACCATCATGGCCATATCGCGGCTATAACGTCCCAGGACGGCGCTAAGTTGGCCCGGGGAGTCCCAGGCTATGGGGTTCAGTCTATCCCATAACTCCACCAAGGCGATCGCACCCCCCACGGCCAAACCACCATAGGCGAAGTGACGGCGAAACAACACCGCCAGGGCCAACAGTCCGCCAATGGCCGCAAACCTCCAGCAACGCCGTTTCCCGAGATACACCCCGCTGGCGGCGACGACGCACAGCATCCCCACGCTATCGGGAAATCCCCGCCAGAGGGGAATCCAGGTCAGAGGCATCAAGGCCCCCAGGGCTAGGGCGCTTTGAACGGATTTTTTGGGCTTGATGTCTTGACAAATGAGCCGAGTTATGAGTGCAATTCGGCCAACAAAGGGTAATCCATAGACGACGGTTAGGGCGATGATATAGGCCAGCCGTCCAGTTCCCAAAACCAGCAAAAGCGGCAGTAGGGGAATGATATAAAGAAGATTATAATCGGCGTTGAGAGAGTTTATAATCTGCTCTATTCCCGCCGAAAATGAGGTTTGAAAGGCTAAAATGAGTTCTGTGGTTCGGTGCTGATACACCACAAAATCAGTCCAATATAATGGCGTTTCACTGAGGACGTAGATGGCGGCTACCGTCGGAGGTAAGAGCCAAAAAAGATATCTTTTAAGAAGGACTTGATTTACCCTCATTCGGTCGTCAGAAAATAGGGTGTATTGTAAGCTAGACCCTGGGAACGAAAATCAGTTAATATCAAGTCGGTTTATTTACGGATTATATACAAAGCACGGTCATTCCTGCACGCAAATCCATCTGTCATTCATACCATCCATACAGCCTTTGTCTCCCGCGAGAATAGCTAGGGAAAATAGCGATAGATATCTTTACGATGTAGCACGCGAGCGAAGGTAACTGTTTCGCCATCAAAGAAAATTCCTATTCGGTAATCACCGAGGCGAATTCGATAAGCATTTTCATCCCCTTTTAGCTTTTTTAAGTTACCAATTTCTTCAAGCTTTAACAAATTAGGAATCTCTGTAAATGCTAACGCTTTTATTGTTTCAAATCTGGGGGTACTTTTCAGAGCCTTCAAGTCTTTTAAAAAACTAGGCTTATACTCAGTTTTCATTCTTTCTCAAGTTCAGCTAAGGCGGCTTCCAAGTCCAAAGAAGTTTCATTTTTGACTTCCATCATGGCTTGATAAAGTCCCTCTTCTTCAATAACTTCTAGCAGTCGCTTATAATCACTAAAATCCAAGATTACCTTACGAATTGTACCGGAAACATCTGTAATCAATTCTTGGGCAAAGGGATATTGTTCTGCTTGCATAGTGTCTCTCTGAATTCAGTTTATCGGAAAATTCTATTAATAAATATAACATAAACTTGGGCAGCAGGTTTTCCTGGGAAGACTCTTCACGGTGATTCCGGGACTCCCAACGGTCATTCCCGTCCCCTCTGCATGGGGATACTCACCGCACTGACAGCCTTATTCAGAGCCTGAACATAGTTCTCCTGCTCTTGGCATCCCATCCCTTGCTCAAACCAGATTTTACAGTCGGGAGCTTTTGTCATGGTTCCTTAACTTTTGCCAAGTCTTCTGTCTGTGGTTCTACCGAGATATTCCCAGTCAGCAATTCTCATTATGAAAACTATTCTCATTTTGGTTAGTGAGTCGAGTGGTTTACCGGTGGTTTCCTCATCAAGATTTATAGAGTTAGGAACTCAGTCCAGACGATAACAGGACTTGATTCTAGGTTTTATAGAATACCATTTTTTGATAGGCTTGCTAGACATCAACGCTGGCGGAGGGCGACCACAAAGGTTCGCCCCGACTTGATGAAAAATGAGATAAAAACCCTCGATTACATCCGTTCTAAGACCTGAATCCCCAACAGAGATAACCCAGTTTTAAGGGTTCTCGCGCTCAAATCACACAAGACTAAACGAGAGGTTCGTAACGGTTCTTCCACTTGTAACACCGGGCATTTGTCATAAAACTGATTGAATTTCTGACTCAGTTCAAACAAATACTGACAGAGACGATTGGGCAGTAACTCCTGAGCCACGTCATCGAGAATTTCTGCTAAACTCAATAAATGTTTAGCCAGGGTCAATTCCACATCATCGGAGAGTTTTAACTGAATTTCTCCGAGATTTTCAAAGTCAATGGTTCCCTTGCGACTAATGCCTTGAACCCGGACATAGGCATAGAGCAAATAGGGGGCAGTGTTGCCTTGTAACGACAACATTTTGTCATAACTAAAAATGTAGTTACTGGTGCGGTTCTGACTCAAATCGGCGTATTTCACCGAACTCATCCCCACCACTTCCGCCACTTGTTCAATAAACTCGGCAGTTTCCGATCGCCCCTCGGCCTCAATCCGTTGTTGCAAATCCACTCGGGAACGATTCACCGCTTCATCGAGTAAATCCTTGAGGCGCACTGTCTCCCCAGCGCGGGTTTTGAGTTTCTTGCCATCTTCTCCCTGCACTAAACCAAAGGGAACATGAACCGCCTCAACGTCTTCTGGAAGCCAGCCGGCTCGTTGGGCTACTTGAAACACTTGGGCAAAGTGAGTCCCTTGGCCCGCATCGACGACATAGATAATGCGTTTGGCCCCGTCTTCGCGAATGCGATAGCGTAAGGCAGCCAGGTCTGTCGTAGCGTAATTATAGCCGCCGTTGGATTTTTGGATAATTAGGGGTTGAGGGTTTCCATCTTTGTTCTGGTAGCCTTCTAGGAAGACACATTTTGCCCCTTGATCTTCAACGAGTAGGCCACAGTCGTCTAAGTCTTGCACGACTTGGGGGAGTTGGTCGTTATAGAAGGATTCGCCCCGTTCGCTTAGGTTAACATCGAGGCGATCGTAGATTTTCTGAAATTCTCGCCGAGATTGATCACACAGGAGTTTCCAGGCTTGGCGGGTTTCGGGATCTCCTGATTGCAGTTTGACGACGTTGTGGCGGGCGTTGTCTTGAAATTGGGGATCTTCGTCGAAGCGGAGTTTGGCTTTTTTGTAGAAACTCACCAAATCGCCAATGTCCAACGCATCCGCTTGGCTGAGGGCGTCGGGATAGACATCGCGCAGATAGGCAATTAACATCCCAAATTGGGTTCCCCAGTCGCCCACATGGTTGAGACGTAGGACATCGTGACCCTGAAATTCTAGGACACGGGCGATCGCATCGCCGATAATGGTCGATCGCAGATGGCCCACGTGCATCTCTTTGGCGATATTGGGGCTAGAGAAATCTACCACAACTCTCTGTGGGTCAGGGGTTGGGGCAATTCCCAGGCGATCGCTGCCTTGCATCTGTTGCAATTGGCCTTCGACAAACTCCCGCTTCAGTCGCAGGTTAATAAACCCCGGCCCAGCAATTTCGGGCGCGTCACAGAACTCTGAGACATCCAAGGCCTCGACAATCTGGCTGGCGATGGCCCGAGGGTTCTGTTTCAAGGGTTTAGCCAGAGACATGGCCAGATTGGCCTGGTAATCGCCAAACTTGGGGTTATTGGTGGCGGCCAGGAGAGGATCGGTATTGGCGTAATCGTCACCAAAGGCGGCGACGAGGGCTGTACTGAACTGCTGCTGAAGCTGATGGAGAATCGAAGACATGGATGCTATGGATGATGGGCGCGATCGAGGATACCTGAAGGCTGTAGGATTTGTGAATGGCTGTGAGGTTGAGTCTGAGGTTAGGCTTGGGGCGCGTTTAACTGGGCTAGTAGGTCTTCTTGGACCACCTCTCGGGGGCGATCGGAGTCAATCCGCAGCAGCTTATCCTGGGGTTTGTAATAGCCGGTAATGGGGATGGTGCGTTGGTGAAATAGGTCAATTCGTCGTCGTACAATCTGGGGAGCGTCATCGTCGCGCGATCGCTCCAAAGACCGCTGCATCAACACTTCAACTGGTGCATCGAGCCAAATGGCCCAATCGAGCTGTTGGCCCATATCCTGGAGTAAAAAATCCAACTCCTCGGCTTGGAAGGCGGTGCGAGGGTAGCCATCGAGAAGCCAGCCATTGGCGGCGTCGGCTTGATTGAGGCGATCGCGGATAAACTCAATGGCGATCGCATCGGGAACCAACTCCCCCTGTTCCACATAGGGTTTCGCTTTAATCCCCAGAGGGGTGTCAGCGGCGATGGCCTTACGGAAAATCTCCCCTGTGGCAATCCAGGGAATCCCTAGATTCTCACAGAGTAACCGTCCTTGGGTTCCTTTTCCAGCACCAGGTCCTCCTAAAATGACCAATCTCACAAATCCCGTCTCCTCAGTGAAACAATGAACAAAATGAACAAAATGTAGGGGATGATGTCATCTCTCGATTTCCCCCTCCTCAGTATAGAGGAGGTCTCGGCCCGGTGGCGATCGCCCCGATCAGCCTTAGACCCTGACTCGTGAGATTAGCGTCAGCCAAACCCGGCCCAATCTCTCACAAAATAGGGTAGGGTGAAAAGCTGACATTCAACCCATTGTCCTCTAACCCCTGTCTTCTAACTCCACCTGTACCGATTGTGATTAAAAACGACACTTGGATCGCCCAAATGGCTGAACAAGGGATGATTTCCCCCTTTGAGCCGCAACAAGTCCGCCGCGTCGGAGATCTGCCGGTGATTTCCTACGGCTTAAGCAGTTTTGGCTATGATATTCGCCTCTCTCCGGCGGAGTTTCGGATTTTTCGTCACATTCCTGGAACCGTCGTCGATCCTAAAAACTTCAACCCCGATAATTTAGAACCCACCCGTCTCTGTGAGGATGACAATGGCTCCTATTTCATTCTCCCGGCTCATTCCTACGGCTTAGGGGTTGCCCTAGAACGCTTAGATATTCCCAGTACCATCACCGTGATCTGTATCGGCAAAAGCACCTATGCTAGAGCCGGAATTATTGCCAATCTCACCCCCGCTGAAGCGGCTTGGAAGGGTCATTTAACCCTAGAATTTTCCAATTCATCTAGTGCTGATTGTCGTCTTTACGCCAACGAAGGCATTGTCCAATTGCTATTCCTCGAAGGGGAACCCTGTTCAGTCAGTTATCACGATCGCCAAGGCAAATATCAAGATCAAGATGAACGAGTGACCCTAGCCCGAGTTTAAATCTCCCCTGGGGGTATCCTCGTCTGGATGCCCTCGCCTACTCTTAATCCCTATCTTAATCCCTATCTTAATCCCTATCTTAATCCCCATTTTAACTATATCTAAATTCCCCATGATTCACTCACAATAACCTGATCTCGTCCTCCCTTCTTCGCTCGGTATAATGCCTCATCAGCGGCTCGTAATAGACTCGCCCGAGTTACACCATGCTCGGGAAAACAAGCCACACCCAACGATAAGGTAACATTTGGCAACACTTCCCTCTTATAATTGAGTTTCAGCTCCCGAATCCGCTGACAGACTTCCTCCGCTCGGCGAGCCGTTGCGGCTAAGGATGACTCGGGTAATAAGAGGGTCATTTCCTCGCCCCCATAGCGACAGGCAATATCCGAACCCCGAACGCTACGACTCAGCAATTGCCCCACCTGTTGCAGCACAAAATCTCCGGCATCATGACCATAGGTATCATTAAACCGTTTAAAATGGTCAATGTCTAACATAATCACGCCAATTCCATGATCGTTACGACTGGCTCGTTGGATTTCTTGGTCAAAAAACTCATCAAGATAGCGTCGGTTAAATAAACCCGTTAACGGATCACGGATACTTTGCTGTTGTAGAGTTTCTCGGAGTTGTAAGTTGGCGATCGCCATTGAGACTTGCTCGGCAACTGTTCGCGCCAATTGCTGTTCAATTAGCGAGATTTCGGCTTTATTATTACTGTTCAAGTAAAGTAAACCCAAGGTTTCTCCCTGAGCAATCATCGGGACACATAGGGTTGAAAATTCTTGCAGATTTCCATATACATGATGGCATTTTAACCCTTGTAAGCTCTGATCAACATGATGAACTGCACCGCGTCGTAACGCCCAGCAATCTTGGGGTGTAAACTGATCGATTGACTGTAATTGACGACCCCATATCGCAACACGGCTCACTTGATTACGAGAGTTGTTTGCCATGAAAATTGCCCCAGAACAGTTTGGGAATAAAGGTTCAACAAAACTACTAATGGCTAAACAAGCTTCCTCAACCGTTAAACAAGCCTGAAGAAAATCACTCACCTCATTCAGGATTTTCATTTCCTGATTCCGCCGTTCTAAGTCTTTCAGACGTTCTTCTAACTCTCGATTGAGCTGTTGCAGTTGTTGTTCAGATGTTTTGGCTGTGGTGACATCACGGAAGGTGACTACAAAGCCATCACCAAGTTTCACGGCAATGTTTTCAAACCAATGGTCCATTCTTTCATGGTTATACCGAAATTGCCGAGTCAACGTCGCCCCCGATTCAACGACTTGCACATAGTCATCAAACAGTCCTTCGTCCCGATTTCCTGGCATTTCGACGAGTAATCGACGACCAATTAACTCCTCTTTTGAGCGTTGCACCATGTCACAGGCGGCTTGGTTACTTAAGAGCCATTCAAAGTCAATAATTCGACCCTGTTCATCGCGAACAGAACGAAACGCCATCATTCCATCGAGAGAACTATCTAAGACACCCCTTAACTGCATCTGGGAGGTTTCAAGGGCTTCTTGATATTCAATCATTTGCGTCATATCTGTGAGTAAGCCAATAGACCCACAGGGATGTCCTGCTGAGTTATAATGGGTTGTTGCTGATACTCGCGCCCAGAGGATTGAGCCATCTTTGCGTCGGAATTTGGAGAGATGAATTTCAGAACGCCCTTGATTAAGCTGTTGTAAACGTTCTTGGGCAATTTCTTGGTTTTCAGCATCTATAAAGTTGAGAAAGGATTGATGTAAAATCTCATCTTCGGAATATCCGAGCATTTCCAGTAATTTCGGATTGACAAAGGTTGTCTCGCCTTTGTGATTGACAACCCAAATTCCCTCTTCACTATTTTCGACAATTGCCCGATAGTTTCTTTCGCTGTCTTTTAGAGCGATTTCTGTTTCTTTCAGGTTGGTAATATCTAAGTTACTGCCAACAATTCGTACCACCTGACCTGATGATTCTTTGACGGCGATCGCCCGACAATACATATAGCGAATCGAACCATCCTTATGGATAAAGCGAATTGTTTTTATAAATTCATTAATTTTCCCAGTTTTATAATCTTCTAAAAGTTTTGAAACCTCCTCTAACTCCTCTGGAACAATCACCCCGCGCCAGGTATTTTCAGAATTGTCAAGTTCTTGATCTTGATACCCCAACATTTCTTTCCAATGGGGAGAATAATAAAACCTGTTGCTGCGATAGTCAATTTCCCAGAAGCCTTCTGAGGCGGCTTGAATGACCAACTCAAGCTGTTCTTTGAGCTGCTTAAGTTCGAGTTCATACTGTTTGCGATCGCTGATATCTTCAACTACATAGGAAAATCGGGGATATTGCTGAGGCGACAAACCCAGAAATGAGACAATCGCTAAAAACCAATAGGTTTTATCATCCGCCTGATACTGATATTCAAACTGAATTGGACGCTGTTCAGCTTCAGCTTGACGATAGCGGCTTAACCAAAGTTGGAAAATCTCTGAGGAGGGTCGAATATCGGCAACTCCAGTTTGACATGAATGCCCTAAAATCGGGCTAATTTCTTCAAATAAAACGGACAGACTCGCATGATTGTAAGAAATCATGTTGATGTCATCATCAACTAATTCCTCCACTCCCATCAATAATGGGCAGGAATTATAAAAACTGCGTAAAATTGCTGATTGCTCTTCAATGGTTTTTTGGATTTTTTCTTGCTGTCGTTGAGCTTTTTCTAAACGCCACTGTTGACGTTCCCAGCTTTCAGAGCGATCCTCAGTTGATGGTTGATAATGGCTAAGACGTTGTTTATCGCTTGTTTTTGATTTTTTCTGATTGTTGATATCGACATATTTTTCCAGTTCAAGAGCCTGCTGAATCCCTTGGCTGACATGACAGCCAATCAGTTTAAGTCCCTCTACTTCAAAAAATTGCCATTGGCGAAAAGAAGCATAATGCTGGACAATTAAAAGTCCCCAAAATTCCTGATTTACAATCAAGGAAACAACCAGATTCTTAGGGATCTGATTTCCAGGAGCAAGACAGCAGGGTGGAGGATTAAATGTCCTGTAATCGTTTAACAACAATACTTCGGGTTCAGAAGTACGACCAGACCAATCGAGATCTAAGGTTGGCGTATCCAGACACCGCTGTAGCCTTAACCATTGACGAGATGCACTCGCTTCAGCGATAATCTGACTCGATTGAGGGCGATCGCCACGAGACACAAAAACCGCATCAGGATGCAATAACGCATAAACTTCATCAACCGCCCGCTGAAGCAGTTCACTGAGTACTAATGACTCGCGAATGGTTAAAATGGAGGTCGCCAGATTCCTTTGCCACAGTGCAAGTGTTTGGGCGTCAAAAGAGTCTCCACAGAACGACAATGATGGTAGTTGAGTTTGACCACTAGGATGATTAGGAATTGACAGGTTCATGTTAGCTGATATTGATTGCACCTCCTTAGAGTCTCGTCGTCCTGAAAGGGTGAAATTTCTCTAACTTATCCGCTCTCTACCCTGGGAAAGAACGGTTGTCAGGTCATATAACTCTAATATATTATCAGGCAGTTTTGATGGTCATTATATCATGTAAAGTTGTAAGCTATTGACCAACTTCACTAAATCTTTAAACTTTAAGATCGTGAAGCGATTAAGCCCTCGGTCTTGGGCGATCGCCCAGGACCTCCACCGGTAACGCCTTCCCTCGCCCCTGATTGGTCGGTTGCTGACATCAGCCCAGAAAAGACTATAGAAACGTGACGTACTCGAAATAAAAGAATCTTTTATAGTCTGGTTTTAAAGCATTTACAATGTCCTATTTTGTATGACATAGCGAACAAAAAGCGAACAAAAAAGGGTACAAGTCTGCGTCACAGAGAATGCACCCTATTCGGTCAATCGGCCTGGTCACGTCATTGGGGCCTTACTTCTTGTTTCCTTTAGAATTGAGTTCCTTTTCGGCTTTAATGGCTCCATTGGACATCACCAAGCCACTGCCAACCAAAATGGCGATCGCAAAGCCAACCACTACCCAATCCATCCAAGCGGGAACTTCCATGTTTCTCTCCTGTCCTGCGGTCTACACCTGAGAGCTTATCGCATTTTCACAGAGACTTCAGGAGAGTCCCTCGCAGCAGACCCCAATTTCGAGCTACAATCTGAAAAGACTTAAAGAAAGTTAACGATTTAGTTAAAGCAAGCGAAAACATCCGTGGAATCGTCTCAAGCCAACGCCGACCGCTCCTTTCAATTCGACAGTATCGAAGACGCCCTCGCCGACCTGCGTGACGGAAAGTGTGTCGTCGTCGTCGACGATGAAAATCGTGAAAACGAAGGAGATGTCATCTGTACCGCCGAAGCCGTCACCGGCGAACTGATCAACTTCATGGCCGTCGAAGCCCGAGGGCTAATCTGTCTGGCCATGACCAAAGAGCGGTTAGATGAACTCGATCTACCGCTGATGGTCACCAGCAACACCGAAGCCAATCAAACCGCCTTCACCGTCAGTATCGATGCGGCCCCGGAACTGGGCGTCACGACGGGAATTTCGGCAGAAGATCGCGCCCGCACTATTCGCGCCGCCGTTGACCCCAACACCCAACCCAAAGACCTGCGCCGTCCTGGCCATATCTTTCCCCTACGCGCCCAGAAAGGGGGAGTCCTCAAACGAGCCGGTCATACGGAAGCGGGAGTCGATTTAGCCCGTCTCGCGGGACGTTACCCCGCCGGCGTCATCTGTGAAATCCAGAACCCCGACGGAACCATGGCGCGACTCCCAGAACTGATTGAATACGCCAAAGTTCATCGCCTAAAACTAATCAGTATCGCCGATCTGATTAGCTATCGCCTGCAAAACGAGCGCTTTATCACCCGAGAAACCATCGCCGCCCTTCCGTCGGAATTTGGTAACTTCCAGGTCTATGCCTATCGTAACCAGATGGATAACACCGAGCATCTGGCCATTGTCAAGGGCGATCCGAGCCGTTTTGGCGATCGCCCTGTCTTAGTGCGCGTCCATTCCGAATGTCTCACCGGCGACGCCCTCGGGTCCCTACGTTGTGACTGTCGCCTCCAACTCCAGGCCGCCCTCAAAACCATTGAACAACGGGGCGAAGGGGTAGTCCTCTATTTGCGCCAAGAAGGACGGGGAATTGGGCTAATTAACAAGCTCAAAGCCTATTCCTTGCAAGACATGGGACTCGATACCGTCGAAGCCAACGAACGCCTCGGCTTCCCCCCAGATTTGCGCAATTACGGCGTTGGGGCGCAAATGCTCAATGACCTAGGCGTGCGCCAAATTCGCCTGATTACCAACAATCCTCGTAAAATCGCCGGACTGCGGGGCTATGGTATCGAAGTGGTCGATCGCGTCCCCCTCCTCATCGAAGCCAACGACTATAACTCCGTCTATCTGGCCACTAAAGCCAAAAAACTCGGTCATCTGTTGCTGCAAACCTATCTAGCCACCGTGGCTCTGCAACTTCGGCAGCCATCCCTAACCAGTGAGGCGCGATCGCAGCTTCTCAAAGACCTACAAGACCTGGCCCGAGAGCATCATCTCCTGTTGCAAGAAGAAACCCGGCCCGTGACCGTGGCTCTGTTTGGCCCCTCGGCGTTGACCTTCCATATCGGCTTTGATCAAGCCAATCTGGCTAAACCCAACTGGTACGATGACCCCGATCATCCCTATGTCAAAGCCTTAGTGTCGATCCTCGATCACCTCAGCACCTGGGAGGCGATCGCGTCCCTTGAATTTCTCATCGCCAATGGCCAAGATCCCATGACGAGCCTCAAAGGGAAACTGGCCCGGCGCAACCTGGCCCCCGGAGAATTTCCCTCAGCCATCTGCGCCGACTGGGCCACCCAGAACATCTATCGCGTGCAGCCAGACCACCTGACCTAACTCGGTCAGATGCGCTCTAGGCTTTGGCTTCCACCATTTCGATGATATTCCCCTGAAGGTCTTTTAAGAGGAAATTCAGGGGTTTTTCACTGCGGATCTTATATTTCGCTCCCTGACGTTGGGCCTGTAACAGCACTTCTTCGAGACAGTCACGATCAAAACAGACATGACGTTGGCGATTCTGTCGCCCTAGACTGGCCCCGGCGATGACATGCAATTGGGCATTCTTTTTCAGTTGATACCACAACCCTTCGGGTTCAGCAGTCGGGCGCGAGGGACCAAAGTCTGCCGACAAATAAAGCGGATCAACTGCTGCTGCACCCAGGGTTTGATCATAGTTGTAATAGTAATGGAGGGGAACTTCCGCCGCCGGGAGTCGTAGCTCACCTTCATAAAACTGCTGGGCGATCGCCAGATCCGAAACCATCACTGTATGCACCTTCGGGGCGCTCGTGAGAAACATCCACATGGCGACGGCATAGGCCCCCAACAACATCACCATAATGCCCTGAGTCGAAAACAGGGTATCCATTAACGGTAGGGCAGCAAACAGACTCGGGGAAATCAGTACACTCAAAACAAGTTCAACCATAGATGTATGCGAATCGGGGCAACTCTCCCGCTTAACTTGGCGAATTTCTCTCTATAGTTTAGCCAATTGCTGAAAATAGGTGAACTCGCCGGCCCCTAAAATGAGTCAAGGCAGGCCCGGTTCCCCTGAATTTGGGCCGTGGGATTTGGGAGCGCCAGTCTGCTAAGAGGAGATATATTGAACCCCTCTCATGCAAAGGATTTCCTCGGTTGATAAGGGGCAATAGTACAGGCCGATGGCCATCGCTGGACTTCGTCCCTTTCGCTGATGTCGCGAGAACCCCCGCGCTGTAAAACCAGGTGGATTTGACACTCCCGCCGTTAAATCAAAGATTATAACGGGGGATTCTTGCTTCATCAGGTTTGTCTAGCCCCAGAGCATTTTTGCCCCGAAACCCCGTCCAG
>HotLOscill_hetero_coDRAFT_1000195_pt1 | contig 34821 bp, 26 predicted proteins | sample HotLakmetagenome_2_FD_10650 | JGI IMG/M metagenome (IMG submission 10650)
CCTCGATGGCCACCCAGGATCACACCGTTGACGGCACTGAAATTACACCAGCTCCTTGGACGCTACCCAAGACGCTTGCCGGAATGGGCAAATGGAACATCGATATCGTCAAACGATCCGATACGGCGCAGGGCTTCGAGGTCTTGCCCCGCAGATGGGTCGTCGAGCGAACATTCGCCTGGCTCGGTCGATGCCGCCGCCTCGCAAAGGACTGGGAGAAAACCATCGAGAGCACCACTGCATGGCTGACCGTCGCCCACATCCGCATCGTTACGCGACGGCTCGCAAGATACTGCTAAACGGACTGAAATTATGAGTCAGACACTAAGACGTTACCGTTTTTACGCAGATTGTTCAGGCTGTGGAAGCCGAAAATCGACGGCTTGCGGGTCAGATTACGTTTCGTTAAGGGTTTGCGGGCTGAATACATTCTGCAGCGGAAAATACTTTCTGCTGCCTGGGGTAGGAATGCCGGGGGCGGTCGTTCCTGCCGTAACGTCCACGACACAGCTTCGCTGGAAATTACGGAGAGGATTCATCTTAATGACTGCTTTTGGTACGGTATCTCACCGTCGGCGTAGCCTTGTGCCTTGCGCAGGATCCTTCAGGCCATCACGCGCCTGCCTCGCCCTTCTGGGCTGCGTGTTGCTGGCATCGGTGCCCGTATTCACCGGCACGGCCTCCGCCAATGACCGGGTCTCCGCGACAACCATGCAGCAGGCCGAGCGCAACACGGCGGCGCCGTTCGACACGCGGGAGCGCGCGCGCACGCGATCAGGTATCGGGCGTCGTCCCCTTGGACGTGCGCCTTATGTATGCACGCCGAGCGGCTTCGGTCGTACGGCGTCCTGTCAGTTGCGCGGGCGCAGCAGTTCCGCATTCAACTGATCCGCTCGCGCTTGCGACAATGCCAGGACCAGGCGCTTTCGACGATGCGTAACGGGTCGCTGTAACGTGCGCTCCAGCCGAGCAGAGTGTGCGCGCGCTGCGCATCGGCGATGAGCTCCGGCGGATCGCCAGGGCGGCGCGGGCCGTAACGCAGTTCGACCTGGCGCCCGGTTACAGCCTCGACCATGGTGATGATCTCGCGCACGGACATGCCGCGACCGGCGCCGAGATTGAGCGGCTGCGAGGCGATGCCGGAATCGAGCGCCGCGAGCGCGCGCAGATGCGCATCGGCCAGATCGGCCACGTGGATATAGTCGCGAATGCAGGTGCCGTCGTGGGTTGGATAGTCGATGCCGAAAACCGTCAGCGGCTCCCCGCCCGAAGCGGCTTCGAGGGCGAGCGGTACGAGCCTCGTTTCCGGTGCGTGATCCTCACCGATCTCGCCATCAAAATCGTCGCCGGCGGCGTTGAAATAGCGCAAAGCCAGCCAGCGCAGGCCGTGGGCGCGCTCGAAATCGGCGAGCATGTGCTCGACCATCAGCTTAGAGGCGCCGTACGGATTGATCGGTCGCGTCGGCGTGCTCTCGGTGATCGGAAGCTGCGACGGCTCACCATAGACGGCACAGGTGCTCGACAGAACGACCTTGCCAACACCCCCGTCGCGCAGCGCCTCCAGCAGCGTCAGGGAACCGGCGAGGTTATTGCGGTAGTACTTGCCGGGATCCGCGATCGATTCTCCAACATAGGCATGCGCCGCGAAATGAATGGCCGCCTGCGGTCGGTATTGCCGGATCGCGGCATCGAGGGTGGCGCGATCGGTGATGTCACCATGGACGAGCGGACCCCAGCGCACAGCCGCGCGATGCCCCGAAACGAGATTGTCATAAACGACAGGGTGATAGCCGGCACTCGCGAGGGCCTTGCAGGTCTGTGCACCGATATAGCCGGCGCCGCCGGTGATGAGAACCGTGCTCATGCCGCCCTCATATGTTTTGTATTGTGACTGTGCCGTTTCGATGCACGACTTAGCGGTGGATAAATATCACACTTGCGCGTTTTCATTTCATTCAGGTTTCGTTGCCAGTGTTCATGAGCTGGTTTTGTGGCAGATCTCACCTGATGGTGAAAGAAAACGGTGGCCCCATGTCCGATGTCATCCGGCCATGCTTGCGACGCATGGGAATGAGCAATCTGGTCGCGCGTCTTCTGCTCACAGGCCTGATGGTGATGTTCGCGCCCTTCAATGGATCCGGGGAGGGTTCCGGGCCCGCCGAGGCCTCGCCCCTCGATCACGTCGCTTTCGGCGTCTATGACCCGCATGGCAGCTTTGCCGGTGCTCGCGAGCCGGCGATCGAGCATATCTTCGTCTTCTGGCAGGCGCTCGATCTGCGTGATTTCCGCCATCGCCTCGACCAGGCGCGGGCGAGCGGGCGGATCATGATGGTGACCGTGGAGCCGTTTACGCGGGCGCCGAACTGGCGCGATGGCGGGGACCAGCTGTTTCAGGAGATCCTGCGGGGCGGTTATCGTGATGAGATTTCGACAATCTGCGGCACGCTCGGCGATTTCGGCGGGCGCGTTCTCGTGCGCTGGGGGCACGAGATGGAGAAGCCCACTGGCCGATATCCCTGGGCACGCCGGGATGCGCGCGGCTATCAGGCGGCGTTCCGCCATTTCGTCGATCAGTGCCGCCGCATGGCACCCGAAACGCGGTATGTCTGGAGCCCGGTCGGCGAGCGCAATATGGGCGCCTATTACCCGGGCCCCGCCCATGTCGATTTCGTGGGCGTCTCGTTGTGGGGCCTGCAGAGCTATGACGAGCGCTTCCATCGCGGCGTGCGCGACTTTCCCGCAAGCTTCCGCGAAAAGTATGACCGCGCGGCGCGTTTCGGCAAATCGGTGATCATCGCCGAGCTCGGCGTATCCGGTGACCGCAACTATCGCGAAAACTGGTTGCGCTCGCTGTTCGAGACGCTGGCGCGTTCCGAGAGCTTCCGCGCCCTGCGCGCAGTGGTCTATTTCAACGACAAGGAACCGCATTACTGGCCCTTCGGTCTGGGTTCGCCGGACTGGCGGGTGACGCCGGATCAATGGCGCGCCGTCCAGACATCGGCGTTGCAGCGTCTTGCTGCCCGCTGATGCCTGACCGTTGCCTCTGAACGCCGCGCGAGCGGCGCAGCGTCAGGAGCCGCTCCGGCGTGCGACTTCGGCCTTGTTGCGATCGTAACGCGAGAACACTGCATCGCCCGGACGAAGCTTGTTGATCTCGTCACCCGGACGAATCGGGCTGTCGGCGAAGACATACCATTCGCCATCCGGTTGCCGGCGCTGGAATATCCGCGCGCCGTCGGTACGGTGCTCGAAGCAGGTCGCGGCGACACCTTCACCGCCCACCGATGCCCAGTTTGCGCGAAAGCACAGATTGCCAGTCTGCGTCATGAACCAGTTGCCATCGGCATAGGAGGCGTCCGCCCCGCTTCCCGTCCAGGCGACGAAGGTCCGGTCGCGAGCGTTCAGAAAGCCTGCGCCGTCATCCCATATCCAGGTGCGGTTGCCATAGATGCGTTGCATCGACGCGATGTTCAGCGGCTCTGCGGCCATCGCTTCACGGGCGATTTCGCTGGTTCCCTGCACCGCGCCGGGGCCCGTATCCTGACATCCCGCAAGCAGCAGGCCGGCAAGCGCCGCTGCCGGAATTGCCGTTTTCTTCAGCTGCGTTCCCAACATGACACGCTCCTCAGCGGCGAACGGGGTAGATCGGGCGGTCACGCATGACGCGCCAGTTCGGTAGCCCGAGATCGTAAGGCCAGGGATGGACTTCCTGATCGTTGAAGTAGATGACCTCGCGCAGTTCCGTGAATGCGTCGAAGGGGCGGGTGACGTCGTCAGCCCACGAGGCGAGATAGGGCTCCGCGCCTTCGTATCCGAGTTCCGCGACCCAGATCGGTTTGCCGTAGCCGACGGTCAGATCGTAGCCCTGCTGCAGGCTCTCGGCGAAGCTGCGCGGGCCTCCATATTCGATTTCGTCGTATTCATCGAGGCCGAAGACGGAGAGGCCGACGATGTCGACGACATCGTCACCCGGGTAGTAGTCAACCAGTGCAGGCTCGCCCTTGGGCGACCACATCAGCTGCGCCTCGGGCAACATCTCGCGGGTAATCGCGGCCATGCGCCGATAGGCCTCGATGTAATCAGCCGGCGCCCAGTTCTGCCAGGAGAAACGGCCCGTGGTGCTCTCCATTTCCTGAGCCCAGCGAATGATCAGCGGACTGCGGAAGCCGGCGACCGCGCGCAGGATCGAACGCATGTTCTCGTCGCGGAAGCCGCCGAGAACGAGTTCGCGCAGCTCGGCTTCGCTCACGTTCCAGTCGAGCGCCCAGGACCATGGCTCGATTGTGATCAGGATCTTGCGCCCCCGCTCGCGGGCATACTCATCGGCGACGCCCAGCCCGCCAAGCTCGATGTCTTCCCAAGGCAGGAAGAGGTGCTCGGTGGCCAGCCTGTCGTCCTCGGAGAAGTCGCCATACGGATCGTAGGCGCCGAACAGCGTGCCGGCCTCATGCAGGACGGGGCGCTTGTCGCGCAGCAAGTCACGTCCTGCGAGAGAGGCCGGTTGCGCCATGGCCGGGCGCGTGCCGACCGCCATGGGAGCAAGAGCAGCAGCCATCGCTGCCGTTGCGGTACCACACAGTATTCCCCTGCGGGTGATCCGATTGGATACGCTGCACATCACGCTTTCTCCTTGGATGCCCCCAAAGGCGTTCAGGATATTTGCGCCACCATTTGTGATATTATCTGATTTTTTCGAGGTATTCATCTGAATTCTCCTTCCATTTGCTGCGTAGGAATGCTTATTCGCCCCCGAATCCACGCCAGCGTGGATTGAAATGAATGCTGGGTTCGGTCCCGTGTCCGGCGCCTGATGGCGTGAAGCGTATTTCGGTGAGGGTGAAGGCAGTGATGCCGAGCGAGATCGCATGCAGGCCTTTCGCGCCGTTGCGCTCGGCCGCGGCATAGAGGCCGGAGAGCATCGCGACGAGGCAGGTGGCGATCACGACGCCCGCATAACCGCGGGGCAGGAAGCCCAGTTCGTTCTCGCGCGCATGGCGCCACAGCACGAGCAGGGTGAGGCCTGCATAGATCGCGCCTGTGACGAGTGCGAAGACGTAGAACCCCGCAGCGCTGCCCGGATCCGTTACGGCATAGGCCGTCCAACCCGATGCCAGCGCGATGACGCAATAGGGCATGACAACCCGCAGGGGCAGATGATCGGCGCTGTCCGAGCCCTTCGGCGTCACCCGGAAATCGGCCGGGCGCCCGCGCAGATGATCATGCAAAGCCGCAAGTGATCCCATAAGGGCCCAGGGCCAGCGCAGGAAGAGAAAGGCCAGCCCCTCCCAGGAGAAGATCGGCGCGCGCGCGGGACGAAACAGCCCGGTCGCGCGCCACCAGAAGGCGAGCAGGATCAGTACCAGCGCCAGCGGCAGCATGTGCAGGAAGTAATCGGCATAGGTGACGTTGACAAAATGCTCGCCGGTCACGGGGGCGAAGATCGGCAGAAAGATCGTCAGTCCCATGATCACCGAGAACATCGGATACCAGAGCTGGGAAAAGCCGAACTGGAAACGACGGCGCGCATCGAGACGGGGAATGAGCCCGGGCGACCAGCCGAGCAGGATGGTCACGAGGCTGCGCGACCACTGGAATTCCTGCACCACGAGATCAGCGAAGCTCTCCGGCCCCGCACCATTGGCGATGGCATCAACCGCATGCACGCCACGCCAGCCATGGGCGTTGAACATCAACGTGGTGGAGTGATCCTCCGCGAGTTCGGGACCGAGTCCGCCGATCTCGCGCAAGGCTGCGGTGCGCACTGTGTAATGAGAGCCGATGCAAAGCGGCGCGTAGCCGTCATTATATCCGGTCTGCAGCGCACCGTGCATGCTGGCCTCGACATGCAGGCGCCCGCGCGCCGACCAACTCGCGCCGGCATTGGTGTCGCAGATGCTCGGTGCCGAGACATAGCCCACCGCCGGATCCGTGAACGGTGCGAGCGTATTGCCCAGATACTGGGGCTGCGGCACGTGGTCCGCGTCGAATTGAGCGACGAAGTCGTAGTGATCGTAGCCGTAAGTGTCGTAGAAATAGGCGAGGTTGCCCTCCTTGCAGCGCGTGCGACGTGGCCATTGCGTGCGATGATATGCGGGGATGCCCTTGCGGCAGGACACCTTCACGCCATGCGTGGCGCACCAGGCGAGAGTCTGCTCGTCCGGATCTTCGTCGGCGAGCCAGACGTCGTACCGAAAGCGGTGATCGGGAAGGCGCTGGGCGAGCGCGCCTTCGAGCGTGCGGCGCACGATCGCGAAAGGTTCCGACGGCGCCTTCGTCACCACCATCGCGGTACGCGGCTCGCCAGGCAAATCGCGGGCATCGGCCACGCACAGGCGGGCACGGGCAAACAACGCGATATAATAGAACGGGATCAGCGTGATCCAGGCCAGGATGAAGGTGACCAGCAGCCAGCGTCCCGGCGTATGGATGTGGCCCGGCTGAAACCACCAGATCCAGAAAGATGCCAGAGCGGCGATCCACAAGGCGATTCCGGCGAGATTGACCGCCTTGCGCCAGCCGGTGAAGACGGGGACGAAATATGGCTTGTCCGCGCGTGCAGGCGCCGCGTGAGAGCGCAGCTGGCGCGCACCCTGCAATGGACCCGATATGCCCGATACCGCCATGACACGCCACCTCTCTCCCGCGCTCCGCTTTCGCCCCGCCCCGGAGCCAGCTTCTCGGCAATTCACTCCGCCGGCTTCATCGCCGCGTGATGGACGAGGGGCTCTCCGACCGATGACGCGGGATGACGAAAGCTCTGTCGCGCAACAGATCCGAGCGGCGCGTGATCGCGGCGTGGCTCATCCGCCGTGAAGGCGATTGAAACCGGTGGGTGCGCTTCACCGATGCGGTGCAGATCGAAACCGGCGGCGCGCCAGGCAGCAGGCGCGAGGATGTTGCGCAGATCGAAGACCTTGCGCCCGCGCATCAGACCGGCGACGGCGCGCGGATCCAGCGCCGCATATTCGCGCCAGCCCGTGGCGATCACGAGGATATCGGCATTGCGCAGGCAGGCCGCCGGATCCTCGGCGAAGCTCACACCTTCAATCAGATCGCGGGCCGCCTCCATGCCGCGCGGATCGTGGGCGCGGATCTGCGCGCCTTCGCGCCGCAAGGCCTTGATAATGGCGAGCGCCGGGGATTCACGCATATCATCGGTCTCGGCCTTGAAGGTGAGACCCATCACCGCGATCCGGCATGCACTGACATCGCCACGGATGGCCGCACGAATGCGGCGCCCCATCGCCCATTTGCGTGCCTCGTTGACGGCGCTGGCCGTCTCGACCATGCGCAGCCCCACCGCACGCTCGCGGGCGCTGTGCAGCAGCGCGCGCAGGTCCTTGGGAAAGCACGAACCTCCGTATCCGGGGCCGGGCTGCAGGAAGTCGGTGCCGATGCGGCGATCAAGGCCGATTCCGGTGGCGACATCGCCGATATCGGCATCCCAGGCTTCACAGAAATCGGCGATCTCGTTGATGAAGGAGAGCTTGACCGAGAGGAAGGCGTTGGCGGCGTATTTGATCGCCTCCGCCGAGCGGCGTCGGGTGCGCAGAATTCGCACGCCTTTTTGCGCCAGCGGGGCGTAAATCGAAGCGACGATATTGCCGGCACGGGCTGTCTGGGCCCCGATGACGATGCGGTCAGGCTCCATGAAATCGGCGATCGCCGCGCCCTCCTTCAGGAATTCCGGATTGGAAACCACGCCGAATTCGAGTTGCGGTCGCATACGCCGGATCAGGCCTTCGATCATGTCGCCGGTGCCGACGGGAACGGTCGATTTCATCACGACGATGATCTCGTCGCGCGCATAACGGGCGATGTCGCGGGCCGCCGTGACGACGCAGCCGAGATCGGCTTCGCCGTCCTCCGGGCGCGGGGGTGTGCCGACACAGATGAACGCCGTTTCCGCCCTTGCAAGCGCGCGGGCAGGATCCGTGTCGAAGCGCAGATGGCCGTTCGAAGCCGTGCGTGCAACAATCGCCGCGAGACCGGGTTCGTAAATCGGGATGTCTCCCCGGAGCAGCGCGGCAATCCGGCTCTCGTTCGGATCGATACAGGTAACGTGGTGCCCCAGATCCGCAAGGCATGCCGCACTGACGAGGCCGACATAGCCCGCACCGAGAATGGTGATTTCCATGATACTCTCCCCCGGATTACGCTTGAACTGCCGCGATGCCATGCATCAGATGGCGGCTGCGAAGGGTGGTGCGACTGCCGCCGCGACACGCTTGCGCGGGCGCGTCTGTTCCTCGGCAAGGCGCCGATCGAAATACCGGATTGTTGCGGCGAGCCCCTCCTCAAGAGGCACGCGCGGCTTCCAGCCGAGGATGTTCTTCGCGCGGCTGATATCGGGCCGGCGGCGCTGCGGATCATCGACGGGCAGGGGCAGGCGCAGGATGCGCGAGCGCCCGCCCACCATGTCGAGCACCATCTCGGCGAGCTCGACCACGGTGATTTCGTGCGGGTTGCCGAGATTGACCGGTTCCGCCGTGGCCCCGGGCGCGTGCATCAGCGCATCGAAACCGGCGATGAGATCATCCATGAAGCAGAATGAACGCGTTTGCCGACCCGAGCCATAGATCGTCAGATCGCGCCCCAGCAGGGCCTGGACGATGAAGTTGGAGACGACGCGCCCGTCTTCCGGATGCATGCGCGGGCCGTAGGTGTTGAAGATGCGCGCGATCCGCACCGGCAGGCCGGTGGAGCGGGTGAAATCGCTCAGGATCGTCTCGGCGAACCGCTTGCCTTCGTCGTAGCAGGCGCGCGGCCCGATGGGATTGACGTTGCCGTGATAGGATTCCGGCTGCGGGTGCACCGTGGGATCGCCATAGACCTCCGAGGTAGAGGCGTGGAAGATCCGCGCATTGTCGCGGCGCGCCCGAGCCATCACGTTCCAGACCCCGCCTGCGGAGGTCAGCGCCGTCTTCAGTGGATCGAGCTGGTAATGAACCGGTGATGCCGGACAGGCAAGGTTATAGATCTCGTCAAAACGCGGCAGCTCCTCCGGGATCGGCAGGATGATGTCGTGTTCGATTGCACGAAAACGCGCGCTTTCAAAGGCATCACCGAGATTGGTGACTGAACCGGTAAAATAATTGTCCAGGCTGATGACTTCGTGACCCTGTTTCAGCAGCAGGTCGCACAAATGTGAGCCGAGAAACCCGGCTCCGCCCGTCACCAGAATGCTTCGCGCCGCACGCTTGCTGCCTGCGCGCAGATCGATGCCGTTTTCGGTTATCGACGCCATGTCCAGCCTCCACGATCAGGCATTTACAGGCCAATACACGCCTTTTTCGCCTCTGATTTCGTGGATGGAGCCTGCGGGGGTAACTAAATTTTAACAATCTACCAGAATCGGTGTGCGCGGTTTTACGCGTGAGCGGCGCCGAGGCGTCAGATTACGCTCGATTGCAACGTATAAACACCTAGTTTTCAGCCAGACAGCTTTTGTCATCAGGCGTGTATTCGTTGGTTTGCTTGTTCGGAAACCGTCACCGGATGCTGATTCGATTGGTGATTTTGCAATCGTCAAGCAATCTTGTAAATATACGTACTGACGGTTTGGCTCCAATTTGCGGCGCACACTACCGGATTCGGTAGATTGATCGTTAACCCTGTTAGCGGGACACTTCCCCTGCATTCAGCTCGGGAAGACTGAATGCGCAAGTGACCAATCGTGAACTGCAGGCTCACCGCCCCCTCGACCGCCGAAGTCGCTTCGGTGCTCGAACGAGCTCGTCTGTTTGCCGGTCACTGCCGGACCAGGTACCGGGCGCCACCCCCGGTCCTGGTCCGGCTTATTCGCAGCAACGGCCTCATGTCTTCTTGTGCGAACGCCATGCGTTCGTGCAACCCGGCTCCTTGGGCTGACGTGAGCATAACCGAAAGGGAATGAACGTCATGAGCAATCATCCGCACGGCATTGACGACTCCTTCAACGCGAGCGCTGAAGATTCCTTCAATGCGACAAACGCGAACAACGCGTACGACAACCAGTCCGAAAACGAGTATTACAACGACAGTTTCAACGATAACTCGACGGACACCGATATCGATCAGACCCAGAACGTCGATCAATCGCAAAATGCTGATCTCGATGTCGATATCGATGACAGCCTGAACGATCAGTCGACGACGAATAATGCGAATGGCTCCTTCAATGCGACGGACAATTCGGATAATTCGGACAACACGAACAATGCCGACAATTCGCAGTATTTTGCGCTCGGCTTCGATCTCGATCACGAGGATATCGACGACTCGTTCAACAGCACCGATGTCTCCAGCGAGGATAACTCGGTTGATGACTCGTTCAACGACGAGTCCGACAACAGCACCACAACGGAGCTGGAGGATTCCTACAACGACAATTCCGACAACAGCACGAGCACCGTGTTGCAGGATGCCCAGAACGACAAGAGCGTGACGGATTCCTTCAACGACCAGTCGGATAATTCCGTCGATGTGGCGATGGAGGATATGGGGAACGACAAGTCGAGCACGGCGAACAATTCCTTCAACGAGATCGACCAGTCCAGCAATGCCGACGACTCGTTCAACACCGATGTCGGCATTGATGTCGGGATCAGCGACAGCCTGAATGAATCGACGGACAGCTCGGTTGACGGCATGATCGCGGTGGAGGGATCGACCTTCGACGCGATCAGCGCCATCAAGGACGCGCTCAAGGGCGACGGCATGAATCTCGCTTTCTCGTCAAACCAGATCAGCGAGATCATGGACAACGATACCCTCCACCATCCGACGTTGAACAGCAACAGCGAATGGGGCCAGCACGCGCACGCCAATGGCGGCGAGGCGACCGGTATCTATGCGAAGGACGGCTTCGGGGTCGATTCCGCCGAGGACATGGCCTTCCAGGCCGTCGGCGATGCCGATGCCATGGTCGGCCAGGAGGCCTTCAACCTCTCCATCGCGATGGGCAACAACATCCAGTTCAACGCTCTGGATGCCTCGGTCGTGGGCGGCAATTCCGCGATGACCGCCGGCGACGATCTGGCCGCGTGATCCGCGCCTGATACTGATCTGCATCCCCGCGCGCGCCGCGCGTGCGGGGATGCGTCCCGGACCGGGAGGCCGCCATGAGCATGATCGTCACCACCGAACTCATCTGGCATTTCGCAGGCTATCTGCAGATCTTCAAGACCATCAATGCCGAACGTGCGGATTTCGCGGGCGAGACGCCGCCACTGCCGGCACTCGCTTTCGACGAGGACCCTGCGGAATGGATCGAGGCGCCTCCGGGCGATCCCGCCGATGATCTCGCGGCGATCCGCATCAACCTTTTCCAGGCCGGCCCCGGCGCGCCTTTCAAGAGCGACTGGTTCGAAGGACGCGACTTCGCTTCCTTTCTGCCGTTACCCGCTTTCTTCGGCCCGCTGATGCCCTTCGTGATGAGCGTTCAAGGTGCCGCGACCGGTGCGTTCATGCTCATGAGCCGCGATACCGGCCCGCTCTACAAGATCAGCTTCGGCTCCGGCGGCGACAGCCGTCTCGTCGAGCTCGCGCAATCGAATGCGCTCACCGATATCGACACGCTGCTTGCCATCGATCTCCTCACTGACACGCGCATCGCTCAGGAGAGCGCATTCGTGCTGACGGAGATGATGAGCGAAGCGCGCGACGCGATGCCCGTCTGGGCGAGCGATCTGCCGGGGCAGGGCATATCCTTTCCCGCCTTCCTCGTCGGTGAGGCCGAGACGGCTTTCGCGGCGCAGAATGCTGGTGATACGGACGAAACCGCCGCACCGGCCCCGCGCGACGGCGTCTTTCGCGACGGCGCGCGCATCGAGGCCGATGACGCGCCGGAATCGCCGCTGACCACACTTTCGCTCTCCGGCGCGCTCGATCCGGACGCCGAGACCGGCGCGGAGATCCAGTTGATGGCGCGCCCGGCCCCCGATGCTTTCGGCACGGCGGCGGCGAGCGGCGGCAATGCGCTCGTCAACGAAGCCGCGTTGATCGACGCGCTCATCCCCGCGCGCACGCTCGCCGTGATGGGCGATGTCTTCCAGCGCGATGCCATCATGCAGATCAACGTGCATTCCAATACCGACATCGTGGCGATGAACGGCGCGATCCAGTCCGCGATGAAGGATCAGGGACATGACGACACGATCACCAATCTGGCGATCGTGTCGCACAATCCGGTGACGCTGCCTGCCGCCACCGGGCTCAATCCGAACGGGCTCACCGTCAATGTCGATATCGCCGATCAGGACATTTTCGACGTCAGGACGCTGTTCCAGCAAAACCTCGCCGATGACGGCGACCGGATATCCTGGGGCGGCACCGATGCCTGGTCGATGATGGGCTTCGGCGGCAATCTCCAGGCCAATGCGGCGCGGCTCGCCGATCTCGGCAAGAGCTATGATCTCGTTGTGGTGATGGGCAGTTATTACGCGCTGAATTTTATCGGCCAGATCAACATCCTCGCCGACGACGACCTCACCGCCCTGTTCGGTCCGCCCGGCGAAGCCGCGCTCGATTACCGCTCCGAGCCGAATACCGTCTTCAACGAGGCACGCATCGACAAGCGCGGCGAACAGGACTGGACGGGGGTGGACCCGGATGCAGCCGATCTCTTCGCGAAACTCGCCGCCGGCGCGGATCCGGGCATGGAGGCTTTTGCCGGGATCTCAGGCGCCGCGACGGGGCAGCTCGATATCCTCGTGGTGACGGGCGATTGGTACGACGTCTCGGTGCTCTGGCAGGTCAACATGCTGTCGGATCGGGATTTCATCGCAATGACCGGCGAGGAAGAGGGCGAGGTCGTCACCGGCGGCAACATGCTCGTCAACAATGCCACCATCGTCGATTTCGGCGCCTTCCACGCCCAACATGCGGGCGGCGAGGTCTATCAGGACCTGATGCTGTTTCAGGCCAACATCGCCTATGACAGCGGCGAGCCAATGATCGCGCAAGGGAATGGCGCGGGCGACACGCAGATGCTCGCCACCGAGTTCATCGCATTTCTGGATCAGGAACTGGTCCAGGAGGACTCTGTCGCGCCGGCACCGTCGGTGGCGCTCCAGCATGAGGACGCGTTCGGGTCGGTGATGGCCTGAGCGCGCGACTGATCAGGGGAGACGAAACCAGGAAAGCGGGGGAGGGGCATCATGAACAAGCTCGGCGACAGTTTCGCGCCGGATCCGGCGCAGGGATCCGACAGCCAGGAGGCGGTGATGAATGCGCTTGAGCAGGATATCCGGCTACGCGTGGCCGAGATCCGCGCGCTCGCTGCGGGAAAGGCGCCGGCTGCCCCTGTACCGAATGCACCTGAAGAGATGCGCCGCAAGCAAATGCGTGGCGAAGCCCCCCTTCCGCCTGATCGCCATCACGACAATATCCGCGAATTGCCGCTCAAGCGCGACGCTTCGGGTGGCGACAAGCCGCCTCCGCCCAAGGAAACCGGCGGCGGTGGCGGAGGAGGCGGCACGCCCCGGCTTGAGAGCCGGCGCGAAGGCGGTGACTTTCGCGACATTCTCGGGCGCGGCCTTGCAGGCGTGCGCCGCAATCTCTGGGTCGTCGTCGTTTTCTCCTTCTTCGTGAACATCCTCGTCCTGTCGATTCCAATCTATCTCTTTCAGATTTCCGACCGGGTTCTGTCGAGCCGCAGCATCGACACTTTGATCATGCTCACAGCGATCGTCGTCGCCGCGCTGCTGGCCCATGTGGTGCTCGACATGATCCGCCGCTTCATGCTGATGCGGGTGGCGGTGGATTTCGAGAGCCGGCTCGGCTCGCCGGTTCTCGCCTCGGCGGCGAAGGCGGCGCAGGGCGGCTCGATTCGCGAGTTCCAGGTGCTGCCCGATCTCCAGCAGATCCGCTCCTTCCTCACCGGCGGCGTGCTGCTCAACATCCTCGATGCCCCGGTCGCACCAATCTATCTGCTGGTGATCTTCCTGATCCACCCCGATCTCGGCATGATCGTCGCCGCGACCGGCATTGCGCTGCTCGCTGTGGCCGGACTCAACCAGAGACTGACGGCGATGAGCTTCGCGCGCGCCAATGCCTTTGCCGGGCGCGCCAATCTCCAGGCGGACTCGATGGCGCGCAATGCGCAGGTGATCAATGCCATGGGCATGATCCCCGAAGGCGTGGGGTTGTGGGGGCGCGATACCGCCGAATCCCTGCGCTCGCAGGTCTCGGCGCAGGATCGCAACATCGCCATGACGGGCCTGTCGAAATTCGTGCGGCTTTGCACCCAGGTCGCGATCCTCGGCTGGGGGGCGTTTCTTGCGCTGCAGGATCAGCTCACCGGCGGCATGGTGATCGCCGCCTCGATCATCGCCTCGCGCGCGCTCTCGCCGGTGGAGGGGACGATCGAGGGCTGGCGCCATCTGGTGCAGGCCCGCTCGGCCTTCCAGCGCATCCGCTCGCTCCTGCACACCACGCCGCTGAACCAGCCGCGCCTGCGCCTTCCCGATCCGAAGGGCCGGCTCGATGTCGAGCGGGTGCTTTATGTGCCGCCGCCCAACAAGCAGGTGATCCTCAACGGCGTGAGCTTCTCGCTGGAGCCCGGCGAGACGCTCGCGGTGGTGGGATCGTCCGGTGCTGGAAAGTCGACACTGGGGCGCATGCTCGTCGGCGCGATCACCCCGACGGCGGGCTCGGTGCGGCTCGATGCGATGGATCTGCGCAACTGGGATCCGCGCCAGTTCGGCGAGAGCGTCGGCTATCTGCCGCAGGACGTGCAGCTGTTTCCCGCCACCATCAAGGCCAATATCGCGCGCATGCGCACTGATGCCGATGATGCCGCGATCTTCGCCGCCGCCGAGCTCGCCGACGTGCACGAGATGATTTCCGGCTTTGCGCAGGGCTACGAAACGCTCGTCTCGATCGACGGATCGCCGCTCTCGGGCGGGCAGAAGCAGCGGATCGGCCTCGCGCGGGCCTTCTTCGGCAACCCGCGCCTCGTCATCCTCGACGAGCCCAATTCCAACCTCGACACGCCCGGCGAGATGGCGCTCGCGCGGGCTCTCGGGCGTGCCAAGGAGCGCGGCATCACCGTCATCGCCATCACCCAGCGCCCCGCGCTCCTGCGCAGCGTCGACAAGATCCTCGTCCTGCGCAACGGCGCCGTCGAGGCACTCGGGCCGCGTGACGAGATCCTGCGCCGGCTCTCCACCACGAAACCCGTCGCGCCGCGTCCCGATCAGGGTGGCAAGCCGCAGGATCAGGGCAGGAACGACAAACGGCCCGATAGCGGCCCGCAACCGGGAGAATGAGCCATGATGGACGATTGGAGCGCCGACATTCCCCGCAGCACGCGCGGCGCCATCTTCTACGGGATTGCGGTGATTGCGGTCTTCGTCTCCGTCTTCGGCGTCTGGGGCATCGCCGCACCGATCTCCGGCGCTGTCGTCTCCACCGGTTATTTCGTCGCCTCGGGCCAGAACAAGATCATGCAGCATCTCGAAGGGGGCGTGATCGCCGGGATTCTGGTGTCCGAGGGCGATCTCGTGCGCAAGGGGCAGGAGATCATCACCCTCGACCAGACCGCCGCCGCAGCAGAGCTGCGCCGGCTCGATTTGCGCGCGGCGCGCCTCGCGGCCATCAAGGCGCGGCTGGATGCCGAGATCGCCGGTGCGACACGCATCAGCTTCTCCGAGGCACTGCTCGCCGAAGCGCAGGCGGATCCGGATATCGCCGAGATCATCGCGGCGCAGACGGAGACCTTCGAGGCCCGCCGGCGGCATGTGGGGAGCGAGATATCCACGCTCTCTGCCGGCATCGACGGGCTCAACGAGCGCATCATGGGTGCCGAGGCGCAGCGCGCGGCGATCGAGCGGCAGATCGCCATCATTGCCGAAGAGCTGGAAGGCAAGGAGAAGCTCCTCAGCGACGGCTTCGTGCGCCGCCCGGAAGTGCTCGCCCTGCGTCGCGCACAGGCCGGCCTTGATGGCGAGGTCGGGCGGCTGGTGGGTGACATGGGTGACTCGCGCGAGCGCATCGCCCGCATCAACGAGCAGATCCTCTCCGTGCGCAACGCTGCGGCCAAGGTCGCGGTGGAGCAATCGCAGGAGGTCGAGGCCGAGTTGAAGGACGTGCGCGAGCGCCGCCGGGCCGCTGCGGACATGGTCGAGCGCAGCGCGATCATCGCCCCGGAGGACGGCATCATCGTCAAGATGCGCTATCACACGCCGGGTGGTGTCATCGAAGCCGGGAGCCCGGTCGCGGAGATCGTGCCGCTTGATGCTGATCTCGTCATCCAGGCACGCGTGCGCCCGCAGGATATCGACAGCGTCCGCATCGGGCAAAGCGCCTCGGTGCGCCTCACTGCGCTCAACAAGCGCACGACGCCGATGGTGGAAGGGCGCGTGACTTATGTCTCGGCGGATGCGCTGCCGGCGGAACTGGGACGCGAGGCGAGCGGGCAGGATGGCTTCGTGGCCCGGATAAGGCTCGACGCGCGCTCTCTCGCCAAAGTGAGCGATTTCGCACCGACGCCGGGCATGCCGGCGGAAGTGTATATCAAGACGCGCGAGCGCAGTTTCGCCGAATATCTGCTGCAACCGGTCAAGGACAGCATGGCGAGGGCATTCAGGGAGGAGTGATGATCATGGATGAGGCTATTGCGGCGCAAAACAATCTGAGATTTTCTTTCCTGTCCAAATATCCTTGAAATCGAATTGTATCAAGAAATTTGAATTTCATCATACATTTTGATTCTGTGTTTAATCAAAACCAGTGTAGGGTAGTCGACATGCGCTCGTTGATCGTCAAATGGGTTTTCTAAAACACATCGTCAACAGAATTTGGGTAGTCAGATGCGTGATCTGAAACTGAGTGCAATAAGCGGACGACAGACCGGGTTCGGGGGGCGCCTCATCATTGTGAGTGCGCTTCAGCTCGTGCGGGAATGCATCCAGGCCGAAATACTGCGCAAGTATGCGCTCACACAGATTTTGCATGCCGCAACGGTCGAGGCTGCCAACGCCTTCGAGCCGGCAGGTGAAGACATTCTGATCGTCGATGCCAGTCACTCGGATGCGCATAACAGCCTGCAGTTCCTGAGTGCAGCTTTCCCCGGAACCCGCATCGTCATGCTCATGCTCGACGGCGTGGCCAATATCGGCATTGCGGACACGGTGAAACTGCCACCCTCACTCGATGCCCTGCTCTTCATGATCGGAGCGGCCTGTGGCTTGCGGGTGGAGACCCGGGAAGAATCTGCGCATCCGATCACGCCGCCGGCGGAAGGTTGGGCCAGGCTCACGCCACGCGAGCGTGAGGTGGCGTCCGGTGTGCTCGAAGGCAATGCCAACAAGGTGATCGCAGCGGAACTCGGCCTGTCGGACAACACGGTGAAGATGCACCTGACGCAGATCATGCGCAAGCTGAAGGTGACCAATCGCACGCAAGTGGTTCTGCTTCTCGGCGGAAGCAGGCCTGAAAAGAAGACACGCGACACGGCACTGCAGCATCTTGAGGTGCACTCTTAGAGTGCTTTCCGCCATCCTGGCATGATGACAATCAACCTCGCGCAACCCCGCGCAACCCCGCAGCGAAGGCCCGGCTTGAGCCGAATGCTCCATATTGCGCATCGTCAGGCATGCCGTTCATGCTCCCGACAGTATCATCAGGCCCGGAGCCTGTGACGCGCGTCCGGCGTCGCTGCCGCTCGGAACTGGAACCAAGTTCAACGGAGACACTTACCCGGTTTCGGTTCCAACTGCCAGTGCAGGCGTCACATCCATCGCATGTTCTTCCCGGAAAGCGCCGGCAAGGCCTGTATGGGAGAAACCGGGTTCGGTTGATCGGCGCCAGGAGGCCGCATGACCGAGTCGATTCAGTCCGTCTCTTTCCTGATCTTTCTGATTGGTGCGCTCGTTGCCACGGCTCTTGTCGCGAAGGCATTGCTTGATCGAACGCGCGTCCCTGCGCTGATCGGCTTCATGGCGCTCGGCTTCGCCCTGCGCCTGGCGGATGACAGGTGGAGCATTCTGTCAGAGCGTGCTGATTTCACCTTCGAGGTTCTGGCCGAGCTCGGGATCATCGTGCTGCTGTTCCGCGTCGGGCTGGAGAGCGATCTGCAGGGGCTTCGTCGACAATTGCGCAGTGCGAGCGTGATCTGGATCGGCAACGTCGCGCTCAGCGCGGGGCTGGGCTACCTCGTGATGATCTATCTGCTTGGTTTTGCGCAGATTCCGAGCCTGATCGCCGCCGTCGCTCTGACGGCGACGAGCATCGGTGTCTCTCTGGCCATGTGGCGTCAGCACGAGGCGCTCGGGACGCGCAAGGGGCAGATCCTGACCGATGTCGCCGAGATGGATGATCTGTCAGGGGTGGCGCTGATGGTCCTGCTTTTTGCCATTCTTCCGGTGTTGCGCGAGACGGAGGGCGCTGTTTCGGCAAACGGCGAAATTTTCCGGGCATTGCTTGGTACGGGTGGTGCCTTCTTTCTGAACTTCGTCCTCTTTGCCGGCCTGTGCATCGCCTTCGCCCGCTACGGCGAGGAGCGCCTGACGACGGCGTTCAAGCGATTTGCCTCACAGCCGGAACTGATGGTCTTCGTGGCCGGAATCGCGATCCTGATTGCCGGTGTGGCCGCATGGCTCGAATTTTCCGCAGCGCTCGGCGCGCTTTTCGCCGGGCTGGCATTCAGCCGTGATCCTGAAGCCGTCAATATTGATGCCGGTTTCAGCGGTGTCTATCATCTCCTCGCGCCTTTCTTCTTCATCGGCATCGGGCTCGCCGTCGAGGTTGACGCGATCGGGGCGGCGCTCTGGATCGGCCTCGTACTGACGCTGGTCGCGATCGCGGGCAAGGTTCTCGGCGCTGCCATCCCCAGCCTGCTCACCACCGGTTCGGTCGGGTCGACCCTGATTGGCGTGAGCCTCGTGCCGCGCGCGGAAATCACCATGATCATCATGGAACGTGGGCGACAGCTCGGCGACTGGGCCGTCCCTGCAGAGTTGTTTGCCGCTTTCGTGCTGGTATCAGTGCTTACCTGCCTCGTGGCGCCGATCGTGCTTGAGCTTCTGTTTCGGCGCTGGCCCGAAGATGTGCGCTCGTGAAGGCTTGCGCGGCTCCGGTGATATTCAGCCCTTGACCGATGGGTCCGGGGCATAGGGATTGCGACATTGCGCGAGCATTTGACCGCAAGGGGGCGATCTTGTCGCGAAGGTGGTGGCAATCTGATGGCGGCGTAATCTCCAGGTGTTCCAACCCATCCAACCGGCGTCGGCAACCGCCAGGGAGATAATGCCATGAACCAGACTACAGACACGACCAAGCGTGCTACTGTGCAGCAACGCCTGTTACGACTCCATCGAGGAACGGCTTCGGCAGAACACTCGCGCTACGATTGAGGCGCTGTTCGAAGAAGAGCTTGCGGCCGTGATCGGACGCTGACGCGACGACTGCGGCGAAAACTTTTCGATGCTGCTCTCGGCGCTGCTGCTTGCCTCCGCTCGGATCCAGATGCGCAAGGTTGATGGATCGAATACCCTCTCTCAACCGATCAATCCGATCACGCTTGACCTCGCCGCCCGAGCGGCGAAACCTTCACATGCCTGGAGCACATCGCCAGGGAATTTCCACCAGATCCGAGACAGGACCCGAGGCCCGTATTGATAGCGCCACTTATCTGGGTAGCCGCATGGAATATGCTGTCAGGAGTGGCAACACGACACTGCTGGTCTCGCGACCGATCGACGAGCCGCGCTTCGCACCCGGTGACCCTGTCGGCATCGCCGTGGACCCTGCCGGCATTACGCGTCTCGACTGAAGCAAAAAGAATGAACGAAGCCATCGCAGATCGCCAAAATTATGCCTGTGACCTCGCGAGGCACGCAGGTGCCCCAGCGCTCGACTTCTTCGAACGGCGCGAGACACTCGCGGTCGAGACCAAGGCGACAGCGCAGGACGTGGTCAGCCATGCCGACCGAGCGATCGAGGCGCTGATCCGCTAACAGATCACTGCGGCCTTCCCCGATGACGCGATCCTCGGCGAGGAGGGCGCGCCCAGACCGGGGACGAGCGGCTTCACCTGGGTGATCGACCCGATCGACGGAACCATGCCGGTCGCGTTCCGGCCCATGCCGTGACGCCGGTTCACCCGGCACAAGTCCATCTGGCGCAGGTGGCACATGCGAAACGCGGAAAAAATCCGGCACGTTCGTGTGCGCCCCGGGCCGGGCAACTCCATTGAGAGCGACCGGTCCGGGTGCGTGTCAGGCTGAGGCGGGCTCTATTGGACGATCCGCCCGTCGAGACCGGGAGCAAAGTCCGGCCTTTCAGCCAGATACGCGGCTAACACATCCGCAATGTCGATCGCCGTGTCGTAGCCGTTTCTCCCCGCGCTTTCGAGCATGGCGTAGCCGTCACCTCCGCGTGCCATGAAATTGTTGGTGGCGATCGTGTAGGTCGCGCCCGGATCGATCGGGGTCCAGCCGTCGGGCGTCGCGACTTCCACGTTGGAAACGCGCCCCGAATTTGCGGGGATGGTGGGATCGAGCCTGAAACGCAGCCCGGAGACCTGCGGGAACCGACCGGCGCCTTCTTCGATGCCGTTGACCCCATGCTCCAGGGCCGCGAGGATCGCCTCACCCGAGACATCCAGGGTATAGAGCGTGTTCTGGAACGGGAGGACCGTCAGAACGTCGCCGACCGTAACCATTCCAGGTTCGAGTGAGGCGCGAAGCCCGCCGCCATTCGTGATCGCCATGGTCACGCCGGCTGCAGCCATGCGCGCAACCATGGCATCGGCCACCGTATTGCCCATCTCGCACTCACCGGCGCGACAACTCTCTCGGCTGCCATCAATCCCCGCACCGAGTTCGGCAACGGGCGTGCGGCGCAGTTCGTCGATCGGCCCGGCCAGTGCAGCGACGCGGGCCGCGACGTCTCCGGCTTCGTCATAGGCGACCATCGTCAATTCGATCGTATCACCGGATGCCGCGATGACGGCACCATCCTCGTCGAACTCGACTGCGAGATCGCCAAGGTACCGCGAGAAGGCATAAGCCTGAACGATCGGCACGGCGCGGCCCGACGGGCTGGCCACCATCGTGGCATAGGCAGGTGCGTCCGCCACGGCATTCGACAGCAGGGTATGGCTGTGCCCGCCGACGATCAGGGAAATGCCGTCGACCGACGCGGCCAGGGCCTGATCCTGCACGAAACCCAGATGCGAGAGAACGATGATGTTGTCGACACCCATGCGCTTCAGCCGGGCTGCGGCTTCGCGCAAATGTTCGACCGGGTCTGCAAACGACACCACTTCCCCGGGCGAGGACAGGAATACGGTATCCGGCGTCGTGACGCCGAGGATGCCGATGCGCACGCCCGCGCGCTCGATCACGAGATGGTCGCGCACCAGTTCGGCCAGCGGGTGCCCGGCTTCGACATGCGTATTGCCCGAGACGATCGGGAATTGCGCCGTGGCCAGCATTTCCGCCAGCGAATCAGGACCGCGATTGAACTCGTGGTTGCCCAGCGTCATCGCGTCGAAACCGATCATGTTCATCATTTCCACTTCGGCCTTGCCGCCGAACGTGGTGTAGAACAACGTCCCTTGACTCTGGTCGCCGGCGTCGAGCGTGAGGACCGGCACACCCGTCTCCGCGATCGCCTCGCGCCGTTTCCGAATTGCGCTGGCAAGCCGTGCGGCACCGCCGAAACAATTGCCCTCTTCAAGCGCGCTCCCGCCACAGGCGCCGGTGCTGGCCGCGACAGGTTCCAGCCGGCTGTGCATGTCGTTGATATGCAGGATATGCACCTGCTGCCCGTTTCCTGCGCGCGGGGAACGCATTGTGAATACGCCGGCACTGGCAACCGCCATGGTCGCACCGGCAATTTGCAGTAGCCGTCGACGGTTGATCGCAGGCATGGCTGCTCCTGTGACAAGTTTGCGATTCATACTTGCGCCCCTCCAGATGATTGAGCCAGCTAATGGAATTATTTGTCCTGGAAACTTGCTTATGAATCAGTTGAGCATCAATTTTGTGACGATGGATACTTTAAATAAGATTTCTGACACTTAATAGACGCAATAATGTTTCGAGCTCACCTTGGGAAAGGCAAGCCTGAAATCCGCGTTTCCCCGGCATGATCCTCACCCAAGCCCGGACATCGCATTGACGCGCCCGTCGCGATGGAAGGCGCGTGCGGCGGCGAAGAAGGCGGTGACGAGAATGTCGGCGGGACCGCTCAGTCGAAACACCGATTCGGCGCAGGGCGGAGCGATGCCGATCACGCCGATGCGCCGGATGGCATCGGTCCGACCGGTCCCGTGGCGCCACATGAAACCGACGCCCATGCGGTTGACGACTGCCTCATAGACGGCGTCACGCGTATCGAGGACGAGACGTGGCCTGGGTGACAATCCGGCCTTGCGGAATGCACTGTCGACGAGCCTTTGCGTCGAAGAGCCGCTGCTGCGGAAAAGCAGCGGCAGCCGGGCCAGCTGCTGGCAATCGACATTGTCGAACCGCGCGATCGGATCGCCCGGATGCGCGATGGCGACGACTTCCTGCTCGATCAGGGTCTCGCGCTCGAAGCGCTGATCCGGCGGCAGATTGGGCAGGATGCCGATATCGACCCGCCGTTCCACCACCGCATCGATGATGCCGGCATAATCGTGCGAGATCACCTCGATCTGCACGCCGGGATAACCACGCTGAAAGGCGCCGATCAGGGCCATGCCGGGCATGGCGTTGCCCAGACCGATGCGCAACAGGCCCGACGAGGTGGCACGCCGGCGCGCGAGAACCTGCTCCGCCCGGGCCTCGAGATGCTCGATTTCCTCGAACAGGCCGACCAGTTCCGAGCAGAACGGTGTCGGTATCAGGCGCCCGTCACAGCGCTCGAACAGGATGGCGCCGCTCTGTCGCTCCAGCTCGCGGATCTGTTGCGTGATCGCAGGCTGCGAAACGCCGACACTGCGTGCAGCGGCTGCATAGGAGCCCTTCAGGGCGACGGCCTGCAAGGCCCGCCGCGCAGCCGGTGAGGGTTTCATGGCGCGATTCCCAACAAGTTCTTAACGCGGATGAAAGTCTAGCTTTCGTCTGTAACAGGAATGTCAAAGCCGCAGCCCATCGTCTCCGTATCGAGAGGGACGAGGCATGAAGCGACCGCACGACGATTTTCCCGACACATCCCGCATCGCCACGGCGAAGGCGATCCTGTGCGATCTCGACGGATGCCTGATCTGTGGGGACCGCGTGCTGCCGGGAATCCCCGCCTTCATCGCGCAGCACCGTGACCGGCTCTGGATCGTGTCGAACAATTCCACCGACACGCCCGAGAGCCTGTCGCTGCGGCTGGAGCGTCTCGGCATCGCGGTATCGGCGCAGCGGATCATCCTCGCCGGCGCCGAGACGCTGCGGCGTCTCGCGCATGTGGAGCCGGCGCCGGCGATCGCCCTGCATGCCGCGCCGGTCATGGCGGCATTCGCGGAAGGGATCGGCCTGCGGCTGACGAACGCGAATCCGGACACGGTCGTGCTCTGTCGTGATACCGGAATGACCTATGCAAGCCTCGCCCGGGCGCTGCGCCAGCTACAGGCTGGCGCGCGGCTCGTCGTCGCCAATCCCGACACCTGTCACCCATCTGCGGAAGGCGACGCCGTTCCCGAGACCGGCGCCCTGCTCGCCGCCATTCATGCCGTGCTGCCCGATCACCCGTTCGAGAGCCTCGGCAAACCGGCACCCACCCTGTTCGACATCGCCCTTGCCCGGGCCGGATTGCGCGCGTCGGAAGCCGTCATGATCGGCGACAACGACGCGACTGACGGGCATGGCGCCCGCGCGCTCGGCATCCCCTTCATCCTCGTTGATCCCGCAAGAGGCGCCGCGGCGATCATGGAGCGGGCGGCGACCGCCACGGAGAGAACCTCATGCTGATCTTTCTCCTGCGTGCCCTCGCCAAGATGGCCGTGACGCTCTTCGTGATCGTCACCATCGTCTTCTTCGCCACCCGTCTGTCCGGCGATGCGATCGATTTCATCGGCGGTGACGCGCTCGACGCCCAGAGCCGGGCCGAGCTGATCGTCTATTATGGCCTGCGCGAGGACATGGTCACCCAGTACTGGCGCTTCCTGCGCGGCATGATCGAGGGCGAATTCGGCCTCTCCCTGATCGAGCGCCGCCCGGTCACCACGATCTTCCTGGAGCGGGTCGGACCGACCCTGCAACTGGTCGGGACGGCCATCCTCGTTACCCTCGTGATCGCCATCCCCGCCGGCATCTATGCCGCGATCCGGCGCCGGTCGAACGGAGCGAAGGCGGTGATGACCGGCGCCTTCATCGGTTACGCCACGCCCAATTTCGTGATGGCGACGCTGCTGCTGCTGGTCTTCTCCTACTGGCTGCGCCTTCTCCCGAGCGCGGGCAACGGCAGCGGGGCGCATTTCATCATGCCGGTCACGGCCCTCTCGCTGACCTATATCGCGGCGCTGATCCGTTACACCCGCAACGCCACCCTTGACGTGCTCGGCCAGGACTACCTGCGCACGGCGCGGGCCAAGGGGCTGCCCGAGCGCACGGTGATCACGCGTCACGCCATGCGCAACACCCTGATCACGGTGCTCTCCGTCTTCGGCCTGATGGTGACGGCCCTGGTCTCTGCGGGTGCCGTGGTGATCGAAACCGTCTTCTCCTGGCGGGGAATCGGCGATCTCCTCGTCACGGCAGCGATCCGGCGCGATTACCCGGTCCTGCAATTCGGTGTCCTCGCCGTGGCGAGCGCCGTCATCGTCATCAACATCCTCACCGATATCGCCTACGCGCTGGTGGATCCGCGCGTGCGGCTGGGAGCGCGGACATCATGACGACACCGATTGCACTCTCTTCCCGGGCCGGGTCCGGCGGCCCGCTCGCCCTGTGGCACGATGCCGGCCTGCTCGAACGCGGCGCCTTCATCCTGGGGCTCACCCTGCTCGCAGCGGCCTTGTTCGCCCCGTATATCGCGCCGGTCGATCCGAATGCGCAGAGCCTGCTGGCGCGCCTGCGCCCGCCCCTGGGTTTCGACCGTGCCGTTTCCGGCTACTGGCTGGGCACGGATGAGCTGGGTCGCGACATCCTCTCGCGTTCACTGCATGCCCTGCGCCTGACCATCGGCCTCGCCCTTGCCGGCGCGACGCTCGGCATGCTGCTCGGCCTCACGCTCGGCCTGATCGCCGGTCTCGTCGGCGGCATCGTGGATGACCTGATCGCGGGATTGATCGACATCCAGATCGCGGTGCCCTTCACCCTGATCGCGCTGCTCGCGGTCGCGCTGTTCGGGGGTGATCTGATCGTGCTGGTGCTGGTGCTCGGCATTGCCGGCTGGGAGACCTTCGGGCGCGTGGTGCGCGGCGAGGTGATCAAGCTGCGCGACCAGCCCTTCATGGAAGCGGCCCGCGCGGCCGGCGCCTCTCCCTGGCGGCTGGCGGTCAAGCATCTCCTGCCCAACCTGGTTTCCCCGCTCGTGGTGATGTTCGCGCTGAGCTTCGCCACCATCGTTCTTCTGGAGAGCACCCTGTCGTTTCTCGGTCTCGGCGTGCGACCGCCGACAGCGACACTCGGCTCCATGGTCGGCCATGGCCGCGCCTACATGCCGAATGCGCCTTGGCTGGTGATCACGCCGGCTCTCCTGATCCTCCTCGTCACCCTGGTCGTGCAGATCCTCGGCGATTTCCTGCGGGATCGCGCCGATGTCCGCCTGCGCGACCGGTAGTGCGAAACGGCGGCACGGTGCCGCCCCACTGACCTGCAACACGGCTATTCGGAGCAAGACCATGAAACGCTTTTTTACAGGGACGGCCCTCGCGCTCAGCCTCGCCGCTCTCTCAGGCCTCTCGCCGGCACTCGCCCAGGAGCTGCGCGTCGGCGCGCAGAACGTCTCGAACTATCTCGATCCCGGCGAGGATCACTCGAATGTCGGCTCGCAATTCTACTACAACGCCTTCGACACGCTGATCGCGCGTGATCATGCCGGCGACGGCGGCTTCGTGCCCGGGCTTGCGACCGAATGGGAGCAGATCTCGCCGCAGGTGATCGAATTCACCATCCGTGAGGACGTCGTCTTTCATGACGGCACGCCGATGACGGCGCATGACGTCGTCTTCTCCCTCAACCGCATGTTTTCCCCGACTTACCCGCCCTACATGGTGCGCAAGCGCGACCGTCTGGGCAATTTCACCCGTGCCGAGCTGCGCCCGGACGGCAAGGTGCGCGTCTATACCGCCCAGCCCGAGCCGCTCTTCGAGACCCTGCTCTCGATGCAGCAGACCATGATCGTGCCCCAGGCCTATCTGATGGGCCTCGCCGGACATCCGCAAGCCGACGAGATCGCGGCCTACGAGGCTTTCGGCCTCGCCCCTGTCGGCACGGGCCCCTACCGCATCGCCGAGTTCATTCCCGGCGAGCGCATCGTCTATGAGCGCCACGCGGAATTCTGGGGCGAGCCGGCCCCCTATGAGCGCGTCATCGTCACCCGCATCCCCGAGACCGTGAGCCGCGTCACGGCCCTGCGCTCGGGCGAGGTCGACATCATCACCAATATCGCCCCCGACCAGATCGAACTGATCGAGAGTGATCCGGCCTTCAAGACTGAAGGATCGGTGACGCCCTTGTTCCATGTCATGATCATGAACGCGAACCATCCCGAAATCGCCGATCCGCGCATCCGCCAGGCACTCAGCCTCGCCATTGATCGCGATCTTCTCAACGAAGCGCTCTGGCTCGGCATGGCCGAGGTGCCGTCGTCCCACACGATGGAGGAATTCGGCGATCTCTACATGCCCGAGCTCGAAACCTTCCGCCACGATCCCGAGGAAGCGCGTCGCCTTCTCGAAGAAGCCGGCTATGACGGTGCCGAGATCACCTACGACATCCATTCGCCCTCTTATTACACCAATGATCTGCTTGCCGCCCAGGCGATCATGGAAATGTGGGACGCTGTGGGCATCAACGGCGTGATCAACCCGCGCGAGAGCTGGACCGGCTGCTCGTCCGAGATGATGACCCGCACCTGGTCGAACCCGATGTATTTCGCCGATCCCTTCGGCTCCTTCGGCGTCATGTGGGCGCCGGGCGGACCCTCGGAGAGCTGCGAGCGGTTCAATACGGATGCGGCCTATGCCGAGACCTGGGAGCGATTCCGCTTCTCGGAAGATACCGCCACCCGCCGCGAGGCCTATGCGGAACTGATGGACCGCATCGCCGCCGATCCGCCCGTGCTGCCGCTCTACCGCCCGTTCGAGGCCTGGGGCATGCGCGCCGAGATCGACTGGGCTCCCGCTGCCACGCATATCCCTTACGTGCTCGATTTCCGCGCCGGGCGCATCAGCGAGAACGAGTCCTGACACGACGATCGCGCCGCCCCGCCCCGGGGCGGCGCGATCCCATCTCCCGTCATTCCAGACCGAAGAGACAGATCATGACCCTTCGCCTCGCCGTCATCACCGATATCCATCACGGCCCGCCGACACAGACCAAGCGCGGCGATGCCGCCCTCGCGCTGACGGCGGATTTCGTGCGTTTCGCCAACGAACAGGGCGTCGATGCCGTGCTCGAGCTGGGCGACCGGATTTCCGACGTCGATCCGGCCACCGATCATGCCAGTATGGCAGAGGTCGCGCGGCTGCTCGACGGCCTCGCCATGCCGCGCCACCATCTCGACGGCAATCACGACCTGATCCATCTCGACCGCGCCGACAACGCCCGGATCCTGGGGCGTGAGGCCGGGCATCGCATCGTTCCGCTCGGCGCCTGGGATCTCGTGCTCTGGCAGGCCGATCCGGCGACGCGCAATGACGGGATCCGCAGTCTGGAACTCAAGGACGATGACTTCACCTGGCTCGCCGATGTCGCGAAACAGGCGACCCGTCCGCTCCTGATCGCGAGCCATACGCCGGTCTCGCCACATCCGATGACCGGCAACTTCTATTTCGAGAACATACCGCAATGCGGGGCCTTCCCGCAGGCAGCCGCGATGCGCCGCGCTCTGGGCGAGGCGCGCGTGCCCGTCGCCGCGATCTCCGGCCATGTCCACTGGAATACACTCGCTGCGGATAACGGCATCACCTATCTCACCCAGCAATCCCTCACCGAGAGCTTCACCACATCCGGCGAACCGGCAGGCGCCTGGGGAGTGATCACGCTGGGCGACGATATCCGCTGGCAGGTCTTCGGGCGCGATCCGTTCGAGGCGCGCTTTGCCCCGGCCGCAACGCGCTGGAAGCCCGTGATGCAATGGCCGCGTGAAACCCATGCCGCCGCAGGCGAGAGGGTCGCATCATGACGTCATCCCTCCTGAGCATCGACAATCTCCATATCGCGTTCGGCGCGACGCAGGCCGTGCGCGGTATCAGTTTCGAGATCGGGCATCATGAAACCTTTGCGCTGGTGGGGGAATCGGGCTCGGGAAAATCGGCCACGGCGCTCGCCATCCTGCGTCTGATCGAGCGCGAGGGCGGGCGCATCACGCATGGGCGCATCGTCTTCCGCAAGGAGGCGCCGGTCTGTCTCACGGAGCTTTCCGACGAGCAGATGCAGACGGTACGTGGACGCGATATCGCCATGGTCTTCCAGGAGCCGCTGACGGCGCTCAATCCGGTCCTGACCATCGGGCGGCAACTGACCGAGACCATTCTGCGGCATGAGCCCGTCAGCCAGGCGCAGGCGCAACACAAGGCCATTGAACAGCTCGAACGGGTGCGGATTCCCCAGGCAGCGGCGCGGCTGTCGCAATATCCGCACGAGCTCTCCGGCGGCCAGCGCCAGCGTGTGATGATCGCCATGGCGCTCGCCTGCAATCCGCGTCTCCTGATCGCCGACGAGCCGAGCACCGCCCTCGACGTGACGACGCAGGCCGAGATCCTCGCCCTGATCCGCGATTTGCAGGCCGAACGGGGCATGAGCGTGCTCTTCATCACCCACGACATGGGTGTCGTCGCCGAAATGGCCCACCGCGTCGGCGTCCTGCGCCACGGGCGTCTCGTCGAGACCGGCCCCGCGCGCCGTATTCTCACCGCCCCGCAGGAATCCTATGCGCGCATGCTCGTCGATGCCGCGCCCCGGCTTGGTGCCGGTGGCCCCGCACTGCTGCCGGAAACCGGGCGATCTCCGGCACTCGCGCTCGACAATCTCGTCGTCGATTATGCCGGACGCCGGCCGCATCCGCTGGCGGCGCGAACACGAACCCGGGCCGTCGATGGCGTCTCGCTCCATGTCGCGCAGGGGGAGAGCGTCGGGCTGGTCGGCGAATCGGGCTGCGGCAAATCCTCGATCGCGCGGGCGATCCTGCGCCTGACGCCCGTGGCATCGGGCAGGATCGCGATTGACGGCCAGGATATCACCCGCCTCTCCGAGCGCCGGCTTTTTCCGGTCAGGCGCAAGGTGCAGATGGTCTTCCAGGATCCGTTCGCCTCGCTCAATCCGCGCCTGCCGACCTGGGATCTGATTACCGAACCGGCCTGCATCCACGCCACTGTCGCACGAGACGACCGGCGCGACATGGCGGCGGCTTTGCTCGAGCAGGTCGGCCTCGGAGCCGAACATCTCGACCGCTATCCGCACCAGTATTCCGGCGGCCAGCGCCAGCGGCTGTGCATCGCACGCGCATTATCGGTCCAGCCGAAACTGATCATCGCCGACGAACCGGTCGCTGCGCTCGACGTCTCCATTGCCCGGCAGATCACCGAGCTGATGCAGGCGCTGCAGCAGCGGCTTGGACTTTCGTTCCTCTTCATCAGCCATGATCTCGCCGTGGTCGAGCGCCTGTGCCACCGCATCGCCGTGATGCGCGCCGGGAGGATCGTCGAGACCGGGCCCACGGATGCGATCATCGGCGACCCGCAGGAGGAGTATACGAAGACCCTGATCGCAGCAGTCCCGGGCCGGATCACGCCGGCTGTTGCGGCCGTGCACGAGAGGCAAAGTCTGGTGGGTTGAGGGTCAGTCCGCCCGCCATTGAAGCTCCACAAGGTGGCGATTGGTGTCTTCACCGTTTCCAGGTCGTTGATCGCGCGCGGGTAGCCCTGCTGTGAACGCTGCCGGGGAGTTTCAGCCCAGAAAGAGATGGGCCTCGCAAATCATCTCATCGATGGGCACGCCAACCGGAACTGAAACCGAGACCACCCGCGCAGGGGCATCGAGCGCTATCCGGTGGGCAGCGAGGCCCTCTGCAATGATGTTCGGCGACTTGAAAGCGCCCAAAAGCCCATTTCGCATGGTGGCGACCATATTCCGGTGCATCATGTTTCGAAGCGGGTGCGCCATCATTGGCCTCGTCTGATTCACGAGTAATGGCTCGTCTTCGGTGTCTGGCTGCCAGATCGCCGAACGAATCATGCGCCGGCCGAGGTCCACACTCACCATGTCGGCGAGCATGCGTGAAGGAAAGGTGCCCGCGACTTGCGAACGTTCCCGGGATAAGCCTCAAGGCTTGATCATCACGTTCCGATGCAGGAGCCTGAGGATCTCACATCACCCTTTAGGCGCAGCCTTCTCCCCGGCACTGTGCTCGACCGTGCCCAACGCATCGGCGAGGCGCATCTTTGCGGAACCGGGGCGCAGCGGCTTCTGCTGGTTCTCGTGCGGCGACCAGCCGGAGAGCCAGATCAGCTCGAAGGTCGCGGGAATGCGACCATCGGAATCGGCGAAGCGTTCGGCATAGATCTGCGCGGCGCGCAGCATCAGCGCGCGTGTCACGGGCGTGCGGCGGCGGGCCAGCAGCGTGTTCGTCATGCCCATGCGCCGCAGGTCCTGCATCAGCGCGAAGGCGTTGTCATAGCGCACGCGCAGGGTCTCGAGATCGGTGACGGGTAGCGCGAAACCGGCGCGCTGCATCAGGCCGCCGAGATCGCGCACATCAGCGAAGGGAGCGACGCGGGGGCTGAGCCCGCCCGTGAGTTCGCTCTCGGCATCGGTCAGGGCGGCGCGCAATTCATGCAGCGTCGCACCGCCGAGGAGACAGCCGATGAACAGCCCGTCGGGCTTCAGGGCGCGCCTGATCTGGATCAGCGCACCGGGCAGATCGTTCACCGCATGCAGGGCGAGCAGCGACACGGTGAGATCGAAGCGCTCATGCGCGAAAGGTAGCGCCTCGGCATCGCCGATCACCGTATCGCCGTTACCCGTCTGCTCTCGCGGATGGTCTGCCGCTGCCACCCGGAAAACCGTCTGCGCATGCCCACGCGCGCGCAGATGCCGCGCGACGCCGGCATCCGGGCTCTCGATATCGAGGGCGAGGGCGAAATCACGCATTACCGGCATCAGCCGCAGATCGAGATCGTCCAGGGCGTGGCGCAGAAGGAAATCCTCATAACCCTGTGCATGCGCCCGGGCGAGACGACGGCGCACCAGATTGCGATCAAAGACGAGCAGTGAATTCATGCCGACGATATGGCGCGAAAACGGCGCGGCGTGAAGGGGGGGCGAAGGCATCTGCAACGGGGGCGTTTCGGGCGCTGTCCGATGGCTGCAGAGGAGATAACCCCGTGATCATAGATATTCGGGCTTCGGCCCGGACGAGGAAAGCGCTGAATCGTTGAAGACGATATATCCAGGCCAACGGAGCTTGCAAAAGCTGTGTGGTATCTCAAGACCCTGGTATCCAGCATTGCGTCGCGATGCTCAGGCCTCACGGCATTTTTCAGACCCAATCGGCGATCGCAGCCATGTCCCCTTCGTCGCCCGCCCGTTCCCTCTTTCAGCGCCCGGCGATGCGCGGAGCATACGTTCATTCTTTCAAGGTTGCAGGGCGCTATGTGCACAACTGTTCTCCTTGCGAATCTCTTCGAGTCCGAACAACCTGATCATTCATAAAAATTCGCGCATTAGTTGCTGTAGCGAACGACAAGGGAATCATGGGGGCTGATTCGATCCGGCGCATTCTGGCGCTTTCGCCGCGCGGGCAAACGAGCGATCAGCTGATCTGGCGCCTGAAAGCCGGGGGTATCCGCGTTTCGGGCGACCAACTCCTCGCTGGTCTGCAGGCGCTCCAGCATAGCGGTGAAGTCGTGCTGGATCGCAATGGTCGCTGGACCATGTGCCACCTTTCGGGAAAGGATACGGGCGCTGCAAGTGCGAATCTGCGCGCCGGCGGCGCGGGAGCTTCCCCGCAAGCGCCGGAAGCGGTCCTCACGGCGATGCCGTTAAGCAGCATGCCGGCGCAGGCGTCACGGGATATGTCGGACGATGTTGCAGGCGCTGATGCGGCCGAAGCGCCGGATCCTGCTTCCCCCGCGCCGGCGCCGCCCTGGCAGGCTTTGCTTTCCTATTACGAATCAACCCTGCGGCTCGATCCGCGTGGCAGCATTGAGCAATTTGCCGATCGCCACGGCACGCAGTTCCAGCTTTTCCGGGCTGCCGGCAACTGGTGGCACGAGGCCGCCCTCGAAATAGCCGAAGACGCCTTGCCTGCGACCCTGCGTGAAGCCCTCGCCCGCCGCAATGACCGGGTCCTGGCGCTGGGATATCCGCTATCCGTCTTCGAGGAAGACAGTGTCACCACGCTCTTGCCCGCCCTGCTGATCCCCGCGCGCTGGGCTTTTGCGGATGGCCAGTGGCGCGTGAGCGTCGCAGACGACGCGCCCAGTCTCAACCCGAGATGGCTGAAACTCATGGCGCGCCGCAGCCGTCAGCGCCAGGAGGTGCTCGCGCAACGCATTCTGGGTGACGACCCCGCGCCTGCGCTCACGACCCTCGTCGACAATCTATCGCGCGCGCTGGCGACGCATCTGGCGCAGCCGTTGCGACCCGGAGAGCTCGCAGGGCATTGCTCGACGGCGCAGGAGGGCATCCACAATGCCGCGGCACTCTTCCTCCCGGACGAGAGCAGCTTCACCCGCGCCGCTGCCGACGACGTTGCGCGCATGGCCGGTTGGGAAGAGGAGGCACGGCGCGCCTGTGCGCTGGGCGCCATGCTCGATGAGGCGCCTGCTGCGGGCGGGCGCCAGGATACCGATCCGGCAGGGCCTGCAGCGCGCGTCGTTCTGAACGTCGATGCGCTGTCGACCTCGCAACGCGACGCCGCGACGACGGCGCTCAATAATCCGCTAACGGTGATTCAGGGGCCACCCGGCACGGGCAAGAGCCAGGTGATCGTCTCGCTGATCGCAACGCTTGCCATGACCGGGCATTCCGTGCTGTTCGCCTCGCGCAATCACCAGCCCCTTGACGAGGTCGGCGAGCGCCTTGTCCGCCTCGCTCCCGACCGGCCTTTCGTGGTCCGTACGCGTGATCAAGGGGGCGAGCAGGATACCGGCTTCGTCGATATCCTGCAGCGCCTCGCCGACGCACCGCAGCAGATGCCAGCCCTGGATGATGACGGGTTCGGCGTCGAGGAGCGATTCGCGGATCTGCACAGGCTCGCGCAGGAACGCGAGACGATCCGCCGGGCCGAGCGTGAGCGAGAAGCGATCGATCTGCGCTTGTCCGAGCATGTCGAGCGCGCCCGGCGCATCCGCGATCGGCTGCCGCCCGAGGTGGAGTCAAGATCACCGGAGTCTGCTCCCGGTGGTCTGGCGGGGCTGATCACGAGGATTTGGGTGCTACTGCGCAGGCTGTTCGGGCGCAGCGCATTGGACGCTTCTGATGAAACGACCCTCTCACCGGATGCCGGGCTTCCCGATCTCGATGCCGTGATCGCCCGGGATCGGGCCCGGCTGGCGCAACTCGGACCGGCGCGCACATTCCCCGAACCCGACGATCAGCGCTTGTGCGAAGCGGCACGGGCGCTGCTTCCGGCGATGATGCGAAAGCGCCTCGATATTGGCCCGGACGGCCATACGCTCTTTGCGGAGCGGCTTGCCGCACTCGCCTTCGGCGGCAAGGTCGAGAGTGCGCGGCTCGATCGCGACGATGCACAGAGTATCCTTGCGTGCTACCCGGTCTGGATCACGCCGGCTCTGTCGGATATCGTCACTGGCCATCCGGCAGCTGCACCACGCCTCGGGACATGATCCGCATTCCACCCAATGAAGATGTCAAAGATGGCGGAAAACCGCCTGCGACGATCTATCGGCAGCGCATCGCTCAGAACCAACACTATCAGAAGATGCAAAGAGGAGCCTAAATCACGCCGGACCCTGTCCAACGGATATGGAGCAGCTCAAAGGGACTCAGCCATTGCCGTCGCGGTTCACCACACCAGCCCCTTCATCAGTGATCAGCTTCACCCGCAACGCATTCTCACTGTGTCGGCATCAGGAAAATCTCGTTCACGCCACAGCGCGGATCGGAGTCGAGGGCAAAGAGCGCGGCCCGGGCCACGTCCTCGGGCTTCAACTTGTCCGGCTTGGGCTCGTCGAAGAATGGCGTATCAACCATGCCCGGCGCGATAATCGTGCACCGTCCCCCGAAAAGTTTCATCTCCTCGGAAAGATTGCCGCCATATCCGTGCACGAACCATTTCGAGGCGCCATAAACCGATCCCGGGATATGGCGCCGTCCCGCAGCTGATCCGGTCAGCAGGAGGTGTCCCACCCGCTGCTTCAGATGCGGCATCGCCGCCTTCACGGTCCAGAGAACTCCCAGAACGTTCACCCGGACCATTCGCTCCCATTCTTCCGGATCGCCCGCATCGGTCCCGGGCGCCGACAGCCCCATGCCGGCTTTGGCGAAAACCGCATCGATTCCACCGGCCCTGCCCGCGAATTCTGCCATCATTGCTTCCTGGCTCTTCAGATCCGTCACGTCCCCCGGCAGGATGACGGCCTGTTCGCCGAGTTCGTCGACGAGAGCCTTCAGCTTGCCTTCGGATCGCGCAGAGCTATACGCGAATCTGGGTGACGCAGTTTGAGGAGGTGGCGTATCGTGGCGGGTGCTGAAGCCTGCCAGAACTTCCAAAAGGAACGATACGCCT